>Ga0182737_1002207_pt1 | contig 16423 bp, 15 predicted proteins | sample eDN5th30CBELigOP_FD_128878 | JGI IMG/M metagenome (GOLD analysis project Ga0182737, IMG submission 128878) | Enriched Organic Plus compost microbial communities from Emeryville, California, USA - eDNA 5th pass 30_C BE-Lig OP (version 2) (version 2) ...
CCCACTGATGGCCCACATTGCCGGAGATGCTCAGCCAGTCGTTGATGGTGTAGGAGGCGTTGCCGCCCAGATAGTTGCCGGTGCCGCCGCCCGCCGCCAGTTCGGGCGAATAGGCCCAGGTGGCGGTGAGGGTGAGGGCGTCGAAGCTCTTGGAAAGCTGGGCGATGCCTTCGAAGTAGGACAGCTCGGGCGAACCGGCCGGCAGGTCGGCCGACGGGTAGGAATAGTAATAGGCCTGGATGTTCAGATCGGCGAAACCGGCCAGGTCGAAATGCTTGCCGCCATAGATGTCCAGTTCCCAGTACGGGTTGCTGCCATTGGCCGGGGTGAAGTCCACGGTGGAGGCCCAGGTGCCTATGTACCAGCCGTCGGGGCCGGTCAGGTTCAGCGAACCCTGCGGGGACGGATCACGGTCGCCCTGGCTGATGCCGCGGAACTTGTAGTCGCTGGTGACGGCCGCATAGCCGCTCAGCTCCCAGTCGGCATCCTGCGCCACGGCGGCGCCGGTCATGCCCATCAGGCCGGCCAGGCTCGCAGCCGCCAGAATCGTCTTGGTGAAAGTCTTCATCGTGTCCTCTCGAGGTGAGACACTCTTGCGAGCGTCGAAGTCGCGGGCATGTCCCGGATCGCCCCGACATTTCGTCGGCCACGGGTCTCTGATCAATATGACGGTTTGGTTTTTCCGGCCCTTTTCGATACCGGATTGCGTGATTTGCGTAGCAGTTGTTGCAATGCAACAGGGGTCTGCCTAGTTTCTATGCTGGCGGCCTTTTCGCTGGGCATAAATACCGGGCAGTTAAGGGTTTCTGAATGCGGCGGCAGGCCGTTAAGAAGTGTCTTGCGAAGCGTGAAGGACTCGATTTGCCCGGCGATGCGCCACCCCTTGCGAGACCGGCCCGCATCGTTCTGGTGCGGCATGGCCAGCCCGCGATCGCCCTGTCGCCGCGCACGTCCCATGCGGGCTTTTCCGATTACATAGATGCCTATGAGGAAGCCGGACTGGATCCGTCCAGCCTGCCGCCGCAGGAATTGCGCGATCTGGTGAGGGAACTGGACAGCATCTTCACCTCCGGCCGGCCGCGCAGCCACCAGAGCGCCGCCGCGCTGGCGCCCCATGCGGCGCTGGTGGCCGATCCGCTGTTCGTGGAAGCGCCGCTGGCGGCGCCCCGCATCCCGCTGCTGGCCATGAGCGTGCCCAAATGGGCGGTGGTGTCGCGCATCCTCTGGCACGCGGGCTTCCATCCCCGTATCGAGGATCCGCGCGGCGCACGCGACCGGGCGCAGCGGGCCGCCGGCCTGCTTGTGGCGCGGGCGCGTGAGCGCGGCCTGGCGGTTCTCGTCGCGCATGGCTATTTCAACTGGATGATCGGGCGGCAGCTTCGCGCCCGGGGATTTGCGCGCACCGGAAGCCATCAGGCGCGTTACTGGAACACCGTCACCTATGAGAGCAGGACATGATCGAACAGGCGCTTGAGATTCCCGTCGCGGGCACCACCACCCAGGCTTTCTTTTTCCGTCCCGGTGAGGGGGACTATCCCGGTGTGCTGTTCCTGACCGATGTGTGGGGCATCCGGCCCGCCAATATCGGCATGGCCCGGCGGCTGGCGGAAAAGGGCTTCGCGGTGCTGCTGCCCAACTGTTTCTTCCGCTATGCGCGTAATGCCCCGGACGGCTTCCAGCCCGAGGATGAAGACGAGCAGAACCGCGTCATCCAGCAACTGTTCGCGGCCTTGCCGCCGCCCCAGCAGGCCAGCGACGGCGCCACCTATGTGGACTTCCTGCTGGGTCAACCGGGGGTGAAGCCCGGCAAGGTGGGCGTGGTGGGCCATTGCTTCACCGGCCAGATCGGCCTTCGCATCGCCGCCACGGTGCCGGACAAGGTGGCGGCGGTGGCCTCCTTCCACGGTGGCTGGCTGGCGGTTGACGGGCCCGACAGCCCGCATCTGCTGCTGCCCAGGATCACGGCGCGGCTGTACTTCGGCCATGCCGACAATGACAGCCTGATGCCCCAGGCCTGGATCGACCGGCTGGAGACGGCGCTGCGCGACTGGCGCGGTGCGTTCCAGAGCGAGGTCTACAAGGGCGCCCAGCATGGCTGGACCGTGCCGGGACGCGGTGTCTACAACGAACTGCAGGCCGAGCGGGCGTTTGAAAAGGAAGTCGAACTGTTCGACGCCACCCTGAAGTAAGGCGCGGTTCTTTTGCGTCCTGGGTGCGTCGCGCGTTCGCTCGTGTACCTTATGTACACGTCGCTTCGCGCTCCTGCCCAGGCCACAAAACTCCTCGCGCCTGGACGCGGTTGGGTCGTGCCGGGATGACGGCAGCGGGCGGTGCTGCTACATCTGGCGAATCGACCGCAACACTTCACAAGACAGCCGCATGACCCGGATTGCCGCCGCGCTGCCGATCCTGATTCTGACTTCGATACTGGTTTCAGGTTCCACCCAGGCCCAGCCCGTCAAGCCGGGTGCGGTCAAGGTCCTGCGCTATGTCAGCCAGCGCACGGAAAAGGCCAACATGCGCGAGGGGCCGACCTATGCCCATCGGGTGCTGTGGGAGTACCGGCACAAGGGCTATCCCTTCGCGGTGATTGCCCAGTTCGATACCTGGCGGCGGGTGCGGGCGATGGACGGCACCACCGGCTGGATGAACCATGCCATGCTCAGCGACCGGCGCACCGTGCTGGTGACGGGCAAGGGCCGGGTGCCGCTCTATGACACGCCCGATGCGCGCAAGGTGGTGGCGCTGGCCGATCCCGGCGCGGTGGCGAACCTGAAAGCCTGCGCGCCGAAATTCTGCGAGGTCACAGGCGTGGGCGGCGTGGACGGCTGGGTGCCGCGCACGCGCATCTGGGGCGTGGGCGAACATGAGGTTTTCGACAAGCTGCCGCGCCGCCACTGACCGGCAGGCATGTCGCGCGCCAATGCCGCTTAATGCCGGAAGTGCCGCATCCCGGTGAACACCATCGTCAATCCTGCCTCGTCGGCCGCGGCGATGACATCGGCATCCTTGACCGAGCCGCCGGGCTGGATCACCGCCGTCGCGCCCGCCTCGGCCACCACCAGCAATCCGTCGGGGAAGGGGAAGAAGGCTTCCGAGGCCGCCGCCGAACCCACCGTGCGCGGCTGGCTCCAACCGGCGATACGGGCCGCGTCCTGCGCCTTGATGGCGGCGATGCGGGCCGAATCCACGCGGCTCATCTGGCCCGCGCCGATCCCGGCGGTGGAGCCGTCCTTCACATAGATGATGGCGTTGGACTTCACATGCTTGCCGATGGTGAAGGCCAGCAGCATGTCCCGGATTTCCTGCTCCGTCGGCTGGCGCTTGGTCACCACCTTGAGTTCGGCGCGGGTGACGCGGCCATTGTCGCGGGTCTGCACCAGGAATCCGCCCGCCACCGAACGATAGGTAAGTGTGGGGGCCAGCGGATCGGGCAGGCCGCCCGCCGTCAGCAGGCGCAGGTTCTTCTTGGCGGACAGGATCTTGCGGGCGTCCGCATCGGCATCCGGGGCGATGATCACTTCGGTGAAGATCTTGCTGATCTCCTCCGCCGTGGCGCCGTCCAATGTCTGGTTGAAGGCCAGCACACCGCCAAAGGCCGAGGTGCTGTCGCAGGCCAGCGCCGCCAGATAGGCATCCTTCAGCGTCGCGCCCAGCGCCACGCCGCAGGGATTGGCGTGCTTGATGATGGCGCAGGCCGGGCCGTCCTTGGGATCGAATTCCGCCACCAGTTCATAGGCGGCGTCTGTATCGTTGATGTTGTTGAAGCTGAGTTCCTTGCCCTGAAGCTGCCGGGCGCTGGCGACGCCGGGGCGGCTGGAGCCGTCCACATAAAAGGCCGCCTGCTGGTGCGGGTTTTCGCCATAGCGCAGGCTTTGGCGCAGCAGCCCGCCAAAGGCGCGGCGGCGCGGCGGCGTGGTTTCGCCGTCCTGTTCCAGCTGGCCCGCGAACCAGTTGGACACGGCGGCGTCATAGGCGGCGGTGCGGGCGAAGGCGCGCTGGGCCAGGGTGCGGCGCAGGGCCAGGGTGGTGCCGCCATTGTTGGCCGCCATCTCGTCCAGCACGGCCTGGTAATCTTCCACATCCACCACGACGGTCACGAAGGGATGGTTCTTGGCGGCGCTGCGGGTCATGGCCGGGCCGCCGATATCGATATTCTCGATGGTGGTCTCGAAATCGGCGCCGCGCGCCACCGTGGCCTCGAAGGGATAAAGGTTGCACACCAGCAGGTCGATCCCCACGATGCCGTGTTCGGTCATGCTGGCGGCATGGTCGGGCTTGTCGCGTAGCGCCAATAGGCCGCCATGCACATTGGGATGCAGCGTCTTGACCCGGCCGTCCATCATCTCCGGGAAATTGGTGATCTCCGACACATCCGCCACCGCCAGCCCGGCATCGCGCAGCGTCTTGGCGGTGCCGCCGGTGGAAATCAGCATCACGCCCTGCGCCGCCAGGCCTTTGGCGAAGTCCAGCAGGCCGGTCTTGTCGGAGACGGAAAGCAGGGCGCGGGAGATCTTGCGAATGGTCATGGGCGGATATCCGGGCATTTTGCCCGCCGCTCTTAACGCCGCAGGAACGAATATAAAAGGGCAAGCCCGCCACTTGCACACAGCGACCAGACTACGGGAACCGCGAACTTGCGGTTCGCCCATTCCAGCGCGAAATCGCCGGGCATGGGAGCCGGTTCGAAGGCCATGATGACCGGGGCCAGTACCGCCGCTCCCAGCATCAGAATCACCAGAAGAAGCAGGATTTTAGCCATTCAGCCCGGTCCCGGCGGGCATGGGTTTTAGCCCCAGCCTGGCGAACAGGGCGCGGTCGGAATCGGCCACGGGATTGGCGGTGGTCAGCAGCTTTTCACCATAGAAGATGGAGTTGGCGCCCGCTAGGAAGCACAGCGCCTGGGTTTCGTCGCGCATATCCTCGCGGCCCGCCGACAGGCGCACCATCGAGCGGGGCATGGTGATGCGGGCCACCGCGATCATCCGCACGAAGTCCAGCGGGTCCAGCGGCCGGGCGGTCCCCGTTTTTCCGCCCACCAGCGGCGTGCCCTCGATCCGCACCAGCGCGTTGATCGGCACGCTTTCGGGATGGGCGGGCAGGGTCGCCAGGGCATGGATCAGCCCGACGCGGTCCTCGGCGCTCTCGCCCATGCCGACAATGCCGCCGCAGCAGACATGAATGCCCGCATCGCGCACATGCGCCAGCGTGTCCAGCCGGTCCTGATAGACGCGGGTGCTGATGACATGGCGATAATATTCCGGCGAGGTGTCCAGGTTGTGATTGTAATAGTCCAGCCCCGCCTGTTTCAGGCGCCGGGCCTGCGGACCGGTCAGCATGCCAAGGGTGACGCAGGTTTCCATCCCCATCGCCGCCACGCCTTCCACCATCGCGCAGACTGCGTCCAGGTCGCGGTCCTTGGGACTGCGCCAGGCCGCGCCCATGCAGAAGCGGCTGGCCCCCGCCGCCTTGGCCTTGGCGGCGTCGGCCAGCACGGCTTCCACCGCCATCAGCTTGGAGGCCTTCAGGCCGGTGTCATGCTTGGAGGACTGGCTGCAATAGCCGCAATCCTCCGGGCAGCCGCCGGTCTTGATCGAGAGCAGGGTGGAAACCTGCACTTGGGTCGGATCGAAATGGGCCCGGTGCACGCTCTGGGCCCGGAACATCAGTTCGGGGAAGGGCAGGGCGAAAAGGGCCGCGATCTCATCCCGCGTCCAGTCGGAGCGGGGGGCGGCATGCAGGTCGAAGGCGGGTGCGTTCATGGCGCCATTCTAGGCGGGTCCGCGGGCCGGTAAAAGGGTGGACGGGCGGGGGGCAAAACGCTAACAAAAGCCGCCTTCAGCCCTGTGCCCCAGTGGTGAAATGGTAGACGCGCTCGACTCAAAATCGAGTACCGAAAGGTGTGCTGGTTCAAGTCCGGCCTGGGGCACCATTTCGCGCTTCGCGCGAAATGCCGCCCCATGCCGGTTATTTGATTTGCCTGTCCTCGGGCGCTTTGCGCCCTGCGGGAGGCGGGGCCTGGGGCACCCTCACGCGACGCGCGAAATGCCGCCCATGCCGGTTATTTGATTTGTCGTCCTCGCGCGCAAGGCGCGCTGCGGGCAGGCGGGGCCTGGGGCATTCCTTGCCGACGGGTTTGCTGGCCGGCCTCATCAAGACTTCGCGGGCGCATGATTGACTTGGCGCGCCAATAACCTAGCCTCGCCGCCAAAATTGCCTTCAAGGATCAGGGAGAAATCATCATGCGCATTGCCGGCCTCGCCATCGCCGCGTCTTTCATCGCCACATCCGCCTTCGCGCAGCCCTTGCCCGCGCCCGCCAGCTATCCGCCGGTGACCGGCGAAAAAGGCGTGGTGACCACCCATGCGCTGTCGATGGAGCTGGCTTCCGCCATTGCCGAGGCCGCTGTCGCCCAGTGCCGCAAGATGGGTTTCCGCACCACCATCACAGTGCTGGATGCCTCGGGCGCGCTGAAGGCCTTCCTGCGTGACGACGGCACCGGCCCGCACACCATCAGCCTGTCGAAGGACAAGGCCTATACCGCCATCACCCTGGCCAACCGTTTCGCCACTTCCGGCACCTTCGCCACCGCGCGCAATTCCACCCTGGGCTCGCCCAAGACCAATATCGAAGGCGTGGTCGGCGTGGCGGGCGGCGTGCCGATCCGTTTCCGCGGCGAGGTGATCGGCGGCATCGGTTCGTCCGGCGCGGTGGGCGGCGACAAGGACGAGATCTGCTCGCAGGCGGGCATCGATGCTGTGGCCGACCGGCTCAAATAACGATTTCGCCATCGTCCCGGCGCGCACCGCCACCGAACTGACCTCGGCGGCGGGAATCTTCCGGGCTTATGCCGCCGCCTTGCCGGTGGACCTGGCGCCGCAGGGTTTCGGGCGGGAGCTTGCCGCGCTGCCCGGGCCTTATGCGCCGCCGTCGGGCGAGCTGCTGCTGGCCAAGCGCGGCGATCATGTCCTGGGCTGCATCGCGCTCAAGGAGCTGGAGCCGGACGTCGTGGAAATCAAGCGGCTGTTCGTGCGTCCGCGCGAGCGCGGCAAGGGCATCGCCAGGGCACTGGTCGCGGCAGCCATCGCCACGGCGCGGGCGCAGGGCGCGGGCGAGATCAAGCTGGACACCCTGCCCGGCATGACCGAAGCCATCGCGCTCTACAGAAGCTTCGGCTTCATGCCCATCCCGCCCTATGGCAGTCATCCCTATCCGGGACTGCTCTGCTTCGGCCTCAAAACGGAAGCGGCGTCCCCCTAGGGACGCCGCTTCTCATTATTCTTTCCCCCTCTGTCGCAACTCGGTCTGCTCCGCAGACACAGCGTTGCGACATCTCCCCCCGCAATGTGTGCTTCGCACTGCGGGGGGGGGAGGAGGCCCTGCGTTACCGGCCAGCCAGGATTACCGAAGCGATCAGGCCGGTGGCCACCGCGGCGAGGACATAATTGTTGTCCACCCGGCGCCATTCATAGCCGCGCGGCGGGGCTTGCAGCCTGTAGCGGCGATAGTCCACGCGCTGGCCGCGGTTCCAGTCGGCGCGCTCGATGCGGCCGCCCTTGTGCCAGCGTGGGCCGTGGTCGTTATGGCCGCGCATCATCATGGCGCCGCGCCGGTCGTCATGGCGATTGTTATGGCCCTGGGCAAATGCCTCGCTCATCGGAGCCGCGACCATCAGCAGGGCGGCGGCGGTGGTCAGGAATTTCTTCATGGGGTCGGTCCTTTCATGTTCCGTACCGTTACGGCTTGGACCCTAGGGCGCGGCCCATGAACCGGAACTGAATGGTTCCCACAGGTTTCCGACAGGCTTGTCGCAAGCTGTCGCGGCGGAATGGCCGCGATCAGGCCGCCGTCCAGCCGCCATCGATGGAGATGATGCTGCCGGTGATGGAGCGCGCCATGTCGCCCGCCAGATACACCGCCAGTGCCGCCACTTCCTCCACCGTCACGAATTGCTTGGTGGGCTGGGCATGCAGCAGCACATCATTGATTACCTGCTCGCGCGTCAGTCCGCGCGCCGCCATGGTGTCGGGAATCTGTCTTTCCACCAGCGGGGTCCAGACATAACCGGGGCAGATGGCGTTGGCGGTGATGCCGAAGGCGGCAGTTTCCAGCGCCACCGTCTTGGTGAAACCGGCGATGCCGTGCTTGGCCGCGACATAGGCCGATTTGAAAGGCGAGGCGATCAGGGCGTGGGCCGAGGCGGTGTTGATGATGCGGCCCCATTTGCGCGCCTTCATGCCGGGAAGGGCGGCGCGGGTGGCGTGAAAGGCAGATGACAGGTTGATGGCGACGATCTGGTCCCACTTTTCCGGCGGGAAATCCTCCACCGGCGAGACGAACTGGATGCCCGCATTGTTCACCAGGATATCCACACTGCCCAGCGCCGCGATGGCATCGGCGACCATCGCCTCGGTCTGGTCGCCTTTGCTCATGTCGGCGCCGCTATAGATCGCCCGGACGCCGAATTCGCTTTCGATGCCGCTGCGCTCCTTTTCGATCACGGCAGTGTCGCCAAAGCCGTTGATGACGATATTGGCGCCCTGTGCCGCCAGGGCGCGGGCGATAGCCAGCCCGATGCCCGAGGTGGAGCCGGTGATCAGGGCGGTCTTGCCCTTGAAGGGTAAGGGGAGCGACATGGGGGCCTCCAGGATATTCCGCCGCCAGCATGACACAGGCGCGCGCGCGCAGAAGGGGCGATTTGGCCGCACGGGACGATTTGGCCGCCGGGCGCGGGGGCAAATCAGGCTATAAGCCGCTGGCATGAATTATCGCCACGGCTATCACGCCGGAAACTTCGCCGACGTTATCAAGCATGTCGCGCTGGTGCGGATACTGCTGCACCTGCGCCGCAAGGACACGCCCTTCGCGGTGGTGGATAGCCATGCGGGCCGCGGGCTTTACGACCTGTCGGGCGAACAGGCGGGCAAGACCGGCGAAGCGCAGGGCGGCATCGCCCGGCTGATGGACATGGGCGGCGATCTGCCGGAGTCGCTTGCCACCTATCTGGGACTGGTCAAGGACAGTGGCGGCTATCCCGGTTCGCCGCTGATCGCGGCCAGGCTGCTGCGCCCGCAGGACCGGCTGGCCGCCATCGAAAAGCATCCGGAAGAAGCGGCGCTTTTGAAACAGGTGCTGGCCCCGTTTCGCAATGCGGCCGTCGAACAGGCCGATGGCTATGTGCGCGCCGTGAAGCTGTTGCCGCCACCCGCGCGCCGGGGGCTGGTGCTGATGGACCCGCCCTTCGAGGCGGCGGATGAATTCGCTGCGCTGGCCCAGGCGGCGCTGGCGGCCCACCGCAAGTTCGCCACCGGCATCTATCTGCTCTGGTATCCGGTGAAATCGGCCGGCGCCGCCGACCGTTTCCTGGGCGAGGTGATCGGCGGCGGCGCGGACAAGGCGCTGCGGCTGGAAATCGCCCTTGCCCCGGCAAGGGACACGGCAGGCGCGGGCAAGCTGGCCCGGGCGGGCCTGCTGATACTGAACCCGCCCTATGGCTTTGAGGAGGAGATGCGGGCGGTGGCGGCCCTGTTGGCCCCCCGGCTGGGCCGGGACGGGCCTGCCGACATCCGGCTGGACTGGCTGGCGGGGGCAGAATAGCCCGGAAAAACAAGGCGCTGAAACGGCTTGCCTTGGCCGCGCCGCTTCTTTATCACCGCCGGCGGACAGGTGGTCGAGTGGTCGATGGCACCGCACTCGAAATGCGGCGAACCTGCAAGGGTTCCGTGGGTTCGAATCCCACCCTGTCCGCCATGATTTTCAAATATTTATTTCAGGTAGTTAGCGAGTTTTTGCCTCGAGTTACAGCCAGCTTTGATTGTTATGCGGAATAAACTCCGACTTTCGCAATAGTCTTTCGCATAGTTTTGTGTGTGGGTGTTCTTCCCCAGTGTAGTAGCACGCGATTCCCATTATGGAGATGTGGCATGCACATACCTGTTCCCTTGCACCCCTTTTCCGAAAAAATTGCACCAGGTATTAGTAAGGGCAGAAGTGTTCGGGATGGATATGCCCGTGGGTTTAGTACGCTCCCAGGAAAATTTTCGGATTGTGAAAAAGACCCGCTTTTTAAGCTGGCGTTTGAAACGATGGAGGGGCGTACGCTCGTTACTTCTCCAAGGTTGATGAACCTTTACTTCATAATCACACAGTTTTTTCGAGATATCGGCTGCCAGAACATTATTGAATTTGGAGCGTTTCGCGGTGGCTCATCGTTATTCATGGCCACGCTTCTCAAGGAGCTTTATCCAACCGCTAAGCTCTATTGCTGTGATACTTTCGAAGGTATGCCGCAAACAGATGTAAGGTATGACGCTCACAGCGAGGGTGACTTTGCGAATGCAGACTATCACGGATTGCTGTCAATTATCGAGAAGCGGAAGTTGGATAACATCGTGATTCTGAAAGGTCTGTTCGAAGAGACGTTGCCGACTATCCCAGCTCAGAGGTTCGGTTTAGCCCATATCGATTGCGATATTTACGCCGCTGCCAAATACACGCAAGACACGGTCTGGGGTCAAATGACCAAGGGTGGGTACGTCGTGTATGATGACGCCACTGTCCACTCCTGCATTGGAGCTACGCAAGCTGTCGAAGAGCTTATAATGGAGAGAAAGATCTGCAGTGAGCAGGTCTATCCCCATTTTGTCTTCCGTGCCCATCTTTAGATCAAAACGGCATGTATCTAGATGGCGGTTGCCTGTCTATGCTTCAGGTGCTGAGCGATAATTGAAATTGAGTTGCCCGCTAGGCAACATTCGGTCATTGGAAGCAATATCTGACAGATAAATAAAATCGCTTCCGACTATCGCGTCCGTTCGAACACATCCGGCGCGGCTTCAATGGAGGCGCGGATCGGAAGGCTGATGGTGATCCGGACGCCCGACTGCGCCGGAACGATGTGGAAAGTGCCGCCGGCCTCCTCAATCCGCCGCCGCGCATTGTCCAGGCCGAAGCCGCCGCGGCATTCGCCGGAGTCCGCGGGCAGGCCCCGGCCGTTATCGGCGATGTCGAGTTGCAGGGTCCCGGCGGCGAACCGCATATCGACCCCCATGCACCCGGCGCCCGAATGACGAATGACATTGGTGGTGAGCTCCCGCAAAGTCGAGGTCAGCGCCTTGACATAGCGATAGTCGAGCAGCGGCCCTTCCGGCCCGTCTTCGGCAAGAGGCCAGTCCAATGTGATGCCGGCCGTCTCCAGCCGCAGCGCCGCCTCGTGACGTGCATTGGCGAGCGCCTGGTCGAGGGGCAGGGCTTCGCCGGCAAGTCCGTTGACGATGGTGCGAATGTCGGACAGCGCCGCATGAAGCAGGGGGCGGGCGCCTTCATCGACCTTGGTGAGGCCGGTCAGCAGGCGGGCGCCGACATCGTCATGCAGGTCGCGGGCGATACGCTGGCGCTCCTCGGCGACGCCGCGCTCATAGGCGGCGCGGCTGTCCTCGGCCTCGGCGGTCAGCGTCGCCAATTGGCGCGCCAGCAGCAGGTGACGCCGGCCGAACAGGCCCTTGCCGCCCATAAGATAGCGCAGCCGCAGCGCCGGTGATGCCGCGACGGGGGGCAGCGTCAGTTCCAGGCCGTCGTCCGATATGGAGGGCGCATTGCCGTCATGCGTCACGGCATCGATTTCCAGCGGATCGAACAGCCGTGTGAGCAGGTTGCGCCAGCGCCCGGCCCGCAGCGCGGCGGTCGGCGCGAAAGCGACCTTCATCGCCATAGCGAAGAGTTCGTGCTCCTCGATTTTGTCGCGGCTGAGAAAGCGCCGCCGCAGGAGGTCACGCAGCGGCAGATACAGTATGCCGACCGCAAGCAGCGAGACGCCGAAGGCGGGCGTGCGCCCGATATCCAACGTCCAGAGCAACACCGCATCGAGCGCCAGCAGCAGCGCCACGCCGCCGGCATAAAAGGCGAAGCGGTAGGCCCACTCGCCAAGGTCGAAAAGCCGGCTCTGGCCGATCCCCAGCGCGATGCCGGCATAGATAATCAGGAAAAGCCCGAAAGCATGGCCCTGGGTAATCACGGGCGCATGGCCCAGAAGCTGCGGCAGGGCGATGGTGAAGACGAAGCTTCCGGCGCCGACCAGCACCGAAAGGCCGAGCCAGCGCATCGCGGCCTGAGCCGAGGGGTTGCGCCGTGCGAACCACCATTGCACGCCAATCAGCACCGCGATCGCCGTCATTTCGATGAGTGTCGGCATGCTGATGCCGATTGCCGGATTGGACAGGCGTCCGGTGATGTCGCCCCAATACCAGGGCGCAAGGATGGCCGGAATCACCAGCAGGGCGGCGTTCGGCACAAGGCGGCGGGGATAGATCAGGAACAGCGCGATCATCGCGCCGCCGAACATGTGTACGCCCAGATGATTGAGCGCCGAGAGCCATCGGAACAGCGCCCCGTCCAATGCCAGTTCGCGTGTACTGTAAACCGCGGCGGCAAGCGCCGAAACGAACAGGCCCAGACCCGTAAGCGCGAACATGGCGGTGGCGGCGCCTACCGGGCGCCGGCGCAGCGCGAACACCCAGGCGCCGATGAGAAGTCCGGCGCAACCGGATGCGATCTGGATCCAGAAGGGCAGTGGAAGGTCCGCGAGCGGACGGCGTGGAGCGGGCGTTACCACGATGCGCTGGAATACACCTTGCGGCGTCTGAATCGAAAGGCCGGGCTCCGGCATACGGATCATGGCGGCGATCCGGGTCTGGCGGGCGTGAAAGCTGTTCACCGCCGCATAGCTGCTCAGGCCATCCGGTTCCTCGATCAGGTCGCCGGGCCTGATATCGATCCGGTCGTTGCCGCCATCGAGAGCGACGAGCCGCGAACCCACCGGCAGGCGGCTATGGGCAGTCGAATCAATCCGCACGAGATTTTGTGCGGTATCCACCCTGAGGCCGATCCCAAACCAGGGTTGCGCCAGCACCAGGAGCACGACTCCCAGCGCCCCGGCGAGACTGATCAATGTCGCTGCGGCGAGCAGCACACTGGGCGCCAGGCGAAACAGGGACGGCGTCATGCCGTTCTGCCCCGCGCACCGATCGTGCCGCTGCTTTTCATATGCCCCCAAAACATGATTTTCGATAAGGCATTTTTGGGCAAAAGTCCTGAAAAACATCGCGCGGGCTGGGCTGAAGATGGTTTTCGGGCGGCATGCGGACAGGATAAAACCTGTTTTCGGACCGGTTACTTTTACGTCATCTTCCACCGCTTCTGACGCGGTGGATCGCTCTCATCCTCGTCATGCGCTGCGGCGGTCCGGCAATCACGATGTCAGCCATGCCGGGGTCGTGACCGCCGCAAGCATCTTCGCTTCCAACTGCCCGCCGATTGCGGCGGCCTGTACGATGATGTTGACGAGCGTGTGGTTTAGGGGTGCGCGTCATCGCGGGTAAAGCTGTTTCGCTCGCGCTGGTGCGCCGGCACCAGCAGGTCATCCAATCGCACACCGGCGGGCTTCCGCCTGCCCAGGATTACGCCGGCGATATCTGGCCTATTGGAATCTGTTATAGTGGCATAGCGAAAACGTAGTGATCATCGCTATCGGTCGCGGCCCGCCACACATCGCTGATGGCTCCTGGACGCACGCTTTGGCGTCGCGTCGTCCTCCGCTCCGGCCTGTCCTGTTCAGCCTGCCGAATCATCCGGGGCATGAGTAAAGGCGCCGATGCCCATACCGGCGCCGCCGCCGGCACCCATCCCCCCGCCGCCACCGCGACGACCACCGGAACCGCCAGCGCCGCGGCCGCCGGAACCGGACGGTCTGAGCGGTCCCTGGGGAGGAATGGTGATATCGGCGGGGACCGGCGCAAGGTCCAGCGACTGCCGGATGAAGTCCCTCAAGGAAATCACCAAGGCATCAAGAGTGGCGCGCTCGCCGGCAACCATCTGGCTGCTGGCGCGGGCGGCAAGGCGGACCTGCTCCTCCGTGCCCAGCAGGATGATGTCCGAAAGAGCGGCTTCCACGTTATCGCGGATACGGCGGGGCCGGTCGGAATCCGGAGAGGGGGCATCGATGTCCTCGGCACCGGCCGGGCCGAGATCATTCCGTTTCGTTTCCAGCGCCTTGCGGATGTCCCGCATATGCGCCGGATCGACGGTCAGCGTGCCGGTGAACGACCCGCCAAGTGTTTTGTAAGCGGCGATCAGTGTCTTGAGTCGCTCGTTGATCTGCCGGTTTGCCCGCTCACGGCGCTGCTGGATCGTGACCATCATGAGCAGCCTTATCCCCATGCTGATGAGCGTGAAGACCGCCAGGCCGAGCAGCGTGATCAGGATGCTATGCCAGGAACTGAAATCCAGAAACCGCATGGGGAACCCGCCCAGGAACGACTCATGCGCGAGTATAGGCCCGCGCGCCGGCAGTCCATCGTCCAACATTGCCTGTGGCTGGCAGGAGGCGCCGGAACACCGCACCCAACCCGGCCGTCCAGGTCAGCTTGCTGGACCGTTCGGCGTCGCCGCAGCCGTCAGGCGCCGGGCTGCAAGGCCTCGCGCACCACATGATAGATGGTGTGCTGCTCGATGGTGCCCTTGAACAGATGCGCCATCGGGCCGGAGGCCCGCACCACCACATCCTCGCCGCCATGCGTCTCCGACGACAGGGGCACCAGCGCTTCCTGGCGATAGTTCAGCGCCGCGGTGTCTGTCAGGGCGGGATCGGCGCGGGGCATATCCACCGTCGCGCCGCTGCCATTGGCATAGCTGAGGGTGGTATAGGCCTTGCCGTCCTTGGCCTTGAAAGGGACGCCGCTCTCGTCCGCCGCCAGGCCCAGGATCGGATTGCCGCGCGCCGGATAACCGTTGATCGTCAGGGTATGGCTGTGGTCGGCGGTGACCAGCACCAGCGTGTCCTTCAGGTCCACCATGTCCAGCGCGGCGCGGATGGCCCCATCCAGCGCCACGGTGTCCTCCAGCGAACGGCGGGCATTGCCCGCATGATGGGCATGGTCGATGCGTCCGCCTTCCACCAGCAGCACATAGCCCTTGTCGCGGCTGCCCAGCATGCGGATCGCGGCGCGCGTCATGTCGGCAAGAGAGGGTTCGTTGCCGCGCTCGGCCTCATATTGCATGTGATCCGGCTCGAACAGGCCCAGCAGCTTGGGCGTTTTCGGATCAGCCTGCACGAAGCCGCGCGCGTCCCAGACATAGGCGCCGCGCGGGTTCTTCTTGCGCCAGGCCGCCACCAGGTTGCGGCCATCCTTGCGCTTGCCGGTCTTGTCCGCATATTCCGGGTCTTTCTGCCCGGCGGGGAGGAAATTGGCGCGGCCGCCGCCCAGGATCAGGTCCATCCCGGCGCCCACGCGCCCCTCGATCATCTGGCGCGCGATGTCGGTGCACCCGGCCTTGATGGCTTCGGCGGGCATGTCGCCATCGGCTTCCCAGTCGCGATGCGGCGTATGGGCATAGGTCGCGGCGGGCGTGGCATGGGTGATGCGCGCGGTGGAGATGATGCCGGTGGCGCGGCCGCTTTTCTGCGCGAAATCGAAGATGGACGGCGCCGCATGGGCATCCGGCCCCTGGCATTCGCCCAGCTCGATCTCCGGTCCAACGCCAATGACGTCGTTGCGCGCCTTGACGCCGGACATGATCGCGGTCGCGGTCGGCGCGGAATCCGCCACCTGCGCGTCATGCGTATAGGTCTTCACCAGGGCGGTGTGCGACAGGCTGTCCATGGCGGTGACGAAGGATTCGCCGTCCCGGCCCAGTTTCTGGCCCTGATAGATGCGTCCCGCCGTCAGGCTGCTGACGCCCATGCCGTCGCCGATGAAGATGATCACATTGCGCGCCGGGCCGGTGACCGGCTGGTCGGCCTTCAGCCGCGCCAGTTCGGCCTGGGCCTGCTGGCGATAGTCCTCGGTCGTCACCTGCCGGACAGGCTGCGCCAGCGCGGGCATGGACAGCAGGCCGAATGCCACGGCAAGGCTGAGGTGCGGAATGGACATGGACGATACTCCCCGGATGGTGCGGCGCGCAGTATGGCTGCGCTTGGTGTCAAATATGATGCGGGCGCACTCTAGCCAGCCTTGTCGCGGCTGGCAAAAGTCCCGGGTCATGGCTAGAAAGCGCAGATGCGCCCCTTGTTCTCCGCCGCCGTCGTGACGGCCCTGACCACCGCCCTGGCCATGTCCACCACCACACGCCTTCGCGCGGCGGAGCTGTCGCTGGGCGTGGAGATCCCGCGCATCAAGATGGCCGAGTATCACCGGCCCTATGTCGCCATATGGCTGGAGGACGAGGCGGGCAAGGTCACCAACCTGGCTCTCTGGTACAATGTGAACAATCCGCGCAAGGAAGGCGACCGTTGGTTGCGCGATACGCGGCAATGGTGGCGCAAGGCGGGGCGCGAACTGAACCTGCCGGTGGATGGCCTGTCCTCGCCCACCCGGTCGCCCGGCACGCATCAGGTCCGCATGGACGGCGCGGCGCTGCAGGCGCTGCC
>Ga0182737_1002209_pt1 | contig 16403 bp, 14 predicted proteins | sample eDN5th30CBELigOP_FD_128878 | JGI IMG/M metagenome (GOLD analysis project Ga0182737, IMG submission 128878) | Enriched Organic Plus compost microbial communities from Emeryville, California, USA - eDNA 5th pass 30_C BE-Lig OP (version 2) (version 2) ...
ATGGTCCGACCGGTTCCGATACGGTCCAGGGCAGCTTCGGGGCGCGCTGGAAACCATTCCGATCTGTCAATCTCGTTCTGGAGATTGGCCGGCTTGTGAAGATTGGGCGTTTCGCGCGCGACGATTGGCAACTCCGCGCCGGCTATTCCCTGGGAGATGGCGGAGATCTGCGCCGGGATCGTGACAATTGGCGCTATTGGCAGTTCTATGCCGAGGCCAGTCAATTTCTGGAAACAACCCAGACGCTGGCAAGTGCGGAGGCTCGGTTCGGCCATTCGTTTCGGATGGATGCGGTGCATCCCAATCTTGTGATCACACCTTTCGTGGCCGCGGGGGCCGCTTACGATTCAACGCTCGCGAGGCGGTCCGCTTTCGGTGCCGGACCGGGCATAAACGTGCGGTATTGGTTTCGCGAGGATCGCTATGTCGCGCCGATGTCCTTTGTGGATCTTTCGGTACAGTACAGGTTCCGCCTTGCCGGCGATCGGCGCGCGGAAGGTTGGTTCGGATTTGTTTCGCTGGCCTATTAGGGCGGCGTATGGTCCCAGCACGCATGCAACCAATCTGACCGGCCGGCATAATCGGAGCGTGTCAGGTCCTCTTGTCGCACCGGTTTCATATTGGCAGCATGGTGGTTACAGTTTAATCGTAAGGGAGGTGAAATTTAAGCAACAGTCGCTTGGCATAGCGGTTGGGCCGAAGCTAATGTGCCTCATATAAGAAGAACGGGCAGGCACAAAATTTCGACATTTGGCGGGCCCGTTTCTAATAATCCAAATCTTCCAGAGAGATCAGAGCAGGACGATGATGAAGGTGTCGAGCCTTATGGACCACCCGCGTACAAATCAATCAACGCGTCGTAATGCGACAAGCCGGCGTCATTTGTTAGCCCTTTGCGCTATGGCGACTGCGCTCGTTCCAGCAATGGCGCTTGGGGGCGATCCCGCGCGGGCGCAGGAGGATTCTTGGCCGACGCGACCCGTAACCGTGATTGTTCCCTTCGCTGCTGGCGGAAACACCGATGTCATGGCCCGGATGGCGAGCCAAAAGCTATCCGAAGCCTTCAAGCAGAGTTTCGTGGTCGAGAATCGCGTCGGTGCAGGTGGCGCCATTGCCGCGCATTACGTCCTTCAGCAACCGGCGGATGGCCACACTCTGTTTTTTGCTGCGGCGCCTCAGATCGCCGTCGTGCCCAATATCCAGAAAGTGAATTACGATCCGGTCAAGGATTTCGCCCCGGTCAGTGTGTTCGGAACAGGCCCGTTCATTCTTGCCATCAAGGGCGATATTCCCGCCAAGACCGTGCCTGAATTCGTGGAATATGCGAAGAAGTCCAAAATCACTTTCGGCTCGGGTGGCACGGGTTCGGTTGGGCATCTCTCGGGCGCGTTGTTTGTAGCGCGGGCCGGCCTTGATGCGGTGCATGCACCATTTCGCGGTGGCGCTCCCGCGCTCAATGCGCTTCTGGGTGGCCAGATCGACATGTATTTCGGCAATGCCTCGGAGATCATCCCCCATGCCGAGGGCGGAAAAATCCGTGTCCTTGCCGTGGCAGCGGATGAGCGTATGAGCCAGCTTCCCGACACTCCAATAGTGAGTGAATTCTATCCCAAGTTCTCGCTGAATGCTTGGAATGGGTTTGTGGTGCGGTCGGGAACGCCGAAGGCGATCATTGACAAGATTGCCCAGGCCGTGATTGCGGCTGCGAAAGATCCCAAGAATGCCGCGCAACTCCAGAAGCTTGGTATCCAGGCGAATGGAACGACGCCTGAAGAAATGGCGGACCAGATCAAGCGGGAGCAGCCTCAATTCGATATTGCGATCAAGGCGGCGAACCTGGGGCTGCCGAAGTAAGGTTCATTCAGGAGCGCAAAGGCGCGTACGAAAACCGGCCCCGGGAGCGATCCCGGGGTTTTTATTTGGGGTTTCTCATGGGATTTGTTTGGCGGCGTTCAGACCTTCGAACATGGAGGTCCGTAGCAAGAACTGGCGTGCCAGCGCAGGATCAGCCGAGGTTGCGCGCAATTCTTCGAGCCGTCGTGCACGGGCGTCCGGATCTTTTTCTTCAAGAATCCGCTTGTTCTGGATCGTCATGGCCTGAAGGAAGGCATTGGCCACGTGCCGCCGCTGGCGATCGTAGAGGTCGAGCAGTTCATCGTCAGCGCCATCAAGAACTTGGATGAGTGCTTCAGCGACGCTGATAGCGTCGTGAATGCCGAAATTCATCCCCATGCCGCCCAATGGATTGTTCACATGCGCGGCGTCGCCGACCAATAGCGCGCGCGCCCGGCGATAGGTCGAGGCAACGCGCTGGTGGACGGTATAGAGATTGGTGTGAACGATCGCGTATGGCTCATCCGTGGGAATGAACGCCTGCAATTGCCGCTGTGCGTTGTCGTGGTCTAGCAATTCCTCAGCGGGCTTCTCCGCTGGTGTCGGAAATACCACGCGCCAGTGACCTGGAGGGCCTTTGGCGGGAACCTTGAACAGCGCACACCATTCGCGCGGGTCGGAAACATAGCAGCTATACGCATAGCCGCGCGGCTCGAAATCGTGGGTCGTTGTGATGACCAGGAATCGTTCCTGGTAGGTGAAGCCCTCGAAGTCAATGCCCTGGGACTTGCGCACGACACTGCGACCGCCGTCGGCTCCGATCCCGTAGTCGGCCGTATAGCTGGTGCCATCCTCCGTCTTCACCGTCACTCCGGCGGAAGTCTGTTCGACGTCAGCGACAGCGCAGCCGTAGCGCAGGGTAAATCCTGGTCGACCTGTCAGCATTTCTGTGAGGATTGCGACAAGCTTATGTTGCTCGCACTGCAATCGATAAGGATAAGGCGTGATATCGGACAACAGGCCGAGATCGAACTCGGCGATCAAACCTTCATCGCGTCCGTGATACTGCCATTGCGGACAGAAAATACCTTGTTCGATCAGACGGTCGGTCACGCCGCTAGGGGTGAACATTTCCAAGGTGGGCGGATGGAATGTTGCAGCTCGAGGATCTTCATAATGCCCGGTGCGACTCTCGAGGACGAGCACCGAAACTCCGGCATTAACAAGGAATAGAGCCGCCGTTAGCCCGCTTGGACCAGCGCCGACGATAATGACCTGCGCATCCGCCATGATGGCTCAGAACTCCTCAAGAATGCGGCCAAAGCCGTAGATGCGGTCCTCGATACCAGAACGTCTCAACGCGTCCCAATAAGTCACCACGTTCATCGACAGAACCGGCTTTTCGAACCACCGCTCGGCCTGGGCAGCGACATCAGCCGCCGCAAGGTTCGTGCCGACTTGCAGGATGGCGTCGATGTCGTCGCCATCAAGAGCCGTCAGCTCTTGACGGATGCGAGAGGCTGGAACCTCCGCGATTGCGAAGGGAGACGTGCATTTCAGGCCGACAAGACGAGCGATTTCGAATCCGGCCTCGATAAGATAGTTGCGCACGGTCTCGTCGCCCTTTGGTTGGTGCGGAGTGAGCACCGCGATTTTCTTGGCTCCGAACTTATGCAAGGCGGCGACGGCCGCGGTCGAGCCCATCGAGATCGGAACGCCGGCCCGTTCGGCCAGACCCTTCTGCATGGCGTCTGCGCCAGCGATTCCACCTGTGAACGCTTCGATAGCGACCGACATGATCACGTGGTCGGGTGCGCAGGTCATGACCTGATCGATCGCCGGACCAATGCCCTCCCGCATGGCCTGCACGTGGGCCAGAAAGCCTTGGTCATCCGCCTGAATGGGCCGTTCCTTGAGGGTTAGCCGCCCGACGTGATTGGTGACGCCACGGGGGCGTAGAGCCTCGCTTTCGGGACCAACGATGGTGTTGGTTGAGGGAACGACAATTCCAATTTTCTTGCGATAGCCGAGCGCGTCCACGGTTGCAGCCTCTTTTCAATCAGGTCGTACAAACAGGTGTGATGCTAAGGACAGTCCAATTCCGGTAGGAGTCACAAATTGGCAGATGCTGATTTCGAAATATGCGAAGGCATCAGCCACTTTCAACATGCCTTATCGATACATCTGACCGCCATCGATATCCACGATCGTGCCGCTCAGATAGGAGGCACGCCGCGAGGCAAGCATGACCGCCAGATCGGCGATCTCTATGGGTTCGGAGGGGCGGCCGAATGGCAGGCCGCTCAGCGTTTCCGCCCACCGGCTTTCGTCGCCGTAGAGGTCTTGGGCCTTCTTGCGTGCCAGGACCTCCACGCGTTCGGTGCGTGTTGGGGCCGGGTTGATGCCAAGGATGCGGACATTCCAATCCACGCTTTTGGCGCCGGCGGCTCGAGTCAGAGCCATCAGGGCGGCGTTCCCCGATGATCCGCAAATATAGTCCCAGCGGGGTGCCTGGCCGGCCGAGCCAATGATGTTGATGATCACGCCCTCGCCCCGCTCTTTCATGGCAGACAGATAGAGCTGGGTCAGGTGGATATAACCGAACACTTTGAGTTGCCAGGACTCCATCCAGCGTTCCAGCGGCAGGTCCAGGAGATTGCCACCCGGAATCGCGCCGGCATTGTTGACGAGGATGTCGATTACGCCATGGGCCGCGAACAGCCGCTGTCGGTCATCGCTCTGGCTGAGATCGCCAATGAAGCTCTCGATATCCGAGGCGCCGTGGTTGGAGAGAGCCGTGCGAGCGGCCGCCAGCCGTTCCTCGTCGCGGCCCGCGATCGTGATGCGCGCGCCCTCGCGTGCGAAGGCAAGAGCGGTAGCCAATCCGATTCCCTTCGATCCGCCGGTGATGAGAACCGACCGGTCCTTCAGGTCCAAGTCCATAGCTTAGCGCTCCGGTGAGGCAGAGGAAAACCAGTCAGCAATCTCGCTACCCGTGAAGAAACCAACGTCATGGGAGGCCATGAGCAGATCGAGCATGCGCTCGAGTTCATGGATGCGATGAGGAACCGCGATCAAATGTGGATGAAGGCCGATGGCAAGCACGATGGTGCTGTCGCGGCACTCGTGCTCGAACCGGCGAAGGGTGAACTCCAATCGCCTCGCCATCTCGCCCGTGGCGTGGTGTTCAATAGCATAGACGATCGAATCGTTGATTTCGACATTGTACGGCATCGCGATCAAGGGGCCGCCGCTGGTCGTCATCCAGTTCGGCCTGTCGTCGATCACCCAGTCACAGACATAGTCGATTCCAGTTTTCTTCAGAATGTCAGGACTGTCGTTCGTTTCGCGCAGTCCCGGTGATAGCCACCCGCGCGAACGCTTGCCCGTGAATGCCTCCATTTTGTCGAGGCAGGCTTTGATGAGAGCCTCTTCCCCACCTTCGACATGATTGGTGGATTTCTGGTGCATGCCGTGGCCAATGAACTCCCAGCCCGCCTCTCGCATGGCCTCGGCCGCTTGCGGATAGGCGTCGATCACTCCCGCGTTGAAGCTCGTCGATGCAGGCAGGCCGCGCCTCGAAAATGCATCAAGAATGCGCGGCATGCCGGCGCGCATGCCGTAGTCCGCCCACGAGAAATTGGGAATGTCGGGCACGGTTTCTCGTCCATGCGGCGGTGTGACAATGGTGCGGGGCATGGGCTGGTCGAACTGCCAATGCTCGACGTTGACAACCAGATGAGCAAGGATGCGCTTGCCGTTGAGCGGCGGCAGGGAAGGGCGTTCAGAGGACAGTCGGTAGGGAACGCGAGGATTGCTCATGCCGTCTTCATCCTGATTGCGATGGCGAGTCCGGATCGGTTTGCAGGCGCAGCCGTTGCAAGTGTGTTTGCTTTTTGCCCTGACCGTGGATGATGCGTCAAATCACGCCGTCCCGACGCAATCCATCGATCTCGGATTCATTGAAGCCAATCTCAGTTAGAATATCCTTGTTGTTCGCTCCGGCTTCGGGAAGCAGCGAAACGATCGAAGCCGGGGTGCGCGACATGTCGATGGGCTGGCTGACAAGTTGAATGGTTCCGGAACCGTCCGCGGGCTCGACCGGGGTTGCGATTCCCATATGCTGGACTTGCGGGTCAGCGAACACCTCGTCCATCTTATAGATCGGGCCGGCCGGTACACCTTCGGTTTCGAGCTTATCGAGCCACTCAGAAGACGAGCGCGTGGCGAAAATCTCACCGAGCAGCGCCATCAGCTTCGAGCGGTTGCGGAAACGATTGTCCTGTTTGTCGAACTCCGGATGGTCCGCCAACTCCGGCCGGTCGATGGCACGGCAAAAGGACTTCCATTGCCCCTCTCCGCCGACGCCGATGTTGATAAATCCGTCCGCGGTTTTCATGACGCCCATGGGCGTCGAATAGGGATGGTCGTTGCCGGCCTGAGGTGGCACCACGCCGTCAATCAAATAGCGCGCCGCTTGGAAATCCATCATGCCGATCTGAGAGTGCAGCAGCGACGAGGACACCCATTGTCCTTCTCCCGAGCGATTGCGCTCCTCCAGGGCAATGAAGATGCCGATGGCGGCGTAGAGGCCGGCAGCGAGGTCAGCGATGGCGGTCCCGGCTCGCACCGGGCCTTGTCCCGGCAGGCCAGTCACCCACATCAATCCGCCCATGCCCTGCGCGATCTGGTCGAATCCCGCACGCGAGCGATAGGGGCCAGTCTGGCCGAAACCGGAAATGGAGGCCAGGATGATGCGTGGATTGATCGCCTTCAGCTGTTCGTAGCCGATGCCTAAACGATCCTTCACATCGGGCCGGAAATTCTCGACGACGATATCGGCGGTCGTCACCATCCGCTTGAAGACCTCGAGGCCTTGCGGAGTTTTGAGATTGAGCGTCACCGACCGCTTGTTGCGGTGCAGGTTGATCATGTCATAGCCGTCGCGTGCACCGCTCATGCCTTCGTTGGGATCGACGCCCGCAGGTGCTTCGATTTTGATCACGTCAGCGCCGAAATCGGCAAAGATACGGCAGCAGGTGGGGCCGGCGCGCACGCGGGTCAGATCCAGAATGCGGAGGCCAGCAAGGGCGGACGAAGCCATGGGGCGTGTCATGCAACCCATCCTTTCTCTGCTGCGATTTCGGCAGCGATGGCGTGAGGTACGCGGCCATGCCAATCGGTGACGGCCTGGAAGCGAAGAGCGAGATCGATCAACAACGCTTCATCGTTCGGGCGGCCGATCAATTGCATCCCGATCGGCATGCCCGTCTCCTGATCCTCATCCACGGGCAGGACGAGAGCGGGCAGGCCGAGATAGTTGACAAAGCGAGTGAAGCGGCTGAGCGCATAGAGTGTTGAGGGCCGAAATTCCGAAGACGTCGGATCGGTCTCGGCGATACCGGGTGTCGAGACCGGCATCACGGGGATCAACACGGCGTCGGCGTCTTTGATTGAGTCGATGAAGAGGTGTTGGAGCGTTGTGCGCTTGTCGAGCGATGCGGATAGCTCTGCGTCCGTGATGTTCAACCCTTTTCCAAGACGCTTTCGTAGAATGGGATCGATACGGTCGTCGTTTGCGCGTTCGTGGTGACTGCGCGCAGCCTCAGCCTGTAGGACAAGGAGAGCCTCCCGGTCCGCTGCATCGGGAAAGCTCGTGTGCGACGAAACTCCAATGCCGAGGGATTCGAAGATCGCGATGGCTGTCTTACAAGCGCGGGCGATCTGCGGCTGGCACTCGCTGATCGCATCATCGATCAGCGCCAATCGCCTGCGCGTCCGGGATGTATCGGGCTTGGTTTGGGATAGAATCGGCCAGACCAGCGCCAGATCAGCGGCGCTGCGGCTCATCAGCCCGATTGTGTCAAGGCTGGGTGCAAGCGGCATGACGCCATCAAGAGGCAGCGCATTCGAGGTTGTCTTGAGTGCTGTGATGCCACAGCAATGGGCGGGAATGCGCACCGACCCGCCACTGTCCGAACCAAGGGCGATCGGGCAACATCCGGAAGCCACGAGCGCCGCGGAACCGCTGGAAGAGCCGCCGGTGATACGATCAAAATTCCATGGATTGAGAACACGTCCGCGATGCACATTGTATCCGGACGGTTCGTAGGCCAGTTCGGTCATCTCCGTCGAAGCGATCAGGCGAGCGCCGGCGGCATCCAGGCGTTCCAGGATCGGCGCGCGGGCAGTTGCAGGTGCAGGCGAGGACGCACATCCCCAACTCCCGGGGTGACAACCGGTGGCGATCATATCCTTGGCGGCATAGGGCATTCCGGACAATGGACCTGACCGGGGCAGGGCCTCCGGCACCATGGTGGCGACTGCGTTGAGCTTGCGGCCACAGGTCTCAATCCGTCTCCGGCTATCGGCAGCGGCTGTTTGCCGCTGCGCCTCTGTCGTCGATGACCAGTCCGGGATGCGGTGGATCATGAGCGGCGATCAATAGGATCGCGGCATGCCGAGCACATGCTCGCCGATGTAGGCGAGGATCAGATTGCTCGAAATGGGGGCCACCTGATAGAGTCGCGTCTCCCGAAATTTTCGCTCTACGTCATATTCCGCCGCGAATCCAAAGCCGCCATGCGTTTGCAAACAGGCATTGGCGGCTTGCCAGGAGGCTTCAGCGGCCAAATGCTTGGCCATGTTGGCTTCGGCGCCGCACGGCCTACCGTTGTCATGCAGCCACGCCGCCTTGAAGCGCATCAGGCTTGCGGCTTCGACTTGGATATGCGCCTGGGCAATCGGGAACTGAATGCCCTGGTTGCGGCCGATCGGATGGCCGAAGACGATACGCTCCTTGCCGTAGGCCACCGACTTGTCGCTGAACCAGTAGCCGTCACCGATGCACTCGGCGGCAATCAGGGTCCGCTCGGCGTTCAGCCCCTCGAGAATGTAGCGGAAGCCTTTGCCTTCCTCGCCGATCAAATTCTCAGCAGGGATTTCGAGGTTATCGAAGAAGACCTCGTTGGTCTCGTGGTTGACCATGTTCCGGATCGGCCGGACGGTCATTCCATTCTGAATGGCTTCCTGAGTGTCGACGATGAACACCGACAAGCCTTCGGATTTCTTGCGAACCTGATCGAGCGGCGTGGTGCGCGCCAGAAGGATCATCAACTCCGAATGCTGGAGCCGTGATGTCCAGACCTTCTGACCGTTGATAAGGTAATTGTCGCCCTTTCGAACGGCCGTCGTCTTCAATTTCGTGGTGTCGGATCCGGTGGTCGGTTCGGTCACCGCCATGGATTGCATTCGCAGCTCGCCGGTTGCGATCTTCGGCAGGTAGCGTTCTTTCTGTTCCGCTGAGCCGGCCCGGAGCAGCGTGCTCATATTGTACATCTGACCGTGACAGGCGCCGGAATTGCCGCCCGCCCGGTTGATCTCCTCGAGGATGATGGAGGCCTCGACCAAGCCCAGGCCGGAGCCGCCGTATTCTTCGGGAATGAGCGCCGCGAGCCAGCCTGCTTCTGTCAATGCGCGGACGAAACGGTCCGGATAGGCAGCCTGTTCGTCGACCTCGCGCCAATATTCACCGGGGAAATCCGCGCATAGTGCCCGAATGGCTTCGCGCAGATCGTCGTGATCGCTAGGAAATGGGATGGAAAACGCCATTTTGTCCGCCTTTTCTTGTAGGCTATGAGACGCCACGACTTCGCGGAATGAGAAATTATATGATACTGATTTCTAAAAAATAGAAATCATTCACGTGGTGTAGCAAGAGGATGCTGACTCGGCCCCTTTTCGTCGGCAGAGGCGTGCGATCCGGTCAGGAAATCAATGAGGCGGCGCGTGGGAGCCTCGAGTTGATCCATCGAAAGAAGACAAATCGCATAGTCGCGGCGGGCCCATGGCTCAGCCAGACGCACCAGGCGAATTCCCATGGCGTCAGCAAGTGGCTGAACCGCCCGTTCAGGAAGAATTCCAACGCCGAGGCCGTGACTGATCATTAGACACATCACCTCGAAGCTGCGCACCTGGACACGCACCTTCATCATCCGTCCCAACTCACGCGCCCGAGAGGACAACAGGTAATAAACCGCCGTGTCGTTCTCCAGCGAAACCAGGTCTTCGTCGAGAATGTCATTAAAGGTGAGCTCGGGCCGTTCCGCGAGCCGATGGTTCGCCGGAACGGCCACCGCGAGCTGGTCGCCCGCATAATCAATGACCGTCAAGCCCTCGACTTCTGCTCCGCGGACGATAATGCCGATATCGGCCTGCTTGTTGACAACGACGTCGATCGTGGAGGCGCTGGGACGCTCTTCGAGATTGAGTTTGATATCGGGATGCGCAGCGACAAACCGGGATAGGTCTTGAGCGAGTCTCTGCACCAAGACCGAGCTGGAGGCGCAAACGCGCACATAGCCGCGAATACCGGAGCGATGCTCCTCCAGATTGACCTGTAGCCGTTCGCCCAGCCGAAGAACATCGCGAGCATAATTCATCATTGTTATGCCTGCGGCGGTCGGCTCGATGCCATGAGGGCGTCGTATGATCAATGCCACGCCGGCCTCTTGCTCGAGCAGGCTGACCCTCCTGCTGGCGGCGGACAAGGCGATATTGAGCCGTTCCGCAGCCTTGCTCATGCTGCGCATTTCGCAGGCTGTCAGAAAAACGCGAAGACTCTGGAGGTCGTGGTAGAGCATCATTTTACTCACTGCGGGAGTACGAGCGGAAACTATCGTGTTCACGAGGCAACCTCCAGCCTCTTGGTCCGCGATCTATTTGTCATTGTCGCCGAGCAATTCAGGCTTGCGTTATCGGTTTCTTCGGAATCGAGAGCCCAAACCTTTATCTTGATCTCCAGGCGAGATAAAAACTATCTTTACGGAGTTCTATCTTGGAGCCGTGAAATGACCAAACCCGTTCCGTTCGAGATGCCCGCCTATGTGATCGATCGCGTTATGAAAAAGCGGGGCCGGTTTCGGGTATTTGATCATTTTGAGCCGGCGCAATCGGCACTTGTCGTGATCGACATGCAGGTCTTCTATGTCACCGACGTTCCGCCGGCGGTGGCCATCGTGCCGAATATCAATCGTTTGGCAAAAGCCTTCCGGGAACGCGGCGGTACGGTTGCATGGGTGAAGATGACGGCCGGAGAGAACGGGAAGAGCCTCTGGCCATTGTATCACGATCTCTTCTTCAGCAAGGAAAACGGCGACCGCCATCGCGATAATCTGACGGCGGGGGCACCAGGGCACGCGCTTTATCCCGATTTCGATGCGCGGCCTGAAGACATTTATGCTGAAAAATCGCGCTTTAGTGCATTCTTGCCTGGCAAATCCAATTTGCCGGAAAAGTTGGCGGCGCGGGGTATTACTAACGTTGCCATCACGGGCATGCTGACAAACTTTTGCTGCGAAACATCGGCGCGTGATGCGATGATGCTGGACTATCGCGTTGCCATGATTTCCGATGCGAACGCCGCTCGGTATGACGAGGATCATAATGCGGGTTTCACGACGGTCTTTCAAAGCTTCGGAGATGTTGTGACGACCGATGAGATGATCAACGAGATCTTACAGGGTACGGCGGTGACCGCCGACATGGCGGTTGGCAAAGGAGCATAACACCGTTTGTCTTTTTAAGCTCCGGCAGAACGGGGCGGATAATCCAAAAATCGTACGTCAAGAAACTGGCGACACAAAATTAGGAGGATTGAATGTCTGGAAAGAATCGATCGTGGATTAATCGACGAGATTTTTTAATGGCATCGTCGGCCGCTCTGGCGAGTGGCCTCACGCTCAATACCGCCCAAGGCCAAAGTTCTGTCGAATTGAAATTGGCAAGTTTCGTCCCGCCGTCGCACAGCGTCTGGGTTGACCCGATTACGCCGTGGACCAGGGAGTTGGCGTCGCGCAGCAATGGCAAGCTGACCGCTCGCATGTTTCCGTCGATGCAGTTGGGCGGAAAGGCGCCGGAGCTCTATCGGCAAATGGTGCAGGGGATTGCTGACATCGTTTTTACGTTGCCAGGTTATACGTCCAGCGATTTCCCCATAATGACGATGACGGAACTGCCCGGCGTTGCATCCAGTGCGGAAGATGGAACCCGGAAGTTCTGGAAGCACGCCAAACTCTTCGAGAAGGAGTTGGCGGACGCCAAGGTTTTGATGCTGTGGAATTCCGACTCCGCCGGCATCATGAGTCGGGATCGTCCCGTCCGCACTCTTGCCGATATGAAGGGAATGAGGATCCGAACACCGTCTTCAGTCCAGTCGGCGCAGCTCGAAGTTCTGGGCGCGGTCCCAATCAGCATGCCGGCCACACAGATCTACAATTCTCTCGAACGGGGTGTGATCGACGGCGTGATGATCGGCATGTCAACGATGATCGATTTTAAGCTTCTTGAGGTCGTCAAGCATGTCACGATCAATGCTCCTTTGGGCCGTTCGCCCTTCATGGTGGCAATGAATCGAAAGCGTTATGAAAGCTTACCCGAGGATCTCCGCAAGATTATCGATGAGACGACCGGATTGGAATTGAGCCTGCGTGGGGCGCTGAGTTACGATAGGAAAGGCGATGAGGCCGTTGCGCTAGCCCGGAAGGAGCGCAATGTCATTGAATTGTCCAAAGAAGAAATCGGCGAATGGACCGCAGCATTCCAGCCCTTAATCAAGAAGGCGGTTTCGGAAAACGACAAACGCGGTCTTCCCGCAACCGAGTTTGCGAAGACTTATGGTCTACTTGGCTAAGGTGTCGCAGCGGGCCAGCTCAGGAGAGCAGGTCCGCTGCGGCATTCAAGGACGTGTTGCTGGAATTATCGTCGGATTCGGCCGTGGGGCTTACAGCGTACTGATCCTGAGAGCGGCATTGGCCTCTCTTTTCCGTATTCTGGTTCAGCACGGCCTCATGGTCGGCCAATCCAGGACGAAACAATGGCTTCCCACTCTTCACTGAAGGATGAATCTCTGGCCGAGATGACAGCAACCGCCATACAGGCCGCGGCCGGGCGTGACGCGGTTGTCTTGCTTCCGATCGGCGTGATGGAATGTCATGGCCCGCACTTGCCAATAGGAACGGATGCGTTCATTGCGTCAGCTCTGTGTGGGGCCACGCGTCGGTATCTTGCTGAACGACATTGTGAGGCGGTTATCGCTCCTCCTTTTTATTGGGGCATCAATAGCATCCTTGCCGAGTTCCCGGGCAGCTTTCGCATCCGGCCGCAGACAGCATCCATGCTTCTGACGGATGTCATTCACTCGCTCCTGGCCAACTCATTCCAGCGCGTTCTTCTGATCAGCCATCACGGCGACCGAGCGCATAACGAGATGATTCGTGATGTGCTGCTGAGGCTTCACGAGGAGGGCCATAAGGGGGTCAGATGGCTTTATACGCCTTTTCGCTGGCGGATGTTCGAGCGGCTTGGCATGAGCGGAAAGGAGCCGATATGGGTGCCGTGGGATCCGACGCCCGCCCTTGAGGATTTCAAGCTGACCGGAATTCTAGGCGTTCATGCCGACGAATTCGAGACGGCTGCAATCGTTCGCTATTATCCGGAATTGGTTGACTATGAAGCGTTGAAGGACCTCGAGCCCACGCAATTGACCGTTGACGACTTGCAGGATTGGCGCGAAGGGGCAGACAAGGCCCGCCGATTGACGCCCGATGGCTACTTCGGTGCACCGAACCCGATCGATCCCGAGCTTTGGCGGCATTTCGATGAGACCGCCCGTATCATGGCTCAAGCCGTTGCCGCAGGCCAGTGATTGTTGGCTGGTTGTTTTAAAGTATTAAGGATGCAGCGCTTCGGTGAGCTCCGAGCAGCGGGCAATATCCGCGATCGTGGCTAACGACGAGACGGTCGCATCGTGAGCCGCATCAGAGAAAGCAGCGCAACCATCGCTCGCCAGAACGCAGTGAAATCCGCGCACATGTGCATCGCGCAGCGTCGATGCAACGCCTCCATTGGTGACAATGCCACAGAACGCTAGCGTGTGAATTCCAGATTCTCTCAGCAGCCATTCCAGTCTCGTCATATAGAATGCCGAATAGGCAATCTTCTCGATCTGAAAATCGGATGGTTGGAGGTCGTCCACCAGCGCGTGACCCCATTGACCAGGCGCAAAGTCCCCTTTGGCCAAGAATGGGCGAAGCTGTTTGAGGTGCGGTGAAATCAGCGGCTCGCCGCGACGCCCCGGCACCAGAGTGAAGTGCGTGGAAATGATCCAGCCGCCTGCTGCCCGCACGGCGTCGGCCAGCGGCTGAATCCGGCTGGGTAACGCAGCGATCGAAAGCGCGGTGCAGTCAGAGCGACCATAGGCGCCTTGAGGATGTAGGAAGTCGTTCTGCAGATCGACCAGGACAAGCGCCGTTCGAGCGATATCGCTCCCCCACGCGGTCATTCTCTAGCTCCGTCAAATGCCATTTCCCAATCTGCCAACGGCAAAGGATGCTGAAACACTATCACACACGTTGATAAACATCCTCGAGGCGGATGATGTCATTTTCTCCAAGGTAGCTTCCGGTTTGGACCTCAATGAGTTCAAGAGGGATGCGACCGGGATTCGCGAGACGATGAGCAGCTCCTATAGGGATATAGATCGATTCGTTCTCGTGCACCGCTTTTATGCTCTTCTCGATGGTGACTTCGGCGGTGCCACGCACCACGATCCAATGCTCTGCGCGATGGTGATGTTTCTGAAGCGATAGCTTGCCGCCGGGATGGACAACAATACGCTTGACCTGAAACCGCTCGCCGCGATCGACCGAATCGTAATGGCCCCAAGGTCTATGGCCGCGGCGATGGTTGCTAGCTTCCGGCCGATCGGCAGCCTTCAGGCGCCCGACCAGATCGCGCACCTCCTGAGCCCGATCCCGTGGTAGCACAAGCACTGCATCCACGGTTGAAACCACCACGAGATCTCGTACTCCAAGGACGGCCGTGAGCCGATCATCGGTATGGATCACACAGTTTTCAGTATCGTGAGTTAAAACGTTGCCCTGGACGGCGTTGCCCCGGGCATCGCGGGGCGCGATGTCGAAGATTGCATCCCATGAACCAATGTCGGACCAGCGGAACCGTCCTTCAACCACGGCAGCCCGCGTGGTGCGCTCCATCACCGCGTAGTCGATTGATGTCTGGGGAGAGGCACCAAATGCCTCCGCATCGAGCCGCAAGAAGCCAAGATCGCTGGCCGCATGTTCGACCGCGCCTTCGGCGGCTTCGGCGATGGCCGGTTCGAAGCGCGTCAACTCATCCAATAGGATATCGGCGAGAAATAGGAAGTTGCCTGAGTTCCATAAGTATCCCGCTTCGATATATGCGGTTGCCGTGAAAGCGTCCGGCTTTTCCACGAATTGTTTGACGGCATGCACGTTCGGTGTGTCGAGCGCATCGCCACGTTGGATGTAGCCGAAGCTTGTCTTTGGCTCGGTAGGTTGGATTCCGAACGTAACGATTCGGCTTGCGCGCGCTCCCTCCAAACCAGCACGGCAGGCCTCATGGAAGAGATCGGTATCCAGGACGACATGGTCGGCTGCAAGGGCGAGAACAACGGCTTTCGGATCGCGCTGACGTATGAGGGCTGTGGCCGCGGCGAGAGCCGCCGCCGAATCGCGGCGCATTGGCTCAATCACAACGGTCGCGTCGATACCGATCTCCTCAGCCTGTCTGCGAGCGAAAAAACGAAAGTCGCTTCCGGTCACCACGATTGGAGAGCCAAAGAGATTGGAATCTGCCACACGCAGCAACGTTTCCTGGTAGCTCGATCGTGACCCGACCAGCGGCAAAAATTGCTTGGGCAGCGCATCCCGTGACACCGGCCAGAGCCGGGCGCCTGAACCGCCAGCCAGCAACACAGGAATGATTTTAGTCATGGTCGATGATCCTAGTATCAACTATCGACGTTCGTTTCCGCTTCCAAGTTTGGAATCGGCTTGGTGGCCAGGAGAGTGTTTGGTTTCTAATATTTCTGATGTCGCCGAGCCGACGATTCTTGAGCGGATGCCCACGGAGAGTGCGCCTATCAGCATCCAAAGAAGAGCCGCAGTCTTGATTGTGAATGGAGAGTTGCTGATGCACAAGATCAGGCCGTAATAGAGAGCGGTCAGATTGCGGAAAGCGTAGAATTGTAGCGATGGCCCACGAAGGGAAAACAGCAAAATCCAAGCGGCCAAAAAGCCGATGAAACCGATTCCAGCTATAATATAGGCATATCCTGAATCGAACGCTTCCATATATGGAGGCCGAAGCCCCATCCAGGTCAGGAAGTCGAAACTGCCAAGCATTTGCGCGGACAGCACCAGCCGCCCGGTGGATGTGTTGTCCGCGTATCGGTTCTGCGGATCGTAACTACCGGTTACCATCATGGGAACAATGCTAAGCAAGGCCATCGCAAGAAGAGGAATTGAAAACGCCACCATGTTTGCAATCACAGTTGGCACGAAAATGATTGCTACGGCGATAACGCATAGATAGGCGCCGAATCGGCTATCGGCCATGATGATCAATGCAAGACCGAGAAGCATTGGTGCGACGTGCCACATTCGATCGAATTTCGAGCGTACCAGTCCCCACATGAACACGATCACCCCGAAATTCCCCATGGAGACCGGTTCAAGGAAAATGGACGA
>Ga0182737_1002211_pt1 | contig 16396 bp, 16 predicted proteins | sample eDN5th30CBELigOP_FD_128878 | JGI IMG/M metagenome (GOLD analysis project Ga0182737, IMG submission 128878) | Enriched Organic Plus compost microbial communities from Emeryville, California, USA - eDNA 5th pass 30_C BE-Lig OP (version 2) (version 2) ...
AAGGTAAGAAATGCGAAAGCGGGTCAGGAGGGTGCGCCGTCCAGGCGCAGCAGCGTTTCTTCGGCGATGGCCAGGCTGGCGGTCAGGCCGGGGGATTCGATGCCGTACAGGTTGACCAGGCCGGGCACGCCGTGCGCGGCCGGTCCGGCGATCATGAAGTCCGCGGCGGGGTCGTGCGGGCCCGAGATCTTGGGCCGGATGCCCGTGTAGCCCGGCGCCAGCGCGCCGTCGGGCAGGGCGGGCCAGTAGCGCCGCACGGCGGCGTAGAACACGTCGGCGCGGCGCGGGTCCAGCGTATAGTCTTCGCGCTCGATCCATTCGGTGTCGGGGCCGAACTTGGCCTGGCCGCCCATGTCCAGCGTCAGGTGCACGCCCAGGCCGGCGTGGTTGGGCGCCGGGGCGGGATAGATTAGGTGCGAGAACGGCGCGCGGCCGGCCAGCGTGAAATAGCTGCCCTTGCACAGGTATTCGCGCGGCACGCTGGCGGGGTCCAGGCCCTCGATGCGGCGCGCCAGCGCGGGCGCGTTCAGGCCCGCGGCATTGATCAGCACGTTGCACGACAGCGCCATCGCTTCGTCGCCGCCGAACTGCACCTCGAAGCCGCCGCCGTCGCGCACGCGGGCCGACAGCATCGGGGTATGGAACACGCACTGCGCGCCCGCGTTCTCGGCATCGCCCTGGTAGGCCAGCATCAGCGCGTGGCTGTCGATGATGCCGGTCGACGGCGAGACCAGCGCCGCCACGCAGCGCAGCGCCGGTTCCAGACGCATGGCCTCGTCGCCGCCGATGGGCCGCAGGTCGTCCACGCCGTTGGCGCGGGCGCGCGCCGCGATGCCCTCCAGCTGGGCCGCCTCGTCCTCGTCGCTGGCGACGATCAGCTTGCCCAGCCGCTTGTGCGGAATGCCGCGCTCGGCGCAGTAGTCGTACAGCTGATGCTTGCCCTGCACGCACAGGCGCGCCTTCAGGCTGCCGGCGGCGTAGTAGATGCCGGCGTGGATCACCTCGGAATTGCGCGAGCTGGTGCCCGTGCCGATGCCCTCGGTGGCCTCGGCCACCAGCACCTCGCGGCCCTGCAGGGCCAGCGCGCGCGCCACGGCCAGGCCGACCACGCCGGCGCCGACGACGATGCAGTCGATGTCGACGCTCATTCGATACGCTCCTTCGGTTCGCCGGCCGGCGTCAGGTCGAAGCCGCCGGCATGGAACACCAGCGGCGCGGCCTGGCTGTGGCCGCAATGTTCCACCTCGCCCACCATGATGACGTGGTCGCCTTCCGGATAGCGGCTGCGGTTGCGGCATTCGAACCAGGCGGCACACTCGCCGCCCAGCATCGGCGTGCCGTTGGGCGCGCGCCCCGGCTCCAGCCCGTGGAATCGCTCGTTGGTTTTGCCGGTGGCAAAGCGCCGCGCCAGCGCGATCTGCTCGGCCGACAGCACGTTGACGACGTAGCGCTCGCAGCTGCGGAAGATCTCCAGCGAGGACGAGGCGAGCGACAGGCTCCACAGCACCAGCGGCGGCGCCAGCGACACCGAGTTGAACGAGCTGACCGTCAGGCCGATCGGCGTGCCGTCGGGCGCGGTCGTGGTGACGACCGTGACGCCGGTGGCGAAGCGGCCCAGCGAGGTGCGGAAGTAGCGGGCGTCGAACCCGGGATTAGGGGCAAGGGACATCAGGTGAAAGCGGCGCGTCAGGGCGAAAGGCGGTCGATCTGCCATCCCGACTTGCCATCGGGCAGATAGCGCAGGCGGTCGTGCAGCCGCGACGGGCGCCCCTGCCAGAATTCGAAGGCCGTGGGCACCAGGCGGTAGCCGCCCCAGTGCGGCGGGCGCGGCGGCTGGTCGCCGTAGCGGGCGCGGAACTGGCGCTCGCGCGCCTCCAGCACTTCGCGCGTGACGGGTTTGCTCTGCTCCGAGGTCCAGGCGCCGATGCGCGAGCCCGCCGGACGGCTGTGGAAGTACTCGTCGGATTCTTCCGGCGGCACTTGCTCCACCGTGCCCTCGATGCGCACCTGGCGCTCCAGCGGCTGCCAGAAGAACAGCAGCGCGGCGCGCGGGTTGGCCGCCAGTTCGAGGCCTTTGCGCGACAGATAATTGGTGAAGAACGTGAAGCCGCGCTCGTCGTAGCCCTTGATCAGCACGGTGCGCGCCGAGGGCTGGCCCGAGGCGTCCACCGTGGCCAGCGTCATGGCGTTGGGTTCGGGCACCTTGGCGGCCAGGGCCTCGTCGAACCAGCGGCGGAATTGGTCGAAGGGCGAGGGCGAGGCTTCGCTTTCCAGCAGCACGCCCTTTTCGTAGCTCTGGCGCAGATCGGAGACGGTAGACATGGAGATGATGCGGACAGAAGGCGGAAGCTGCCAGTTTACCGCCTTGGGCCGCGCCGACCCGGGAAATCCCTATTCGTCGGGCAGCGGCTCGGGCTGGGCCTCCAGCAGGTGTGCCACCGCCTCCAGGCGCCGGTCGCGGATGCCGGCCGCACGCAGGGCCCGCGCCGTCTCCGTCACGTAGTCGGTGCAAGGCCCGTAGCGGCCCGAGGCCCGGCGCACGATGGCGATCAGCTCTTCCTCGGGCAGCGCGCTGATGTAGGCCGGGTTCTCGCGGTTCATCACGAACACCAGCGCCTTCACGGTGCCCTCGTCGGTGGCGCAGTTCAGCCAGCGCGGCAGATAGGCGCCCGTGGACATCTCGCGGTCCCACAGCGCCGGGAAGAAGTCAGGCACCTGGGCGCCGTCCAGCCGGTAGACCACGCCGCGGCACGAGCCGCCGCGGTCCAGCCCGAACACCAGGCCGGGGCATTCCGGCGTGCCGCGGTTCACGCGCGACCACAGGCACAGCGCGCGGTGGTGGCCGCGCAGCGTGGCCAGGCGCCGCTCGCGGAAGTCGAACTCGGGCCGCCAGATCAGCGAGCCGTAGCCGTAGACCCAGACGTCCTCGCCCGGGCGCCAGTCGCGCAGCGCGGCCTCCATCGATGCCTGGCGCTCGGCCGCGGTCCAGAGGCGGAAGGGCAGCGACGCGGCGTTGTAGATGTCCGTGGCGGGCGGATGGGCAGCAGAGGTAGTCACGACGACGGCGGGGAAATCGGAGATTCTTGCGGAGGATGGCGGTTGGCCCAGCCGCCCACGGCCAGCGCAAGCGCATAGGCCCAGAACAGCGGCGCCACGCCAATTAGCGCACCCAGCGCCCCGAAGGTCAACGGCAGGGAGACCTGCGAGGCGTTGATCAGCGCCATGCGGATGCCTACGGCCTCGGCCGCGCGGCCCGGCGGGCAGTGCTGGTGCAGCAGCGCCAGCATGCTGGGCTGGCACGATCCCAGCGCCAGCCCCAACACAAAAGACAACCCGATCAGCGTGCCTACATCCGCGAACAGCGGATAAATCATGAAATCCACCGCCGTCGTCGCCATGGCGGCGCGCACCATGGTCCAGGCGCGCACGCGGCGCTGGATAAAGGGCAGAAGCAGGCGGATGATGAACGTTGCCGCCGCGAAGGCGGCAAGAATGATGCCGATGGTGGTCGCCGACAGCCCGATGGCCACCCCGTAGATGGGCACCACGAACAAATGAGTGTCCCAGGCGCCCGACAGAATAGTGTTGACCAGCAGCACGCGGCGCAGCGGCGGCACCCGCAGCAGCTCCACCGCGCGCGGCGCGGGGCCGGTGCGGCGCTGGCCATGTCCGGCCGTCAACGCCTCGTTGACGTCCCGCAGCGGGCCGCGCATCAGATACAGCCCGCCCACCGAGGCCAGCGGGCCCAGCGCCAGCAGGCCAAACGCCAGGCGCGTGCCCAGGTGGTCGATGGCCAGGCCCGCGATCAGAGGGCCGGAGAAGCCCGACGCCGCCAACGCCAGCGACATCCACGAGAAATTGCGCAGCCGCTTCTGCGGCTCGGCGTGGCCCAGCAGATCCTGCGTGGCCACCTGGTGCAGCATGAAGCCGATGCCGATGGCGCAGGCGGCGATCATCAGCGCGGTCTGGGTCTGGAAGGCGAAGGGCAGCAGCGTGCCGGTGCTGGTCAGCGCCGTACCGATGACCAGTGGCCGCAGCACCCCGACGCGGTCGACCCAGCGGCCCGCATGCACCGAGGCCAGCATGGGCAGCACCGCGAAAACCGCCACCAGCGTGCCGACTTCCAGTGTGGACAGGCCGATGGTCAGGGCGGTAAGCGAAACGGTAATCCGTCCCCCGGTAAGCGCCACGTGATTCAACATGGACAGCACGCACAGATACGCCGCCCCGGAGAATTCCGGGATGTGGATCGTGCGCGAGGGGGAAGGGGCAGGCGAAGTAGGCACGGCTTTTTTCTGCATTCTGTGCCTATCTTCGGGGAATGTCGATGGCGCGCGGGCGCTGGTGCCCTTTGGTGGCTAGTGCTTGATGCGGTCTGTTACAGGGTAGATGGTGGATAGATTTTTGCCGGATGGCGACATGATCGGCGGAGTTCGGGATCCGGGAAATCGTCGGGCGGAGTGCGGTCTGTATGCAGAACTGTATCGCTAGCGCAACGCAAGGGCTGGGCGTACGTAGATGCGTGCCCGTGGGAAAATACTGCCCATCATGACGATCGCCCCGCCCCAGCTTGCCCCCACCTGTGACATCGACACCGAGCGCCGCTTCGGCGGCTTGGCGCGTCTATATGGGCCGGATGCGCCCGCGCGGCTGTACGGGGCGCACGTCGCCGTCGTCGGGCTGGGCGGGGTCGGTTCCTGGACGACCGAGGCGTTGGCCCGCTGCGGTATTGGGGCGCTGACGCTGATCGATCTGGACCATATCGCCGAATCCAACGTCAATCGCCAGATCCATGCTTTGACGCCTACGCTGGGCCAGGCCAAGGTCGAGGCCATGGCGGAGCGCATCCGCCAGATCAATCCCGAATGCGTCGTTACCCGCGTGGATGACTTTGTTGATCCCGACAACGTGGGGAGTTTGCTGGCGGGCCGTTACGCTGCCATTGTGGATTGCACCGATCAGGCGGCTGCGAAGATCGCGATGATTCTGCATGCCCGCGAGCGGGGTATTCCGTTGTTGCTGTGTGGTGGCGCGGGTGGGAAGACTGACCCGCTATCGCTGCGCGCGGGGGATTTGGCGGAAGCGGCCAATGATGCGTTGCTGTCCAAGCTGCGCAACAAGCTGCGGCGGGAGCATGGCTTTCCGCGGGCTGCGGATCGTAATGGGAAGGCGTTGAAGCGGGTTCCTCGGATGGGGGTGAGGGTGCTTTGGTTCGACCAGCCGGCCATTTTGCCGCAGGCGTGGGCGCGGGCGGCGGAAGTCGAGGATGACATGGGTGTGCAAGGCGTGCCGGCGGCGGCGCCGCAGGGGTTGTCTTGTGCGGGTTATGGGTCGGTGGTGACGGTGACGGCCGCGATGGGATTGGCGGCGGGGAATGAGGCGTTGAGGTTGGTGCTGGCAGTGAAGTGAACGCGCAGTTCGCATCGTGCTAGCCGCCGCGGCAGAGCGTGACACTGAATCCCGGACCGAAATCGCCGGACTCGCCGCGCATGGCAAAAGAAATGCTCAATCCGTGCGTACGTGCAATGCGGCGCGCGATGGATACCCCCAGCCCGCTGCCGGCTTCCTCATTTCCCGTCGCGCGTAGAAAGCGATCCCCCAGGCGAGGCAGCACTTCGGGTGCGACCCCAGGACCCTGATCGTCGACGGTAATGTGCGAAGGGAAGAATGCCAGGCGCACGCGGCCATGCCGCGGGCCATAGCGGATCGCGTTGTCCAGAATGTTCTTCAGCATGATTGTCAGGGCGTCGGCATCGCCGGCCATGGGCAGCGGCAATACGCCAGGGGCCGGCCACTCCACGGAAATCTCGACGTCTCGCCGGTTGGCGATCCAAAGACAATCGCTTACCGCCTGTTCCGCCACGCAGCGCCAATTCACGGACCCGCGGAAATCAGTCTGGTTGGCATTGTCCAGCCGGGCCATCGTCAACAATTGCGACACCAGGCGGTCGAGGCGCTCCATTCCCCGGGTGACGCTCGTTTGCGCTTGGCGCAGCTCGTCGGGGTCGTGCGTGCGCTGCATGACGTCCCATTGCGCGCGCACGGCCGCCAGCGGTGTGCGCAGTTCATGGGCGGCGTCCGCCGTCAGTCGCCGCTCGTGTTCGATCAGCGTTCCCACTCGGGCCAGCAATCCGTTCATCGCCGCCACCAGCGGCTTGAGCTCGCCCGGGACGTCGGATTCCGGCAATGGCGTGGCGTCGTCCGGGTTGCGCCGTTCCAGCGCGGCCGACAGGTTGCGGACCGGGTGCGTCGCCTGCCGCACGGCGTAGATCAGGAGGGCGATCAGCACCGGTAGTCCCAACAGCCACGGAAGAATCTGACCCGCGATGTAGGCGATGACCAACTCGTTGCGTTCACCGATGCGCTGTCCGACGGCTACCCGAGTGTGGCCGGACGGATCGTTCAGATAGACGAGCCGCCACGGTTCACCGTTGACAACACTCTCCGCGAATCCTTCCCGGTCGCCGCCATGGGGAAACTGGATGGCTTCTGGGTCCAGCACCAGCGGAGCGCCCGGGCCGCGCCAGATGGCCACCGACAGATCGCCGAGCCCCGCGTCGCCCGAGTCCGCGGACGGCGGCGATTGCGCAGGCGCCGGTCGTGCCGTGTCGGCGGGAGGAATCAGTTCGGAGATGGCAAGGGTCTGCTGCGCCAGCCGGACCATGTCCGTGTCGTAGAGTTCGTTGATTTCGTGCGTGGCGCGCCAATACGTGCCACCGATGGTGATCAACCACGCCATGGGTGCTGCCAGCAGCACGGCAACGATAAGCCTGCGTTGCAGTGTCATGCGTCGCCTTCCACCTGGCCTAGGGCGTAGCCCGAGCCGCGCACTGTGCGCACGATCTTGGGGTGAATCTTCTTGCGCAGGTGATGGACGAAAACCTCCAACGCATTGCTCTCGAGCTCGGCCTCCCAGTCGTAAAGCTTGTCGCGAATGAAGTCGCGCGTGAGCACCCGGTTTGGGTGGGTAAGGAAGAGTTCGAGGAGCAGGGTTTCTCGTGTCGTGAGGTCCACCTTCTGGCCTTGCCAATGCACTTCGTGCAGAGCTGGATGGTATTCGAGGTCGCCGTGACGCCAGACGGGCTCGGCCTTGCCTGCCATGCGTCGCGTCACCGCCCGAAGGCGGGCCGCCAACTCGTCCAGGGTGATGGGCTTGATCAGGTAGTCGTCAGCGCCGGCATCCAGCCCCGCAATGCGGCTCGCGACGGCTTCGCGTGCTGTCAGGATGACAACTGGCACGGTGCGCCCGGCACGGCGCCAGCGGTTGAGCAGAGTTACGCCGTCTTCCCCGGGCAGGCCAAGATCGAGCACGACGGCATCGTAATGCACGACGCCCATTGCCTGGTCGCCTTCCCGGCCGTTGGGAAACCAATCCACTGCATAGCCCAGCAGCCGCAAGCCGGATTTAAGGCCATCGCCAATGAGCGGGTCGTCTTCAATGATGAGGATTCTCATTTATGCCATCTCGCCAGGTGTGGCCGAGATTACCACCGCGCCAACGGTTAATTTCTGATTAAGGTTTGATGCCTAAGCTGCGGCCCATCGATCGGGAAGCGTTTGTTCCCGTATGGAACCCAGCATGCCACAAAAGAAATGTTTTGCGCCGGCCACAAGGGCGGCACTGGCCCGACGGCCTGGGGATCTGCCAGCAACGCTGCATATCCATCCCATGGAGGATCCCACGCGCGCGCACATCGAATCCTACATCCAAAAGCGCTACCAGCAGCGTTTCGGCGCCACGCTGAAAGAGTGGCTGCCGACCCTGGTCAGCGTGCAGAAAGACGGAGAAGTCCTGGCGGCCGCGGGCTATCGCAGCGCGGATGATGCGTTGTTCCTGGAGCGATATCTTGCCGCGCCGATCGAGCGGTACTTGCGTGATCAGGGCGTGCCTGTGGCGCGCAGCCTCATTGTCGAGGCCGGGCAGTTCGCCGCCGTCCGGCCTGGCTGCGGCAGGTTGCTCGTGCCGCTGCTCGCACGGCATCTGCACGGCGAGGGGTTCGACTGGGCGGTGAGCACGCTCACTATCGAGTTGCACCATCTGTTCAGCCGGATGGGGCTGGCCCATCAGCCGATTTCGGTCGCCACCTCGAGTCATTTGGACGAGCAGGAGCGCAAGGACTGGGGGAGCTATTACGCGCATTCGCCGACGGTGTTCGCGGGGCGGCTCGATGCCATTCTCGATCGCCTGCCGGAGCCGCACGTATGAACGCATCCGATTTTTTTGCCCTGTTGCGAGCGCCGGTTCGTGCGAGCGCGTTGGCGGTGCAATCGGCGGGCGGGTCCCTGGACTATGCCACTCTGCTGGAACGGGTGGAGGTTCAAGCCAGTTTCTTGGCGGCACACCGTGCCACCGTGGTCGCGTCCCTGATGGATAACGGCCCCGAATGGATCGTCGCGGATCTGGCCTGCCTGCGGGCCGGGGTGGTTCATGTGCCGTTGCCGCTGTTTTTCACGGCAGACCAGTGGCGCGAAACGCTCGACGCGGCGGGCGTGGACACCGTCGTCGGGCCGGCCATGCTGCAGCCCACGCTGCGGGAGTTCGGCCTCGAACGCGTCGCGCAATGGCCGGGGCAGGCTGCCATGTTCCGGCGAGCTGCCGCAAGCGTGTCGTTGCCCGAGGGCACGGCCAAGATTACCTTCACCTCCGGGTCGACCGGCAGCCCCAAGGGCGTGTGCCTGGGCGCCGCCGAGATGCTTGCGGTGGCGGAGAGCCTGGCGGCCGCCACACGACGCCTCGACATCCGGCGTCACCTCGCGGCTCTGCCGCTGCCCATTCTTCTTGAGAACATCGCCGGCGTGTACGCGCCGCTGATCGAGGGCATCACGATCTGCGCAAGCCCCTTGAAAGAGGTGGGGCTCCAGGGATCCTCGCGCTTCGACCCCGCTGCCTTCCATGAAGCGCTCGTTGTATCGGGCGCTCAGAGCGTCATTATCCTGCCGCAGATGCTGCGCGTCTATACGGGGTGGCTGGCGGCGGCCTCGGCCACGGGACCCGGCGCGTTGCGATTCGCCGCGGTGGGCGGGGCGGCGGTAGGGACCGACCTGCTGGAGAGCGCTCGCGCATGCGGGATTCCTGCCTATGAAGGCTATGGCCTGTCCGAAGCTTGCTCTGTGCAGACGCTCAACCTGCCTGGCGCCGACCGTCCCGGCTCGGCGGGGCGGCCCTTGCCCCATGCGCGTGTGCGCGTGGCCGCCGACGGCGAAATCGAGGTGACCGGCACTCTCGCGCTGGGGTACCTGGGCCAGCCCGCCCTGCCCGCAGCATGGCTGCCGACCGGCGACCTGGGAAGCATGGACGAAGCCGGGTTTCTGCATATCCGGGGGCGCAAGAAGAATGTGCTGATCACGGGATATGGAAGAAACGTGTCGCCCGAATGGGTCGAACTTCGACTGGCGAACCAGCGTTCCATTGCCCAAGCCGTTGTGCTGGGCGAAGGCCAGACAAGATTGGGCGCGGTGATCTGGCCGCTGGGCGATCCCGGAGACAGCGATATCCAGGCATGTATCGACGAGGCCAACAACGGTTTGCCCGACTATGCCCGGATCGGACCTTGGATGCGCGCCCGTGCCGAATTCTCTTCGAAGAGCGGTCTGGCGACGGTCAATGGACGCCCGCGCCGCGAGGCCGTGGCCAGGCTGCACGTCGATCTCTTTTCCGCGGATTCCCGCTTACCTGCCGATGTAGACCCATCATGACCTTTTTCGAACGGTTGCTTGATCAGACTCGCGAAGCCCGGGAGTCTCTGGTTGCCACCCCTATCATCCAGGACTGTTTGCGCGGCCAGGTAACGCGGCCCGCATACGTGGCGTTCCTGCGCGAGGCCTATCACCACGTCAGCCATACCGTGCCGTTGATGCACGCGTGCCGCGCCCGTATGCCCGCTCGCCTGGACTGGATGCAGGAAGCGCTCGACGAATACATCGAGGAGGAAACCGGGCACGATGCCTGGATACTCAATGATCTCCGGACGCTGGGACTGGACGCAGACGAGGTCCGTCGCGCGGGTCCGGGCCCGGCCACCGAGATCATGGTGGCCTATGCCTACGACACGGTCGCCCGCAAGAATCCGGTTGGATTCTTCGGCATGGTGCATGTGCTTGAAGGAACCAGCGTGGCGCTGGCCCTGAATGCCGCTGACCAGATCCAGCGTGCGCTCGCGCTGCCCGCGACCGCCTTCAGCTATCTGCGGTCTCACGGCACGCTGGATCAGGCGCACACCGCGCATTTCGTCGAACTGATGAATCGCCTGGACGACACCGGCGACCGCGCCGCCGTGGTCCATGCTGCCAACATGTTCTACGGACTCTATGGCGCGATCTTCCGTGCATTGCCACGCAGCACGCCGCGCGGGGGGGCTGCATGAGCCCGCGCGACGCCTCCGTCGTCTTGACGGGCGCCGCGGGCGGCCTGGGTAGCGCGATCGCGCGCCGGCTGTTCGAAGACGGCGCAAGCCTGTTGCTGGTCGGCCGGAGCGAAGTGCCGCTTCTGACGCTGGCGCAATCGCTGAGCGTCGGGGCATGCGACCGCTCCCGCGTGGACGCACTGGTCGTGGATCTGACCACCGATGCCGGCCGCGCCGCTGTCATCGATGCCGCCGGCGCGAGAAAAGCCAACGTGCTGATCAACAACGCGGCGGTCGCTGCGTTCGGGCCGGCACCGGCCCTGCAATCGGAAGAGGCGCGCCGCCTGATGGAAACGAACGTCGTGGCACCCATGATGCTCACGGCGGGAATGTTGCCCATGCTGCTGGCGCGATCGCGCGCGCAAGTGCTCAATATCGGATCTACCTTGGGCAGCCTCGGCGTGCCCGGGTTTTCCGCATATGCCGCGAGCAAGGCCGCGCTGCGGATCTATTCCGAAGCCTTGCGACGAGAGTTGGCGGACACGTGTGTCCAGGTGCAGTACTACGCGCCCCGGGCCATCGACACACCGTTCAATTCCCCGGAAGTCCAGGCGTTCAACCAAGAGACGAATTCCGCCAGTGATAGCCCGGAGAAGATAGCGCGGCAAGTATCGCGCTTGCTGCAAAGCCGGTCGGTCCAACGCTACGCGGGCGGATTCGAAGCCATTGCGGCGCGCTTGAATGGTCTTTGTCCAGAATGGCTGGATGGTGCGTTCGCGAAGCACCGTCGCGCGCTGGTGTCGTTAAAGTTTCCTAAAGGAGCCTCCTCATGAAACAGAATGTTGGCTTGCGCAATGCAGCCGCCGGTGCGCTGGCGGGCGTAGCGTGCTTTTTCTCCGCGTTCGCCGTGGCGGCGCCCTCTGATCTCGACCAGGGCATACGAGCGCTGCAAAACGAATGGGCCGTCATTCAGTACAAAACACCCGCGGATGAGCGTGTGTCGCGCTTCGAGGCCCTGTCGAAAGACGCTCACGACTTGACCGCGCGTTATAGCAACAAGGCCGAACCTCACATTTGGGACGGCATCATCCTGAGTTCGTGGGCCGGCGCCAAAGGGGGGCTGGGCGCCCTGAGTCTGGCGAAGCAGGCAAAGGCAGAGTACGAAACTGCCCTCCAGATCGACAGCAAGGCGTTGGATGGATCTGCGCTGAACAGCCTGGGCGTGTTGTACTACAAGGTGCCGGGATGGCCCGTGGGATTCGGTGACAACAAGAAGGCGGAGGCGCTGTTGAAAGAGGCGCTGTCCATCAACCCGGATGGGATTGACCCCAATTATTTTTATGGGGACTATCTGGTGTACCGCAACCGCAAGGCTGAGGCGATCCCTTACCTGGAAAAGGCATTGAAAGCCCCACCTCGTCCAGGCCGCGAAGTGGCCGATGAGGGGCGTCGAGAGGAAGCAAAGATGTTATTGGAAAAGGCGCAGTAAGTGGTCGCCGCGGGGCGACCTGACGGAAATCGGCGCGCGTGGTCGGAACCGATACAAAAAATGGACGCTCGGCAGGTTGAAGGCGTGCAGACTGCAACCGCCCTTCAGCCGCGCAATTTGCGCCACAAGGTGCTGCGGCTGATGCCTAGTTCGCGCGCGGCGGCCCGATGGTCGCCGCCGCAGGCCCGCAGTACTGCGTGAGCATGGTCGCGCTCGATGGCCTGCCGCACCGCGCTTAGGCTGCCTGCACGCCCCGCATCATTTACTTCGTGCGATGGGTCAACCGGATCGACCAGGCTCCGGATCTGCGCCGCGTCGAGGGGGCCGCCGTTCTCCACACACGCCATGGCGATGCGCTGGGCCACGTTTTCCAGCTCGCGCCCATTGCCGGGCCAGGAATGGCCGGCCAGCCCATCAGGCAGGGCATGCAGCACGGCCGTCACGCAATCGGCCATACCGGCGGCGTGCAACGCCCTGGCCACGAAGTCCCGCGCCAGCGCCAGGATATCGTCTGGCCGCGTCCACAAGGGCGGAACATCCAGGCGCAGCACCGCAATGCGGTAATACAGATCTTCGCGGAACTGCCCCGCCCGCACCATCTGCGCCAAGTCACAGTGGGTGGCGGCGATAACACGGAAGTCAACCGCCTTCGCCGTCACTCCACCCACTCGGGTGACCTCGCGCTCTTGCAAGACGCGAAGAAAGCGGGTCTGCATGGTATGGGGCAGCTCGGCAATCTCGTCCAGGAACAACGTGCCCTGGTGCGCGACCTCGATCAGCCCTGGCTTGCCCGAGCGGCGCGCGCCTGTGAAGGCGCCTTCCTCATAGCCGAAGAGCTCGCTCTCCAGCAGGCTTTCGGTCAGGGCACCGCAGTTGACCGCCACGAAAGCCTGCCTGCGCCTGGGGCTGGCGTTGTGAATGCCTTGGGCGAGCAATTCCTTGCCCACGCCGCTAGGGCCCGAGATGAGAATAGTGGCCTCGCCATGCGCAGCGTAGGTACGGCTGCGGCGCACCACCGCCTGCATCTCGGCCGACTGCTGCACCACTCGGTCCAGGGTATAGGTCGACCGGGCGCTCAGGCGCTGCTCATGCCGGCGCAACTTGTGAAAGGCTTGCCGTACCTCCGTGGACGGATGCAGGGTATAGAGCGCACCGGAAATGGACTCGCCCTCGCGCAGCGTGCTGCGCTCGACCACCACCTGTTCGCCCTTGAAGGCCAGCACCTGCGAGCGCTCGGCCTGTATTTCGGGCAGGCCAAGCGCCAGGCGTCCTCCTTCCGTCAACGCCGCGCCCGTGAGTGCCCGTGCAGCGCGGTTGGCCGCCACGATATCGCCACGCACATCGGTGGCAATCACGCCTTCATGCAAGTGTTCCAGCACAGAGGACAAGGTCCGTCGCCTGGCTTTTTCAGCCTGCTGTGCCGTGGCCAGGCGTATAGCTTCCTCCAGCGCCACCTCGACCGAATGGCGAGAATAGAGAAAGATGCCGGTGAGGCCCGATTGCCGAGCCAGACTGGTCACCAGTCCGCCACCGATCACTACCGGTATGCCGGCGCCCTTCAGGCGCGCGATGACATGACGCGCCTCGGACTCACTGGCATAGGCGCACAGTTCCAGGCCCATGCCGAAACCCTGCACAAATGCGCTGACCTCCTGTGGCACCTGCCGATAAAAAACCAGGGCGATCCGCTTGGAGATGTCATGGGCCTTGGCCAATGCCGCCATGACATCATGGCCGCCGACACGCAACGCAACCACCGGAATGTCGAGTGCGGTTCTCAGGTAATCCGCATTTGCGCCGGCGCTGAGCAGGACGTCGCAACGCTCATGCCGCAGCCGCTCGCCGATGAGATCCACCGCCTGCTCGAAATGGCTTTCTATCAAGGACACACGGGCCTGCCCCGCATAGTCCGGCGCGCATCGGCGCACTAAATCCGTTAGTTCGTAGGCGCTAACCGCCCAGAGCGAGACCGGGGCGAGGGAAAGGGCACCGGAAATAGCAGTCATCGCGCTGTCTTGTTTTTGAAACCAGGATTTCAATTATAAGACCAATGCTTTCTATCCCCGTCGCGCGATCGGACAGCAAAACCTAAATAAAACAACGGCTTGTCGGCAAGCCCCGGAACTGGCACGCGATTTGCATTGAGGAGCAAGCTTGTTCTTCGCTGAAAGAAGCGCGCCCTCATGGAGCCCCGACATGCAACGCAGACAATTTATCCAGGCCGGCCTGGCGCTGGCCGCGCTCCCCGCCCATGTTCCGCCCGCGCGCGCCCGTGCGGCGTATCCGGTCTCGCCTATCACGCTGGTGGTGGCTTATGTGCCGGGGGGCAGCACGGATCAACGGGCCCGGCAGATAGGCAGCTATATGGCGCAAGCCCTGGGTCAATCGGTGATCGTGCAGAACCGGCCGGGCGCCGCGGGCAATATCGGCACCGAGGCCGTAGCACGGGCCAAACCCGATGGCTATACCCTGGGTATGGGCAATCTAGCCCCGCTGGCAGTCAACCCCAGCTTGATGCCCGATCGGAGCCTCGACCCCCTGTCCGAACTGACCATGATCGCTTTGATCGAACGCGGTCCCTTGTTGCTGGTGGTGAACGCCGACTCGCCGTATCAGAGCCTGGACGATCTGTTGGCCGGCGCGCGCGCCAAGGCAGGCGGCTTATCCTTTGGATCAAGCGGCGTGGGCAGCGCGCACCATCTGAGCGGCGAATTGCTGAAATCGCTGACAGGCATGCCGGCCACCCATGTCCCCTACAACGGCGGGGCGGCGGCTGCTACCGATCTGATCGGCGGCCATCTCGATTTTCTGTTCGAGCCCATGTACTCGGCCGTTCCGTATACGCGATCCGGCAAGCTGCGCGCCCTGGCGATCACCAGCACGCACCGGCTGGCCATCGCGCCAGAGGTGCCCACTATGGTCGAGGCCGGCGTATCGAACTTCCAGGTATACAACTGGCAGGGGCTAATCGGCCCAGCTGGAATGGATCCGGCCGTCGTGCAACGCCTGAACGCGGTCGTCAACGACGCCTTGCTCGATCCCGCCATACGCTCGCAGATACTCGCTCAGGGCAATGAGCCGGCCGGAGGCGATCCCAAGGCCTTCAGCGACCTGGTGCGCGCGGAATCGTCGCGCTGGAAAGATTTGATTGCGCATGCGCGCATCCGTGCCGAATAACCCTTCCCTTACATTCTCTCAGCAGCATGAAAGCCATCACCATTGAACAATACGGCGGTCCCGAAGTCCTGCAATGGCAAGACCAGGCGTCAGTGCCACAGCCTGGTCCCGGAGAAGTCCAGGTCCGCGTGGCCTGTGCCGGCATCAACTTCATGGACATCCACACGCGCCAGGGCAAATACGCCCGTTCGCATACCTACCCCGTGCGCCTGCCCTGCACCCTGGGCATGGAAGGGGCCGGCCGCATCGTGACCGTGGGCCCCGGCGTGCCTGACCTGCGGCCTGGCGACCGCGTGGCCTGGTGTATTGCTTGGGGAAGTTACGCCGAATACGCCTGCATCCCCGCCACGCGGTTGGCAAAGCTACCCGATGACATTCCCTATGAACTGGCTGCAGCCGCCCTGTTCCAGGGCAGCACTGCCCACTATCTACTGCATGACGTCGCGCGGCTGCAGCCTGGCGACAGCTGCCTCGTCCACGCCGCCTCCGGGAGCATTGGTCAATTGCTGGTGCAATGGGCCAAACGTCTGGAGGTCACCGTCTACGCTACAGCCAGTACCGAAGCCAAACGCGCCGTCGCCCTGGGAAACGGCGCCGATGCTGCTTTTCAGTATGAGGACTTCGTGGAACAGGTGCGCATCGCCACGCAGGGCCACGGCGTGGACGTGGTCTTTGACTCCGTGGGGCGCGCCACGCTGCGCGATACCTTGCGCGCTACTCGCAAGCGCGGCTTGGTTGTCAATTATGGTTCGGTATCCGGCTCGCTTAACGACCTGGACCCCGTCGAACTAGGCGAAGCGGGATCGCTCTTTCTTACGCGGCCTCGCCTTGCTGACTACATGCAGGATGCACAGACCGTGCAGCGCCGCGCGGACGCTGTGTTCGCAGCTTTGCGAAGCGGCCAACTGCGCGTGGCGATCAGCGAGCACTATGCGCTGGATGAAGTGGCGCGCGCGCATGAACGCATTGAATCACGCGTGCAGGTCGGCAAGGCCGTCGTCGACATCTGCCCCCAGGCCTAGGCGCCGGTCAACGCCTCAGGCCTGGGACTCTGCCTTACCCCTGACCTGCCGGGTTTCTTCGGACCACTGAATACTTGGAAAACGGCTTCGGTTAAGCGGCGACCAGGCCGCACTGTAATCCAAATGCGTAAGGGGTAAGGTTCTTCAGGCTGGAATGCGGTCTGACCTCGTTGTAGTGCCGTCGCCAAGCTTCGATTACGACCTTGGCTTCGATGCGGTTGCGGAACCACTCCATCGCGAGGCATTCATCCCTGAATTTTCCATTGAAGCTCTCCGCAGTCCCGTTCTGCCAGGGTTTCCCGGGGTCGATTAAGGCCATATCCAGACCTTGCTGGGTAGCCCAGCGCAGCAGTGCACGCGAAACG
>Ga0182737_1002214_pt1 | contig 16372 bp, 10 predicted proteins | sample eDN5th30CBELigOP_FD_128878 | JGI IMG/M metagenome (GOLD analysis project Ga0182737, IMG submission 128878) | Enriched Organic Plus compost microbial communities from Emeryville, California, USA - eDNA 5th pass 30_C BE-Lig OP (version 2) (version 2) ...
CCCGCCGGCTTATCTTTTGTCTTTCGGGCTTCGTTGGCTTGCTGTTGTGGAAGCTCTTCTGCATGGGGAACCGCCTGGCCAAAAGGAACGCTGTCGTTGTCCGGGGCGCCAGCTCCTCGGTTGACGTCGTTATTTTGAGCGTCGTTGTCCTTGGCGGTCTGGCTCCGGATGTCGGCCAAGATCTTTCCGATTTCCCCATCCGGTTGAAAGGCGGCTCGGAGTTCGCGAATTTGGGCTTCCGTTTCGATCAGCTTCTTGCCTTGGGTTTGGAGAACCGAATTGGCGTTTTCGACCCGCAGGCTAAGCGCGGCGACATCGGCTTTGAGCTGAGTTACGTCCGCGCGGAGCGATGAGTCGACGGTCTGATTCCCTCCGCCTGTGTCGGCTGGACCGACGCGCAGGTTCTTGTCGATCACGCGACGCAGCACGTCAATCGCAAGATCCTGAAGGACTCCTGATTCGGCACCGGACGGGGCGCCCTGAACCGGCATGACATACATCGCAGGCGCACTGTAGCCGTAATAGTAAACCGGTTGCTGATAGTGCCGATGATGGTGCCACCACCCAGCATGGGTTACCCCGGGAGTCGCCAATAGTGCCGCCACAATGAGCAAGAGGTTGCGTGTCATTGAGACATCCTTTCGTAGGGGGCTAATAGTCTGACTGGGTAAGATAGCGAGTGTTGGTTTGCTAGGCAAGAAATGGGGTTTTGGATTTGACTATTAAAAGGCCTGTGAGTTGCCTAGGCATTACAATTGTTGCATTCCCCCTGCTTTGTGGTAGCTTATCCCTCGATTTCAGTGATCGATTCCTGCCAATGGGCTAAGGAGGGAATGCAACATGGGCTTCTCATCGCGCATGAGCCGACGTCGCTTTGTTCAAGGGACCGCTGCAAGCGCTGCAGTTATAGGTTGTCAGATACCGGCGTTGGGGCAGGTACGAAGGGATCCGGGATTTAACCGGCTTTGTATTGATGTGCCGGTTATCCCGGCTGGAATGTCAGAAGAGCGGGCCGCTGAGGTTTCGCCGGTGGCGGCAGCCGTGCTGGAAGCGGATGGGAAATTACAGGTTGAGGAAGTTCTGACTCCCGGCGTCGGCGGTGGCGGAGCTGGCGGCGCTGCAGCGCCCTCCGGGGCGGCCCGCGCCATGTCGGGAGGACCGGCTCGCGCCGTTCTTGATGCGCCGCGTGACAAAGGGACCCAAGCTCGAGCGCTCGGTCCTGCCAAGGCCGCTTACCTCAAGAGTTGGGAGGTAGGCAAACGGTTGCGAGTGAAGTTCGATGGCGGCACGAACGAACTGCATGACCGGGTTTTGGCAATTGCGCGAGAATGGACGCAGTTCGCGAATATTGACTTTGTCCCCGATACGTCGAGCGCTTCCGAAATCATTGTCGGCTTTAAATCTAGGCTGGGAAACTGGTCAGCCGTGGGGCCCGACAGCCTTGCGAGTCAGTTTCGCTCGCAGTCGATGAATCTTGAGCTGGCCGGCGTTTCGGATCGGGACTTCCGGTTTCTCGTGCTGCACGAATTTGGCCACGCGCTCGGCTGCGTGCACGAACATTTGTCCCCCTCGTCTCCGCTGCGGTTCCGTCAGGATGCCGCGTTCTTCGAATACTTCCGCTTGCGCGGGCTGAATAAGCAAGAGGTACTTACCAACATTATCAATCGCTACGCTGGCACGCAGCTATTGCGCTATAGCGATTTCGACCCCAAGTCGATCATGCTGTATCAGTTTCCGTCTTCGTTGACCGCCGATGGAAGGGGCACCGAGCAAAACTACGAGTTGTCCTATACCGACAAGAAATTCGCGATTGAGTTGTACCCTGGTCGCATGCGGGTGGACGAGATTCCTCGCGTCGATACTACGTCCGGTAACGGAGGTGGCGGAGGAGGGAGCGCGACCGTTAAGCAACTGTCGCTCGACGGAGCTCGCGTCGAGGCAAATATTAGCGCGCGAGGCGGCGAGGCGGTGTTTGAATTCACGATCCCCAGCGATCGCTCCGGCAAGTTTCACACGATTGGCACCGAGGGGACGACTCAAGTCGCGTTGCGGCTATTTGGCCCCGATGACGCATCTCGCGAAATCGTGCCGCGCAAGGGCGAAGAGGAGGGGACGCCTGATCTGGTCAACCACGTTTTGCGGTTGCAATTGAACGCCGGCAAATACGTCGTCCGCGCTGCGCATTTTTCGAAGGACGGCGGCGGCCCGTTCAAAGTCTATCTCGAACGCGATAAGAAGGACATCCTGCTTGGAACTCGCTAGTGGAGGCGTCGAGTGGCTAAGAAACGCACTGCGAAAGCCGAGTCGGCGGCTTTGCCTGATGCCGACTCGTTTCCCTTTGTTACCCGCACATCGAGGAAGCCACGGCTCGTGCTGCCGACGTCGTTGGCTGCGAAGGCGGATAAGACTCACTTTGCTGATCGAGTTCTAAACTGCAAGCCATCGCGAGTTCGGCTCAACCGCCTCGCGTCGCCGAGCGCGGTGCGGCCGGCGGACATCGGGAGTCGAACTCCGCCGCAGCCCAAGAATTACTTGTCGCACGATTGGCCCGTCGGAGATCAAGGCATGACTGGCGCCTGCGTCGGTTGGGCTGTGGGCGACGGTTTGTTGCGCTGGCACTTTGTGCAGCGCGGATTGATGCACCCCAAGCAGTTGCTGTCGGCCAGGTATCTCTGGATGGCAGCCAAGGAAATCGACGAGTTTGAAGAGGGGCGTCCCGAGTCATTCATCGAATCGGCTGGAACTAGCATCGCGGCAGCGCTGCGCGTGGCGCGCGAGCTGGGCTGCGCGCTCGAATCCGTTTTGCCGTTCTCGGGAGGTCGGTTCTTCGAAGGTTCGACGGACAAGTTTTACAAAGATGCGCGTCGGCTGCGAATACGCGACTATGAAGTCCTCCCTCTCGATCCGCATGAGTGGAAGGCGTATCTATCCGAGGGGCGGGGACCGCTGGCCGTTCGCGTGCTCGTCAACAGAGATTTTCTGATGGCGAAATTGACGGGGCGCTTTCGCCCGACGGCTACCGAAAACGCCCACGCGGTCAGCATCGTTGGTTTTAAACGCGATGAGAACGGCGTTGATCGGTTTGTCATTCGCAACAGTTGGGGCACGAAATGGGGGGATAATGGCTTTGCGCTCGCGGACGAGGAGTTCATGCGCGGCGCCGTGACCGAGTGCTTCGGAGTCGTCATGCCGTGAAATGCGTGGAGGGGGGCTGGTTCAACCACCCGCAAACTTCCGTTGCCGAGCGGTTTCCGGTGAAGATTTCCGGTCTTCGGTAACGCCTTGGCAAGGATTGCGGGCGTCCACAATTCGACCGAAGGATGCTTTCGCGGTAGCCGATCTGATCCGTAGCCCCTCCGTTTGGTTGCTTTGCACCCTAAGAAATGCCGGCTGAGGGCGCGTGCTAGCATCGTGCTGCACGCAGCCGCGTCGAATTCGGAGTCGTGACATGCGATGGCAGACGGCAATTTGGTCACTGACCTTCACCGTGGCCACTGGTTGGTTCGCTGGCCAGTGTCAGGCCAGTGGTTGTGGAGGCGAGCCAGCGCCGGCTCCCGTGTGTAGCCACATTCATCACTACCATCATCGTCGCTGTCACTCGTGTCAGCCGCCGACTGGCATCTTGGTGCAGTCGGCTCCGGTGATGCAGGCCCCGATGATGGCGGCGCCTCTACAGATGGCGCCCATGCAGATGGCTCCGATCCCAATGGCCGCCGTGCAAATGGCGCCAGTTCAGCTTGCGCCGGTGCAAATGCAAATGGTTCAACTCGCTCCCGTCGCTCCACAAGCCGCGCCACAGGCTTCGGCGGCGCCGTCGTCCACGTGCGCGGCGTCTACGGAATTATTGCGGGCACTGCGAGCGCTCACAGAAAGCAATGAGGGAGTAGGCGCCGCTCCGCGAGCCGACGCCGCGCTTAGCCCGCCGTCGCCAATTCCCGAGGACTCCGTAAGCGAACTAACGGCGGAAGTGCAGCGCTTGCGAGCCGAGCTGCGCGAGTGCAAGGCGCTCTTGCAAGATCACCAGAACGCAATTCGAGACATCGGAAACCGCGTCCGCAGTTGAACGCCAGCGACCGCGCGCGAGCCGAACGGAACACAAAACCTCAACGCCATGCAAGTGTCGTTGAGGTTTTGTGTTTCTTGTTGCGCGTAAAACAAAAGATGATCGGCCATTTCGATATGGGTCGGTTATTCTTTTGCTGCGGAAGATGTCAATAGTAGCCGATGTAGAGGGATGTATGCCTCCGATTGGGTGGCGCGCTATTTCATCAACGCCAGGCATGAGTCATGCGAAGTCTATTGCTTAGCTGTGTGATGACGGCGATTTGGCCAGGCATGCTCTGGGCACAGAGCGGTTCGTTGCCGGTCGTGTCGCAACAAGGCTCCATCCAGCTTGTGTCTAATATGGTTCCCTGCAGTCAGCCGTGTCCGCATTGCGGCGCCTTCGGCTGCAGCCGAAGTGTGCCCGGAGGGCCCACGTGCGCGGCCACGCCCGATTGCGGCGCTCATCCGGGGTGCAGTTGCAACGTTTGCACACAAAAACAACCGTGCCGTCCGTGCGCGCCTCCGCCACAAGCGCCGCAGCCAGTCCTGCAGGCCGCGCCGCCGGGGATCTTCGTTCAGCCGCCGGCGAGCGGAACGGTGTATGGGGCACAGAATCGTACTGAGATTGAGGGGATGGCGTTGACCTTTCCCGAGGTAAGCCTGCGGATGCCGACGCTTCGGTTTCCGTCGGTTCAGCGTTCGCGGCGCAACGCTCGCATGGAGCTGGATCGAGCGACCGCTCCGTACATGGAACAAGCGGCGCCTGCGATGACGGCGGCTCCGCCCGCGCAAGCCATGATGGCTCCAGCCGCCGCGCCGATGATGATGATGACCCCCAGCTCGCCAGGCATGGCCATGGCTGCCCCGAGCGCGGCGCCGATGGCGATGATGCCTGCTCCTTCGTCGGCTCCGACGATGATGATGGCGACGCCGAGCTTCGCGCCGGCCATGACTATGATGCAATTTGCGCCGCAGTATGTGCCTGTCGCTCCACAGGCCCCGACTCCGCAGCAAGCGCCGCCAACCCCCCAGCAGTCGCCAAGACAGGAAACGCCTCCCGCCTCGCCGACGCCGTATTACCCGCCGCAGTACGGTCCTCCGCGATCGCCTGAGTGCGATGCGCCCCAGCCGGGCTGCGGTCCCTATGGTTACTCCGCTCCCACGACGGACGCGACCCTTGCCGACTTGAACGCCAGGATGCGGCAGCTCGAAGAGACCGAGCGGCGGATCGATCAGAAGCTCAGCCAATTGCACGCGACGCTTGCAGCGCGGCAGGCGGCATCAACCGAGCCGCATCACTTCCACGCGGAGACGCGAATGGTTCCAGCCGAACCCATTACGCAGCCAACCAATCCGCCGGCGCAGAATCAGGCGAGCGGATTTATCGCTTCGTCACACGTTGCCCAACGTGCGAGTTTCCAAGCCGAGACGCACGCTTACCAGTCCTCGCCCGTCGTAAACGAGCCTGCGCCACCGATCCGGCAGCCGTTTAGCACGGCTCAGCAACCGTCGCAGGCCCGAATCACCGGCTTCTCGCAGCGACCGTGATCCGCTCACTCCACCGAGCGCATGTAGCGTAGAAATTCGGCGTCGAGCGTTTGCAGATCGGCGCCGAAGGTGGTGGTGAAGTCTTTCAAACGCTCTTCGGGCGAAACGGGGATGAGCGGGGTTTGTTCGCTCATTTTTTTCAGGTAAGCGACGTATTGATCGCCCCGGGTGCGGAGCAGGAAGTAGTTGAGCGCCCACGATTCGGCGTACGCCGCCGACATGGTGGCTGGGTCGCGGAAGCGGGCGTCGTCGGTCAGCAGCAGCTTCAGGCCGTCGGGGGACCGGTCGCCGAGCGACTTGCGGAAGTTGAACAGGTTCACGCGGTTCACGCCGCCGATGTTGCGCCAGCCTTTGGTGCTTTGCAGGTCGGGCGTTTCAAAGTAGATCGCGATTCCCTCGCTCACCCAGAACGGAATGTCGGCGTAACGCACTTGCAAGCCGCTGTTGAAGGCGATCTGGTGCGTGGCTTCGTGAACGATGGTCGCCACGGTGCGTTCGGCCTTCGGCTGCGAGAGAATCTGGTTGATGCGGGCAGCCGACGATTTCGCGCCTTTGCCGTTGGCGGCGACTTCTTCGACGCCCGTCAGGTCGTACATGATCACGCGGTTCGTGCGCAGGCTGTAGTAGCCGATGATGCTGTTTGCGCCCCCTTCGCCGAGTTCCTGACGCGAGTAGGCTGCGTAGTCCGATTGCCGGTCGAAGACGATCGCCACAAGCGGAAACTCCGGCTCGTGCAGTTCAAAGCCGCGGCGGTTCCAATAGTTCGTAAACGAGCCGAGCAATCGCTCGAACAGCGCGCCGACCCAGCTCGCATAGGCGGGCGACGTGTTGTAGCAGATCAGGTAGTGCTTGGTGGAATGAATCTTGAAGCCATCGGGCAACTCCGCGAGCAGCTTCTTGCCGATCTCGGCTCGCGAAAGGGGCGTGAACGGCTGATCGTCGGAGCGGCGCGAGACGAGTTCTTCTTTCGGCACGGGCCAAAGAACGCCGTCGCGCGCAAGCAGCAGCACCCCGCCGTCTTCGGCTTCGACTTGAACCTTGCCGGCCACCTCAATTTCCGATTCCCCCTGCTTCACGGTGACATAGTCGAGGGCCGTCGCCGCTCGACCGGTCGCCAGAAGCAGCGCCAGCGCAGCGGCGGACAGAAACACTCGTCGCGTCGCTGATCGGGCGTGGAGGAGGCTCATGTTGGCTCGCCGGAAGAATCGCTTGTTTCAGTATACGCCATCCTGGCCCGCCCCTGCCGGCAAATATCGGGCGATCAGCCGCCATCCGAGCGCCGCCGCGCCCGCATAACCGGCCACCATCAACAGGCTTACGGCTGCTACCTGCTCATCCACCCCGGCATGCACCAGCCCAAACAGACGTCGCTGAATCGTATCCATTCCTGGCGGAATTACGAGGAGCGAATGCGACAAATCGCCGAAGGCTACGGCCGCCGACAAAAGCCAGGCGGCGACCATGGCGGCTGACCGTTGCGGAAGGGCGATCCACCGCAGCTGCCCCCAGCGGCCAAGGCCGTCGAGCTCCGCGGCTTCGAGCGTCCGGCGCGGAACGCTGGCCAGCGCCGGCCAAACGATCAGCACGGCGATCGGCAGCGCGCGAACGCCCTGCGCGAGGGCAGGGCCCACAATGGTCCGATCGTACAGCCAGGTGAAGCCCGGCATGCCCTCGCGGTTCAACAGCCAAATGATCGCCACCGCCACGAGCGGCCCCGGAATCGCCAGTCCGGCTGTGAGCGACAGCGCCAGCGGAATAACTCGCCACCCGCCGCGTAACGCGTACCAAACGAGCATGACCGCAGCGAGCGTGGCCAGCGTCGCAGCCGCAAGTGCGGATACGACCGACCAGAAGAACTCATAGCGAAATCGCAGCGGCGCATCGCTTAGGACTTCCGACGTGCGCAAGAGTGACCAACCGCTGACCAGTTGGCCGTCGGCGGTGCGACTGGTAACAAATCCCGCTTTCACAATCAGGCTGGCGATCGGAAGCGCAAGCAGCAACAGGACGAACGCCCATAGCAGCGCGGTAAGGAAAGTTCGCCACGCTCCGAGGCGAAAGACAATCGCCGGGCGATGGAGCAGCGACGTCCAGGCGTCGGCGAGCTGGCGCAAGACAAGAATGGTCGCCGCAGCCAACACTCCCAAGAGCAGAAGCCCTGGCCACAATCGCCAGCCGACGGCCAGCGGATCGGTGTTGAGTGCGAAGCTGTTATAGATCTGCTCGGTGTAGGTGTTGATCAGGTAGATATTCGTCACAGTCATCTCGGTTGTCGTGCTGATGACCGTCCACACCCCGGCGCCGAGCAAGAACGGCCACGCGCGAACGAGTGAAACACGCAGCAAAACGGTCAGCGGCGATACGTCGAGTAGCGCCACCTCTTCCAGTTGTGGATCGGCTTGCAGAAGGCCGACGGCGACGATGAGCGCGGCCCAAGGCAGGGCGGACATCGCGTGCACGAAGATTGCGCCGCGCATGCCGACGAGCCACGGCTCGGCGACCGACCCGGTTTTGAGCGATAACCAACCGAGCTTGCCGATCAGAGCGTCCCAGCCGGCAAGCTGCGTCAGCAGCGGCAGGATCAATAACACGCCGAGCATCACGGCGAGCAACCGCCGCCCCGCAACGTCGGTTCGCGCGAGCAGAATGGCGACGAGCGTGCCGAGCGGCAGCGCGATGGCTGTCGTTCCAAACGCCAGCCGAAGGCTATTGCCAAGCAGCGATCGGCTCAACGGATCGGTCGCCAACAGCGCCGCCGAGACGAGTCCCGCAGCTAGCAACGCCAGCGCAAAGGAAGTGCGATTCATCCGCTGCAGATTTCCGATCGCAGAACGCAAATAACGGGGCGACGCTTGTAACGAAACGGCCCCACTACCGTAAACCAACGTACGACTGCGCACAAACGCGGAAGCCTCGCCGGCCACGGAGGTTTCTCGCGAAAATCGGAAGCGGCGGGAATATTCGGCCCGGTGTGCGGCATCTTAGGTGTAGTCGGAGATCGCTTCCTCTAGTTCGACGAATTGCCGCATTCGCGGCCTGGGCGACGATCGCGCTGCCAAGCTCAGCGGGCGAACGTCGGTCCTGATTCTTTTTTCTCTCTGAAAGGGCTCGTCTGATGCTGCGCGCACGTTGTTTTCTTGTGCTGCTGCCGATATGGGGAACCTTGCTGCTTATGGGCTGCGATCGCGGCGGTCTTAGCGGACCAGCCGCCTCCGATTCCAGGACGGTGGCCGAATCCCTCGACGCCACGGCCGAGCTGCGCTACTCCGCGCCGGCTTCATCTGCCCCGCCCGCCATGTCGTCGGAAGGGGATTCCTTCGATGACTCCGATCCGACCCAAGGGAAGGGGCCGGGGCAGGCGGGGGATCGCTATGCGATGATCGAGGAGGCGCCGTTCCTGCAGGTGAAGACCAATCCGCTCTCGACGTTTTCAATCGACGTCGACACGGCTTCGTATGCCAAGACGCGGGCCTATTTGCTCAGTCAGCGGATGCTTCCGCCGCCCGACGCGGTGCGGATCGAAGAGTTGGTCAACTACTTCGACTACGACTACGCGGGACCGACCGACAGCCATCCGTTCGCCGTGCATCTTGAATCGGCGGAGTGCCCGTGGAAGACGAATCATCGGCTTGTGCGCATCGGCATTCAAGCCAAACGGATTGACGATCAGCCGCAGCGGTCGAATTTGGTGTTCCTGATCGACGTTTCGGGCTCGATGGACTCGCCGAACAAGCTGCCGCTCGTGAAGCGGGGCCTGGAGATGCTTGTGCGGCAACTCGGCGAGAATGATCGCATTTCCATGGTCGTCTACGCGGGGGCCGCAGGGCTCGTTCTGCCACCGACGGCGGGAAATGAACACGCGACGATTCTCGCAGCTCTCGAACGCCTGCGGGCTGGCGGCTCGACCAATGGCGGGCAAGGGATTCAATTGGCCTACAAGATCGCCGAAGAGCAGAAGATCGAAGGGGGCGTCAATCGCGTCATCTTGTGTTCCGATGGCGACTTTAACGTGGGCGTGACAGGCACGGGGGACCTCGTGCAATTTGCCGCCGAGCAGGCCAAGAAGGGGATTTACCTGTCGGTGCTCGGCTTCGGCATGGGGAACCACAACGACGCGATGCTCGAGGCGCTCGCCGACAAGGCGAACGGCAACTACGGCTACATCGACAGCGAGAAGGAGGCGCACAAGGTGCTCGTCGAGCAGCGATCGGGGACGCTTGTCATCGTGGCCCAGGACGTGAAGATTCAGGTCGAGTTTAACCCGGCCCAGGTCGCCGGCTATCGCCTGATCGGCTACGAAAATCGTCGCCTTGCCGACCGCGACTTCAACGACGACACGAAGGACGCCGGCGAAATCGGCGCTGGCCACTCGGTTACCGCTCTCTACGAAGTGATCCCCGTCAGCCAGACCGAAGAACTCACCGGCAGCGTCGATCCACTCAAGTATCAACCGACGAAAACAGATAGCGTCGAAACGCCCACGCCCCAAGCCGACGACTTGTCGTCGGAAATCCTCACCGTAAAACTCCGCTACCAACCCCCAGGCGGCGGCCCGAGCACGCTCATCGCGCAGCCGCTGACGGACAATGACCATCGCTTCGGCCAGGCGACGCCCGATTTTCAATTCGCGACCGCGGTTGCCGCCTTTGGCATGCTGCTGCGAGGCTCGCAATATCGCGGCGACGCGACATTCGACCGAGTATTGGAAATCGCTGAGGCGACGCGGGGCGAGGATAAGTTCGGGTATCGCGCGGAGTTTTTGGAACTCGTGCGCACTGCCAGTCTGCTAAACGCCCGGCGGGCCGAAGGGCTGCCGGCCAAACGACGCTCGTAATGTGGCGTTGCTGCCGGCGCGATTGGAGCGAGCGAAGAGGGAACGCTGAGACACGCACGAGCGCAAAGGAAAGGGTGGCATGAACTGAGTGCCACCCTTTTTGTGAACGCGATAGTGAAATAGCCAGGTCGCGCGCCGTTTGCCTCGGGGGACTTTCGTCCCCCGCTCGCCTATTTGGAGGCGGCGCTCTTGGGTTTGGCTGCCAGGTCGACGTTTTCGATCGGCTCTTCGGTGAAGCGGGCCAGGTACTGCATGTTGCTGTTTGGGCCGTTGAAGCCGATGACCTGTTCGTTGAGGTCCATCTGCTTGCGGATCAGCCGGCCCGCGTCGACGTCGAACTTGATTGTGCCCCGCTGAATGCGTTGCACAAGCTGCGACTTGATTTTCGGATCGTCATCGACCGGCGTGAGGATTTGCGTGTCGACCGAGATCGTGGCGACTCCTGTTTCGACGCTTTCCAGTTGGTAGACCTGGCGGGTCGAGATCTTTTTAACCGTGCCGTCTTCCAGGCGGATGCGCACCTCGTCGGGGATCGACCATTTTGCCCCCACCTTCACCGGCTGGGCCGGGAGCGGAATCGACAGCGTGCCAATACCTGGATTGAACTGCGGCTGAGCGTTCTGGCGACCGATGATGCGGCCGTAGGGATCCATGATGATCGTGGCCAGCGGCACGCCGACGTCCCGGGCGACGGCTTCGTAGCCCGGCGGTGGGACTTCGTCCTTGCGCGAGTCGTAGCGCACCTCGTCGCGGCCGGTCACCTTCTGCCACATTTCGACGTACGGCACCGAGTGGACGAACGTGGCGTTGCCGTTTTCGTCGACCTTCTCGATCGTCCACTTCTTCGTCGAGACGCTGCGAGTGCTGGCCTGCTGGGTAACGCCTTGCACGGTCGTTTCGAGCGTGACCAGGTGCACCACCTTGGTCAGCACCTCCTCGCCCTCTTTGAACTTGTACGCCAGCGTGTATTCCGGCGCAAGCTTACGTTTGGCGGCTTCCAGCTCAGCCGACACGTCGGATTTGTCCGCGGCGCGGGAGAGCAGGGGAGCGGCCAGCGCCAGTCCGAGCGTGAGAAGTAGAACAGATCGCTTCATCGCGGCCTCCTTGCCTTGCGGTGAGTGGAAGAAGTTGAAATTTCGTTGACGGCGTCACTGCTCGGCTTGCCAGCAGTGTTTCGTGGCACATGTGTCTCGCCTGTGCTGCCAAAAGCGGCTCCTGCACAGGCGGGAGGCTTGTGCCGTGGGGCGCATCGCCTGGATTCTGGCGAATTCAGCTACCTGAGAAAACCCCAATTTGGGGCTCAGCCCCGATATAAATGCCCAGACCAGCCGAGTTTGTCGCGGAGCGTCCGGTAATAGTTCCGGCCCGGGACCTCGACGAGCTGAAACCGGGCCTCGGCCCGCTCGACCCGCACGCGGTCCCCCGCCTTCAGCTCGCAGACTAGCCGGCCATCGACCACCACGGCGGTTCCCTCGTTTGGCTCGGGGACTTCCATCTCGTAGATCCGGTCGGCGGCGTCGACGACCGGGCGGATGGTGAGCGTGTGGGGGCAAATGGGGCTAATCACGAAGGCTTGCAGCGTCTTCCGCAGGATCGGGCCGCCCGCCGACAGGCTGTGGGCGGTCGAACCGACCGGCGTGCTGACGATCAACCCGTCGCAGGCGTAGGTCGTCACCAGATCGGAGTCGACGTACAGGTTTACGTTCAGCATCGAAAACGGCGGGCCGGCGGTGATGACCGTTTCGTTCAGCCCAAGCTGCTGGCTGAGCGTCACGCCGCCGCGGACGATCGAGCAGGTGAACATCAGATGGTCGAGCACGCGACAGCGGCCGGTTGCAATCTCCGGCAGAACGGAGATCAGTTCTTCGGGATTGATCCCGGCTAGGAACCCAAGCTTGCCGAGGTTCACGCCGAGGATCGGAATCTGCCGGCGCCCCATCTGCCGGCTGGCGCGGAGGATTGAGCCGTCGCCGCCAAGGACAATCGCCAGATCGGCTTCGATGTTCGATAGGTCCTGCTCGAAGTAGAAGTCGCTCAGGACGATGTCGAACTGCTTCTCCAGAATCGGCTTCAGCCGTTCGCACTCCACCTGCACATTGGCCCGGTCGCCGGCCCCAAGCAGCAGCGCCCGGGGACGCTCCACGCCCGACTCGAGACCGGCAGCCCAAGTGGGCGTGCGTTCGCCGAAATACATGGAGTCGTTCATGGTCGCCGCGGAGCAGGAGAGGGTTGCAATTACAGAAGTATACTTTGCGGCGACGCGTTTTTGCGGTGGTAGCGGGGCATGCCGGAGTTGGGCCTTAGCGTGGCCCAGACGTCTCGCCTGGGCGCCAGTGACAAGCGGAACGGCGCAAGCCGTCCGGTCGAGTCGTAACTGCGGATCGACCTCGCTAGTCTTCGTTTACTTCACCGGGCGGCTTGCGCCGCTCCGCTTTCGGCGCGGGCGCCGCCGGTGGGGAGGGGCTGGATCTTAGCCGGATCGGCGTCAAGCAACCTGGCGATGCCGGTCATCAGCACCCCTTCCACTTCGGGAGCGACGTTCGACGAGCGAGGTTCGGTCTCGTAGCCCCCCTGCGTATACGCGACCGCCGTGCCGATGTACGCCGGTGAGTAGTCACCGTAGGCGGCTGTGGCGACGAACAGGTCGGGGCGAAGCTGCTGGGCGGCGAGTTGATACTCGACGAACAGTTCGCCGGGCAGGTGGAGCACGCGCGTCTTGCCGAGCGTCAGGCAGCCGAGGTCGAACGTCTCGCCCGCGAGGTAGCGGCGGAGAAAGGCGACCTGCGTGGCGGCGGTCAGACGCTGCAGGGGTGGAGCGTCTTTGTCCTTCAGCTTCGCTTCCGCCTCGAAGAGGTGTTTTCCGGGGGGAAGTTTAACCGGGACCGTTTTCCATCCGACGTCAGCCGGCGCGAGCGGCGACTTTTCGAGCGCTTCCCAGGCCCGCGTCATGGCGTCGGCCACCCGATTGGCCAGAATTTGGCGATTCTCGGTCGAGCCGTCGTTGTACTTCCCCGCGCCGAGGTTGCCGCCGGCGCCGTTGAAGTGGATGTGCGGAACGCCGGTCGTCTTTTCGCGGGCGTTGCGGGCCATGCCGGGAAAGTCGGGGTTCGCTTTGCCCGTGCGATAGTAGCTTTGCGGGTGCGTGGCGTAGTAGGTAAGCACGGCGACCGGTTTGTCGCCGTTGTAGAGAGCGATCATGCGCAGCAGCGGATCGATCAGCCCTTCAGGATAGGCGCGGATGTTTGGATCGCGCGTCGCCGTGTAGCGGACGTGCTTCACCTTGCCGTTCTCGTCGAGAATCCGGCGATTCGATGCCACCTTCTCGACCTTGGCCGTCGCCACGCCGACATGAGTGATCGGCTGCGTGTTCTCCTTCGCCTTGCCAGCCGCTTCGGCAACGCGCGTGAATGCCTCGCGGGCGAAGACCGAGTCGAACGGCAGATAGCCGCCGACTTCGTGCTGCGCGAAGAGTTCGTGGGCCAGGTAATCGGCCCAGGGAGCGTCGTGCTGGTGGAGCGTGTGGAGCGCGACGCGATCGGGCGTGGCGCCGACGCTCTTGGCGATCATCTCGCGAAACAGCCGATGGCTGCCGTTGCCGATGCCGATCCAATCGACCGCCACGAGGACGATCGGATCCCCTTTGCCCAAAAGCACCAGCCCGCGGCAGGAGAGCGGATCTTGCACGCCGATCGTCGTGTCGTACGCCAGCGGGCTGCCGACCGGCGGCGAGACGTCGACATCGAAGAGACCAATCCGGAGCGGCTCGTCCGCCAAGGCGAGCAGTGGCGTGACGGCTGCGAGCAGGAGAGCGGCGAGCAGGGAGCGAAGTGTGGGCAGGAACATCGGCAGCTCCTTGGCAGGTGGGCGTCGAAGCAAGGCTGGAGAATAGCTTAACGGGGCGGGAGAGGGATTTACAGTTTCTTCGGGCTGCTGACGCGAGGCAAGCAGAGACTGCGGAAGGAAGCAGCCGAAGGCAAACCGCGTCCGGGACGGCGCGACGCGCGGGATTGGCTTTGGGCCGCGTTGAGAGAACGCGCCGTTCAGAGAGAGGCGGCCGTGTTGGTGCACAGGCGTAACGCCTGTGCCACTTGTGGGCTCAAGCTGTGGTTTTCCCAGAGGCGGTTCGCCTCCGGCTATTTTCAGCGGGCGGCGCCTAGTTCGGCGGTGCGGCTGCCGGAGAAGCGTTCGGCCAGTTCGCGGCAAGTTTGAGCGATTCCAGCCGTGTCGAGCTTCAGGTCGGCGAGCAGTTCGTGGCGTTCACCGTGCTCGACGAAAGTGTCGGGCAGCCCGAGGCGGCGGACCCGGCTGGCGTCGAGGCCGAGGTCGCTGGCCGTTTCGAGCAGGGCGCTGCCAAAGCCTCCCATGAGCGCCCCTTCTTCCACCGTGAGGACGAAGGCCGATTCGCGGAGGCAGCGTTCGACCATCTCGCGGTCGATCGGCTTGACGAAGCGGGCGTTGACCACGCCGATGTCGAGCCCTTCGCTGCGGAGCTGCTCGGCGGCCCGGACGCAGTCGACCACGAGCGTGCCGAAGCAGACGATCATGCCGTCGCGGCCGAAGCTCAGGGTTTCGCTGCGCCCCAGCTCGAGCGGTTGACGCTCACCCGGCAGCGTCTCGACGTTGGCTTTGGGATAGCGCATCGAGCAGGGGCCGTCGTGCTCCAGGGCAAAGTCGAGCATTTGCGGCACGTCGTACGAGTCGCCCGGCGCCATGATGACGAGATTCGGGAAGACTCGCATATAGCCGATGTCGTAGCTGCCGTGGTGCGTGGGACCGTCGGCGCCGGTGAGGCCCGCGCGGTCCATCGTGAAGGTGACCGGCAGGTTCTGCAGCGAGACTTCTTGAAAGATCTGGTCGTACGACCGCTGCAGGAACGTGCTGTAGATATCGACGATCGGCCGCATGCCCGCCTTGGCCTGTCCGGCGGCGAAGGCGACCGCGTGCGACTCGCAGATGCCGACGTCGAAAAAGCGGTCGGGAAATTCCTCGCGGACCGGTTCGAGCTTGTTCCCCTGGCACATCGCAGCCGTGATGACCGTGACGCGCGGATTGCGGCGCATCGCGTTGCCAATCGATTCGCTCACCAGGTTGGTGTAGGCCGGCTTGGTGTTGGGCGATTTGGGAATCGCACAGCCGTCCTGGTGGATGAAGGCTGGCGGCGTGTGGAAGTAGACCGGATCGGAAGCGGCCGGCTGGAAGCCGTGTCCTTTTTCGGTGACGACGTGCAGTAGCACGGGGCCCTTGAGCGTGCGCACCATCTGCAGGTACTTGCGCAGCACGGCGATGTTGTGGCCGTCGATCGGTCCGATGTAGCGGAAGCCGAGGTCTTCGAACATCATGCCGCCATGGACGCCCGCTTTGACGGCTTCCTTCATCTGGGCGAGGAAGCGTTCGACGGGATCGCCGAAGACGGGGATGTTGTTGAGCATCCGCTGCACTTCGTGTTTGAAACCCGAGTAGATCGGGTTGGTGCGCAGGCGGTCGAAGTAGTCGGCAACGCCGCCCACGCGTGGGCAGATCGACATTTTGTTGTCGTTCAGCACCACGAGCAGGTCTTGGTTCATGCCGCCGGCGTTGTTCAGGGCTTCGAAGACGATGCCCGACGGGAACGCGCCGTCGCCGATGACCGCGACGCTGTGGCGATCGGATTGGCCCATCAGGTCGTCGCCGCTCTTGAGCCCGACCACGGTCGAGACGCTGCTGCCGGCGTGGCCGGTCATGAACAGGTCGTACTCGCTTTCGGCCGGGTTGGGATAGCCCATGAGCCCACCCTTGGTGCGGATGGTGCTGAACTCGTGGTAACGGCCGGTGACGAGCTTGTGAGGATAGATCTGGTGACCGGTGTCCCAGATGAGGCGGTCGCGGCGGAAATCGTAGACGCTGTGCAGGGCCAGGCAGAGTTCGACGACGCCGAGATTCGACGCAAAGTGGGCGGTGCGCGTGCTC
>Ga0182737_1002217_pt1 | contig 16362 bp, 12 predicted proteins | sample eDN5th30CBELigOP_FD_128878 | JGI IMG/M metagenome (GOLD analysis project Ga0182737, IMG submission 128878) | Enriched Organic Plus compost microbial communities from Emeryville, California, USA - eDNA 5th pass 30_C BE-Lig OP (version 2) (version 2) ...
CGCGGCCCAGCCGCAGCGGGTGCTGCCGGTGGAGTGGGGCCACGGCGGGGGCGGCTACGAGGTCGACGTGGAGGTGGACGGCGTCGACCGCAAGTGGCTGCTCAAGGACGTGACCACGCTGATCGCCCAGGAGGACGCGCACGTGTCCGACATCCGCAGCGAATTGCGTGACAGCGGCCGGGTACGCCTGCGCCTGCGCCTGCGGGTGACCGACTACGGCCAGCTTTCGACCCTGCTCGGCAAGCTGGATGCGCTGCCGGGCGTGGAGCGGGCGTACCGGCTCGGCTGAACGCGGAGTCAGTGAAATGGCGGCGGACGGGTGCGCGTTGCCACGCCATTTCCGGTTTGCCGTTCACCGGTGGCTGGCATAACCTCTGCACATGAATACCGGCCTTTCCGCCCACGCAGTCGATAGCGCTCCGCCGTCCGCTGGCGAGCCCTTGCCCGACTACGTCCTGGAGCTGGAACGGGTGGCCGCGTACCTGCCGCGCGAGCAGCTGCCGCTGCTGCGCGAGGCCTGGCGGGTCGGCGCGATCGCCCACGCCGGGCAGACCCGCAAGTCCGGCGAGCCGTATATCACCCACCCGGTGGCGGTGGCCGGCGTGCTGGCCGAGCTGGGCCTGGACGTGGAGACGCTGATCGCGGCGATCCTGCACGACACCATCGAGGACACGCCGCTCACCCGCGAGGAGCTGGCGGCGCAGTTCGGCGAGGACGTGGCCGAGCTGGTCGATGGCGTCACCAAGCTGGACAAGCTCAAGTTCCGCGACCGCCAGGAGGCGGCCGCCGAAAGCTTCCGCAAGATGCTGCTGGCCATGTCGCGCGACCTGCGCGTGATCATGATCAAGCTGGCCGACCGCCTGCACAACATGCGCACGCTCGGCGCGCAGAGCGCCGAGGCGCGCACCCGCATCGCCCGCGAGACGCTGGAGATCTACGCGCCGATCGCGCAGCGGCTGGGCATGAGCCTGGTCAAGTCGGAGCTGCAGAACCTCGGCTTCCGCGCGCTGCATCCGTGGCGCCACGCGATCATCGAGAAGCACATCCGCAGCCAGCCGGTGGTGCGCCGCGAGGCGATGGCGCAGGTGGAGGTGAAGCTGTCGCAGGGCCTGGCCCGCGACGGCCTCGAGCACCGCCTGGTGAGCCGGATCAAGACGCCCTGGAGCATCTACAACAAGATGCAGGGCGAGGGTAAGAGCTTCGACCAGGTGATGGACGTGTTCGGCTTCCGCGTGGTGGTGCGGTCGGTGGCCGACTGCTACCGCGCGCTGGGCGTGGTCCATGCGCAGTTCAAGCCGCTGGACGGGCGCTTCCGCGATTTCATCGCCATTCCCAAGGCCAACGGCTACCAGTCGCTGCACACGGTGCTGTTCGGGCCCTACGGTTCGCCGATCGAGGTGCAGATCCGCACCGAGGAGATGGACCTGATCGCCGAGCGCGGCATCGCCGCGCACTGGACCTACAAGCACGGCGGGGACAGCCCGAACAGCGCGCAGAGCCGGGCCCACGCCTGGATCGTGGAGCTGATCGAGTCGCAGCGCGCGGCCGGTTCGTCGCTGGAGTTCCTGGAGAACGTCAAGGTCGACCTGTTCCCTGACGAGGTCTACCTGTTCACCCCGAAGGGCCGGATCCTGGCGTTGCCGCGCAACTCGACGGCGCTGGATTTCGCCTATGCGGTGCACACCGACGTGGGCAACCAGGCGGTGGCGGCGCGCGTGGACAAGAAGCTGGTGCCGCTGAAGACCAAGCTTTCCAGCGGACAGACGGTGGAGATCATCACCGCCAAGTCGGCGGCGCCGAAGCCGCAGTGGCTGGAGTTCGTGGTCACCAGCAAGGCGCGTACTTCGATCCGCCACCAGCTCAAGCAGCTGGAGCACGAGGACGCGGTGCAGCTGGGCCACCGCATGCTCGACCGTGCGCTGGAGGCGATGGGCAGTTCGCTGGAGCGGCTGCCGGCCAAGCGGCTGGAGTCGTTCCTGGTGGAGCACCGGTTCCCGCGACTGGAGGCCTTCCTGGCCGAGGTGGCGCTGGGCAACTGGATGCCGAGCCAGGCGGCGCAGGCGCTGATGGCCTATGCGGAGCTGCGTGGCGGCGGGCATTCGAAGCATTCGCAGGAAAAGATCCTGATCAACGGCACCGAGGGCGGGGTGGTCAGCTTCGCCAACTGCTGCCAGCCGATCCCGGGCGACGAGATCATGGGGTACCACACCTCGGGCAAGGGCGTGGTGGTGCACCGGCTGGACTGCCCGAACCTGGCGGAGTTCCGCAAGTCGCCGGAGCGCTGGGTACCGATCGACTGGGATCCGAACGTGACCGGCGACTACGACACGTCGCTGATCGTCGACGTGGAGAACCACACCGGCGTGCTGGCGCAGCTGGCGGCGGCGGTGGCGCAGAGCCAGTCGAACATCGAGCGGGTGGACTACCTGGACCGCGACATGAATGCGGCGCAGCTGCGCTTCGCGATCCAGGTCCGCGACCGCAACCACCTCGCCGAAGTCCTCCGCCGCCTGCGCCGGCTCAACGTGGTACAGGCGGTACGCCGGCAGTAAGCCGCGTTCGTGCCGCAGTCAGGGGCTGCGGGAGCAACAGCAACAGCGTCCGGGTGGCTGGCTTCGGGCGGAGCCGCGGCAGCGCGGAGGGGGCGCCGGGAATGAGCCAGGGCGCTGGCGACGTTTGACGCGTCGCCACGCGCCAGCTCCCTCACCGCACGCACTGCGACCGGTTGCGGGAGGGCGGTCGCTTTGCCTTGGTGGGCTTCGGACGGAGCCGCGGCAGCGCGGGGGTATGGCGCATCGCGCGGTTCCGCCATCCATGGCTCCAACGCGCGAGCGCAGGCCATCCATGGCCTGCTTGCGCCATACCCCCGCGCTACCGCGTCTTTCGGCGCGTTTGGGTCGTGGCTTCGTTTTTCTTCCCTCCTTCACAGGGGTGAGGTGGCCTTGCTCGCGCGCCACCGGTGCGCATGCCGTCGAACGCCCGCGTCCCATGGAGACGGCAGGGGCGCGGAGCGGGGTCGGGGGAGAGGGTCTGACACCTGTGGCGGCCCAGGTCGCTAGACCAGAGTCCGTCGCCTCGACCCGTTAGAATCCCTCGACCGCATTCCCCCTTCGGAGACACGCATGTCCCAGATCATCCAGACCGACAAGGCGCCGGCGGCGATCGGCCCGTATTCGCAGGCCGTGCGCAGCGGCAACACGGTGTATTTCTCCGGCCAGATCCCGCTGGTCCCGGCGACCGGCGAGGTCGTGGAAGGCGACATCACCGCGCAGGCGCGGCAGGTGTTCGACAACCTGCGCGCGGTGGCCGAGGCCGCCAGCGGTTCGCTGGACCGGATCGTGCGCCTGGGCCTGTACCTGACCGATTTGTCGCAGTTCGCCGCAGTCAACGCGGTGATGCAGGAATACTTCTCGGCGCCGTTCCCGGCGCGTTCGACCATCGAGGTCTCCGGCCTGCCGAAGGGTGTGGGCTTCGAGGCCGACGCCATCATGGTCCTGGACTGAGTGGATAACGCGGGGCTGGCCACGGTTCGTCGCTTCCGTGCCGGGGAGGGGCGCCGGTGAAGGCGTCCCGGCCCGCGCCGCCCGTGCTGGCCGGCGGCAATGCGCCGCTGACCGTGTTGCGCGGCGTGGGTGCCAGCGTGGCCGGGAAGCTGGCCGCGCGCGGCCTGGTCACGGTGCAGGACCTGTGGCTGCACCTGCCGCTGCGCTACGAGGACCGCACCCGCCTCACTCCGATCCGACAGCTGCAGCCGGGCGTGGCGGCGCAGGTGGAAGGGACGGTGGAGGCGGTCGAACGCGGCTTCCGCTACCGGCCGATGCTGCGCGTGGCGGTCGGCGACGGTTCGCGCGCCACCGTGGTCCTGCGCTTCTTCCATTTCCGTGCCGCGCAGGTGGCGCAGTTCCGGCCGGGGGTGCGGCTGCGCTGCTACGGTACGCCGCGGCCGGGCCAGCACGGGCTGGAGATCGTGCATCCCAGTTACCGGGTCCTCGGCGAGGACGAGGATCCGGCGCTGGGCGAGGCGCTCGATCCGGTCTATCCGGCGGTCGACGGCGTCGGCCCGGCGGTGCTGCGGCGGCTGATCTGGCAGGCCCTGGACCGGTTGCCGGAGGCCGCGGCGCTGGAGCTGCTGCCGCCTTCGCTGCCGGAGATGGCTGACCTGCCGGGGCTGCGCGAATCGCTGCTGACCCTGCACCGGCCCTCCCCCGACGAAGACCTGGCCGCGCTGGCGGCCGGCACGCATCCGGCACAGCGCCGGCTGGCGCTGGAGGAACTGCTCGCCCACCACCTGAGCCTGCGCCGGCAGCGCCTGGCCCAGCAGCAGCTGGCGGCGCGCGCGCTGGACGGCCCGGGCGCGCTGGCGCGGCGGCTGCTGGAGAACCTGCCGTTCAGGCTCACCGGCGCGCAGCGGCGGGTATTCCTGCAGGTGCGCGCCGACCTGGCCAAGCCGGTGCCGATGCAGCGGCTGGTGCAGGGCGACGTCGGCTCGGGCAAGACCGTGGTCGCGGCGCTGGCGGCGACGCTGGCGGTGGAGCAGGGCTGCCAGGTGGCGTTGGCGGCGCCCACCGAGCTGCTGGCCGAACAGCACCTGTCCAACCTGCGCGCCTGGCTGGAGCCGCTGGGCATCCGCGTGGCCTGGCTGGCCGGCAAGGTCACCGGCAAGGCGCGCGCCAGGGCGCTGGCCGAGGTCGCGTCGGGCGAGGCGCAGGTGGTGGTCGGCACGCATGCGCTGATGCAGGAGGGCGTGGCCTTCCACGACCTGGCCCTGGTGATCGTCGACGAGCAGCACCGCTTCGGCGTGCAGCAGCGCCTGGCGCTGCGCGACAAGGGGCCGGCCCACGGCTACGTGCCGCACCAGCTGGTGATGACCGCCACGCCGATCCCGCGCACGCTGGCGATGACCGCCTACGCGGACCTGGACGTATCGGCGATCGACGAGCTGCCTCCAGGGCGCACGCCGGTCACGACGGTGGTGCTCAGCGGAGAACGCAGGCCGGAGCTGGTCGAGCGCATCCGCGCCGCCTGCGCGGAAGGGCGCCAGGCCTACTGGGTCTGCACGCTGATCGAGGAACAGGAAGACGACGGCCAGCCGGGGCAGGGGCTGCGCCTGCAGGCGCAGGCCGCCGAGCGCACCTTCGAGCAGCTTTCGGCGCAGCTGCCGGGCCTGCGCGTGGGCCTGGTCCACGGGCGCATGAAGGCGGCGCAGAAGCAGGCGACGATGCGTGCGTTCAAGGAGGGCGAACTGGACCTGCTGGTCGCCACGACGGTGATCGAGGTCGGCGTCGACGTGCCGCGCGCCTCGCTGATGATCATCGAGAACGCCGAGCGCCTGGGCCTGGCCCAGCTGCACCAGCTGCGTGGACGGGTGGGGCGCGGCGCGGCGGCTTCCAGCTGCGTGCTGCTGTACCAGCCGCCGCTGTCGCAGATGGCGCGGCAGCGCCTGGATACGCTGCGCAACACCAGCGACGGCTTCGTCATCGCAGAGAAGGACCTGGAGCTGCGCGGCCCGGGCGAACTGCTGGGCACGCGCCAGACCGGCCTGGCCGGCTTCCGCATCGCCGAGCCGGGCCGCGACGCCGGCCTGCTGCCGCAGGTGCACGCGCTGGCCTCGCACCTGCTGGAGCACGCGCCGGACGTGGCCGGGCGCATCGTCGCGCGCTGGGTGGGCGGCGCGGTGCGCTACGCGGCGGCCTGAACCGCGCCGCGGGCGGCGGTTTGCCGCGCGCGCCCGCAGCGGCCAAACTGGCCGGCCAATCGTCACGAGTCACGCATGAGCGAGAAGATCCCGCTGCTGATCGACACCGATCCGGGTGTCGACGACGCCCTGGCCCTGCTGATGGCCTTCAATTCCGACGCCCACGAGGTGGTCGGCCTGACCATCGCCGCCGGCAACGTCGGCCTTGGGCACACCGTGCGCAACGCGTTGAAGCTGCGCGAAGTGGCCGGCTGCGCGCACGTGCCGGTGTTCGCCGGCTGCGAAGGACCGCTGGTGCACGTGCCGCGCGAGGATGCCGCGCACGTGCACGGCCGCGACGGCTTCGGCGACGTCGGCTATGCCGATCCGGCCGGTCGCGCCGAGGCCGAGCACGCCGCGCTGGCGATCCTGCGCCTGTCGCACGAGCACGCCGGCCGCCTGCTGCTGGTCGCGCTCGGCCCGCTGACCAACCTGGCCCTGGCCCTGCGCCTGGACCCGACCCTGCCGCAGCGCGTGGCGCGGCTGGTGGTGATGGGCGGGGCGGTCACCGCCCACGGCAACATCACCCCGGTGGCCGAGTTCAACGTCGGTTTCGACCCGGAGGCGGCGCACGTGGTCCTGTCCGGCTTCCCGAAGTACGACCTGGCCGACTGGGAAGCGACCATGGCCCACGGCTTCCACCACCGCGAGGTGGAGAAGTGGCTGGCCGCACCGTCGCCGCGGGCGGCCTTCTACGACGCCATCTCGCGCCAGACCCGGCTGTGGTCGGAAGACCGGCGCGGCCAGTACTGGTATTCGGCCGATTCGCTGGCCATGGCCTGGGCGCTGGAGCCGGAGGGCGCGCTGGAGGCGGTGGAGCGGCCGCTGGCGGTGGAAACCGGCTTTGGCCTGGCCCGCGGCCTGACCGCGGTGGACTGGAACCGGCAGACCGGCGCCGCCGACAACGCCCGGATCCTGCTGCGGTACGACCAGGCCCGTTTCGAGGCCCGGGTGCAGGCCGCGCTGGCGGCCGCCTGACCGCGGAGCGACCCCGGCCTTGCGCCGGGGTCGCATAGCCGGCTAAAATGCCGGGCTCTGTTCCCCTTACCTGTACGGTGTACGCCATGAAGGCCGGCATCCATCCCGACTACCGCGAAGTCGTCTTCCACGACGTCACCTCCGATTTCAAGTTCCTGACCCGCTCGACCCTGGCCGGCGGCGCCAAGGAGACCGTGAAGTGGGAAGACGGCAACGAATACCCGCTGGTGAAGATCGAAATCTCTTCGGCTTCGCACCCGTTCTACACCGGCAAGCACAAGGTCGTTGACACCAGCGGCCGCATCGACAAGTTCCAGCGCCGCTACGCGCGCTGAGCCCGGCCGGCGCGCCGCCAGGCGCGCCCCAGCCACGCGATGCACCGGAACGGCCGCGCCTGCGCGGCCGTTTTGCCGTGCGCGTTTCCGGAACGGTGCAATTCGACTTCCGTATCGGGTCTTCTAGACGGTGGGGTATGCGATAATCCCGAGGCTTCGCGGCCGCGGCCGCGGACTCCCTCGCAAACCACGCCGAGCGCATCCCGTGCGCGAACGTGCGAAGCCTACCCCATAAGAGGAGTGCACACCGTGTCCAATCTCGACCAGGTCACGTTGAACGCCGGCGACAAGTCGGTGTCCCTGCCGGTTCTCAAGCCGACCCTGGGCAACGACTGCATCGACATTTCGAAGCTGACCAAGGAAACCGGTCTTTTCACCTACGACTCCGGTTTCACCGCCACGGCCAGCTGCAAGTCGGCCATCACCTACATCGACGGCGACAACGGCGTGCTGCTGTATCGCGGTTACCCGATCGAACAGCTGGCCGAGAAGTCGAGCTTCCTCGAGGTGGCCTACCTGCTGATGAACGGCGAGCTGCCGACCAAGGCCGAGTTCGCCAAGTTCGAACACGAGGTCACGCATCACACGATGATGCACGAGTCCCTGAAGAACTTCCTGCAGGGCTTCAACTACGACGCGCACCCGATGGCCATGCTGGCCGGCAGCGTCGCCTCGCTCTCGGCGTTCTACCACGACACCCTGGATCTCAACGATCCGGAGCAGCGCCGCCTGGCCGCCATCCGCCTGCTGGCGAAGATGCCGACCCTGGCCGCCGCCGCCTACCGCTACTCGATCGGCTGGCCGATCCGCTATCCGCGCAACAACCTCGAGTACGTCGACCGCTTCCTGCACATGATGTTCGAGGTGCCGAGCGAGCCGCTGGAACTGAACCCGGTCGTGGCCAAGGCCCTGGACCTGCTGTTCATCCTGCACGCCGACCACGAGCAGAACGCCTCGACCTCGACCGTCCGCCTGGTCGGTTCCACCGGCGCCAACCCGTACGCCTCGGTCGCCGCCGGCATCACCGCGCTGTGGGGCCCCGCGCACGGCGGCGCCAACGAGGCGGTGCTGAAGATGCTGGAAGAAATCGGCACCCCGGACAACGTCGAGTCGGCCGTGGCCAAGGCCAAGGACAAGAACTCGGGCTTCCGCCTGATGGGCTTCGGCCACCGCGTCTACAAGAACTTCGACCCGCGCGCCAAGATCATCCGCGAGATGACCCACAAGGTGCTGGGCGAACTGGGCGTGGACGATCCGCTGCTGGAAGTGGCGATGAAGCTGGAAGAGGCGGCGCTGAAGGACGAGTACTTCATCCAGCGCAAGCTGTACCCGAACGTCGACTTCTACAGCGGCATCATCTACAAGGCGCTGAAGATCCCGACCGAGATGTTCACCGTCATGTTCGCCATCGGCCGCACCGCCGGCTGGGTGGCGCACTGGCTGGAGCAGCAGGTCGACCCGGAAGCCAAGATCGGCCGTCCGCGCCAGATCTACACCGGCTACGAAGTGCGCGACTACAAGGCCGCCGACCAGCGCTGAGCGCCTGGACGCAGGTCCGCGTAAAGGAAACGCCCCGCATCGCGGGGCGTTTCCTTTTTCCGGGGGGGGGTGGTGGCTGCCGTGGCGCGGGTCCAGGCCTAGGCCCGGGCCCGCCCGCCGGCCAGCGAGCCCTCGTAGCCGGCGATCTCGTCCTCGGCCAGCAGCTGGCGCAGCTGCGGCAACGAGGCGCGGCGCATCGGCTTCTCGTCCACCGCCGACAGCGGCGCCTGGCGCAGCGCCTGCAGCGGCAGCACCGCCACGTCGAAAGCCAGCTCCTCGGCGCTGAACAGCCACACCGGGACGTCCAGGCTGCGCTCGCGGTCCAGGCGCAGGCGGCGGGTGCGCGATTCGGCGGGGATGCCGTGCTCGTCGAGGAACCGTGCCACCGCCTCGGCGTCGTCGCTGTAGGCGTGCAGCTGTACCGGCGAGGTCGCGTCGGCGGTGCCATCCAGCACCGCCCCGACCAGGCGCGGTTCGAACCGGGACAGGAACTCCAGGGCGCGGGTGGCGGCCTCGCGGCGCTGGCGCAGCGCCTGCGCCTGGCTTTCGCCGAGGAAGATGCGCTGGTATTCGCGCAGCGCCTCCTCGATCTCGCGGTTGCGCGGCAGCGAAGCGTCGTCGTGGATGCCCAGCCGCGCGGCGGCCTTGAGCTTGGCCTGGTGGTAGTCGCGGATGCCGCCTTCGGCCATCAGCCGCGCGGCTTCGTGGGCGAGGCGCCGCCGGCGTTCGCGGGTGCGTGACTCGGCATGCTGGCGGGCGCGATGCATGGCTGGATCCCCCGGTGAGCCCAGGGGACTGTAGCGCATCGCCGAGCCCGGTCAATCACGGGGCCTGCACGCGGCGTGCGCCGCACGCGCTCAGAAGATGTCGAACGCCTCTTCGTCGCTCTGCTCGGGCCCGTGGAAATCGAAACTGTTCTGCATGCGGTCGAGGTCCTCGACCTTCACGTACTCGACCAGGCCGCCACCCACGGTGGACATGCGCCCGCTGTTGTCGACGTAGACCTGGACCATGCCCGGCGGCGGTTCGTTCGGCGCCAGCGGCTGGCCTTCCAGCGCCACGCGCATGTACTCGATCCAGATCGGCAGCGCCGCCTTGCCGCCGTACTCGCGGTAGCCCAGCGACTGGAAGTCGTCGCGGCCGACCCACACGGTGGTGGCGAAGGGGCCGCCGAAGCCGGAGAACCAGGCGTCGCGGTGGTCGTTGGTCGAGCCGGTCTTGCCGCCGACGTCCTCGCGGCCGAGCACCTTGGCCGCGGTGCCGGTGCCGCGCTGGACCACGTCGCGCATCATCGACACCAGCTGGTAGGCGGTGCGCTCGTCGATCGCGCGCGGGGCGACCTTGCCGTCGACCGGCGGCGGGGCGGGCGTTGCCGCCTGCTGGCCGGTCTCGCCCGCGGCCGGGGCCGGGGTGGCCGGGGCCGGCGCGCCGAAATTGAAGCCGTCCACCACCTGCGAAGCCACCTGGGTGCCGCCGCTGCCGGGCACCGCGCCGCAGCCGCGGCAGGCCACCGCCGGCGATTCCTTGAACAGCACCTGCCCGGCGCGGTCGCGGATCTCGTCGATGTACCACACGTCCACCCGCGATCCGCCGTTGGCAAACACCGCGTAGCCGCGCGCCACCGACAGCGGGGTCAGCGAGGCGGTGCCCAGCGACATCGACAGGTTGGGCGGCAGCTCGGCCTCGTCGAAGCCGAACTGGGAGATGTAGGTGCGGGCGAAGTCCACGCCGATCGCGTCCAGCAGGCGCACCGAGACCAGGTTGCGCGACTGCACCAGCGCCTCGCGCAGGCGCATCGGGCCGCGGAACTCGCCGTCGTCGTTCTGCGGCTGCCAGGTGTTGCCGCGTCGGTCGCGGAACACCACCGGTGCGTCGAGCACGATCGAGGCGGGGTTGAAGCCCTTCTCGAACGAGGCCGCGTAGAGGAACGGCTTGAAGCTGGAGCCGGGCTGGCGCCGGGCCTGGGTGGCGCGGTTGAACTTGTTGCCGGCGAAGCTGTAGCCGCCGACCAGGGCGCGCAGGGCGCCGTTGTTGGCGTCCAGCGAGACCAGGCTGGCCTGGCCGCGCGGCACCTGGTCGAGCAGGTATTGGCCTTCCTTCTCGCCCGGGCGGATGCGGACCACGTCGCCGCGCTTGAGCAGGGCGGCGGGGTTCTTGCCGGTCCAGCGCGCGGCCGAGGCGGGCAGGGCCACGCTGCTGCCGTCGGCCAGCACCACGCGGGCGCCGCCGTCGGGCGTGGTGGCGGCCACGATCGCCGGCAGGAGCGGGCCCTGCGACGAGGTGCCGGACAGGGCCTTGGCCAGGGTGGCGTCGTCGGCGTCCGCGGCCACCTCGGCGCGGCGCTCGACGCCGTGCCAGCCGTGGCGGTGGTCGTACAGGTGCAGGCCCTCGCGCACCGCCTTCTCGGCCGCGGCCTGCAGGTCGGGCAGGATGGTGGTGGTGACCTGGTAGCCGCGGGTCACCGCCTCCGGCCCGTAGCGGGCGATCATCTCCTGGCGGACCATCTCGGCCACGTAGGGGGCCGAGACCTCGACCGGCGGCTCGTGCGGGCTGGCGTGCATCGGCACCGCCTTGGCGGCCGCGGCCTCGGCGGCGCTGACGAAGCCCAGCTCGGCCATGCGGTCGAGGATGTAGTCGCGGCGGATGCGGGCGCGATCGGGGTTGCTGATCGGGTTGCCACTGGAGGGGAACTTGGGGATGCCGGCCAGCGAGGCCATCTCGTCCAGGTCGAGCTCGTCCAGCTTCTTGCCGTAGTAGTACTCGGCGGCCGCGGCCACGCCGTAGGCGCGGTTGCCGAAGAAGCTCTTGTTGAGGTACAGCGCCAGGATCTCGTCCTTGCTCAGCGCCCGCTCCATCTTCATCGCCAGCAGCATCTCGGCGAGCTTGCGCTGGTAGCTGTATTCGGAGCTCAGGTAGAACTGGCGCGCCACCTGCTGGGTGATGGTGGAGCCGCCCGGCACGCGCTTGTCGTCGGTGGTGGCCAGCAGCCAGATGGCGCGGGCCACGCCCTTGTAGTCCACGCCGCCGTGCTCGTAGAAGCGGGCGTCCTCGATGGCGATGAAGGCCTGGCGCAGCCGCTCGGGGACCTCCTCGATGGCTACCGGGTAACGGCGGGTTTCGCCGAAGACGGCCATCAGCCGGCCGTCGGCGGCGTAGACGTACAGGGGCTCCTGCATCTCCAGCTCACGCAGGGACTCCACGTCCGGCAGCCGGGAGGAGAGCACGAAGTACAGGGTCCCCAGGCCGATCGCGGCCAGCAGGGCCAGGCCGGCGGACGCGATCAGCGCCCAGCGCAGCAGGCGGCGGAATGGGGGCATCTGGGGGTCCGATTGCAGATTTCGCGGCCGCAGAGTATAGATGACGCGCGGGCACCGACAGGGGGGTGTCCAGGGGGACGCCGTAGGGGGCAGGGAGCGTATACCGCGCGTGACAGGCATCGCAGCCTGCGTGTCGGGGTGTTGCCAAGCCTGAAAAAACCATTATTTAATGCCTGGGCGCAGGTTGTTCAGCCAAGTGCCTGTCGGCTGGGGGGAAACTGTGGGGCTCATCCCGAAAAGTCAGTCGCCGCTGATCGGCGTCGACATCAGTTCGACTGCGGTCAAGCTGCTGCAGCTTTCCCGCAGCGGCAACCGCTACCGCGTGGAGCATTACGCGGTCGAACCGTTGCCGCCCAATGCGGTCGTCGAGAAGAACATCGTCGAGGTGGAGGCCGTTGGTGAGGCCATCCGCCGCGCCGTCAACCGCTCCGGAACCCGGGCCAAGTACGCCGCCGCCGCGGTGGCCGGTTCGGCGGTGATCACCAAGATCATCCCGATGCCCGCCGACCTGGACGAGAACGACATGGAAGCCCAGGTCGAGCTCGAGGCGGTCAACTACATCCCGTACCCGATCGAGGAAGTGAACCTCGACTTCGAGGTGCTCGGGCCGATGCCCAGCAACCCCGAGATGGTCCAGGTGCTGCTGGCGGCCTCGCGTTCGGAGAACGTCGAGCTGCGCCAGTCGGCGCTGGAGCTGGGCGGGCTGACGGCCAAGGTGATGGACGTGGAGGCCTTCGCGGTCGAGAACGCCTTCGCCCTCATCGCCGACGAGCTGCCGGTCGGCCGCGACGGCGTGGTCGCGCTGGTCGACATCGGCGCCTCGATGACCACGCTCAACGTCCTGCGCGGCGGCCGCAGCCTGTACAGCCGCGAACAGCTGTTCGGCGGCAAGCAGCTGACCGACGAGGTCATGCGCCGCTACGGCCTCACCTACGAGGAAGCCGGCCAGGCGAAGCGCCAGGGTGGCCTGCCGGAGACCTACGAGATCGAGGTCCTGGAGCCGTTCAAGGAGGCGACCGTCCAGCAGATCAGCCGCCTGCTGCAGTTCTTCTACGCCGGCAGCGAGTTCAACCGCGTCGACCAGGTGGTCCTGGCCGGCGGTTGCGCCGCGATCACCGGCCTGCCGGAGATGGTCGAGGAGCAGCTCGGCGTCCCGACCCAGGTCGCCAACCCGCTGGCGCAGATGACCCTCGGCCCGCGGGTGCAGGCGCACGCCCTGGCCCAGGACGCCCCGGCGCTGATGATCGCCACCGGCCTGGCCCTGAGGAGCTTCGACTGATGGCACGGATCAACCTGTTGCCGTGGCGCGTCGAGCGCCGCAAGCAGCGCCAGCGCGAGTTCCAGGGGATGCTGGGCGTCGCCGCGCTCGGTGGCGTGCTGCTCTCGTTCCTGGTCTGGTTCCACTTCGACCGGCAGATCGCCGGCCAGCACGAGCGCAACGCGTTCCTGCAGGCGGAGATCGCCAAGGTCCAGAAGCAGAACGAGGAGATCAAGGAGCTCGACGCCAAGAAGGACCGCCTGCTGGCCCGCAAGAAGGTGATCGAGCAGCTGCAGGCCAACCGCTCGCAGATGGTCCACCTGTTCGACTCGCTGGTGCGCACCATTCCCGACGGCGTCACCCTGACCTCGATCAAGCAGGAAGGCGACCTGCTGACCCTCGAGGGCAGCGCCCAGTCCAATGCCCGGGTCAGCGCCTACATGCGCAACCTCGAGGTCTCGGGCTGGATGACCAAGCCGGACCTGTCGATCATCGAGGTCAAGAAGAGCGACAAGGCCCCGGTCGCCGGCGCCCAGGCACTGCCGTATGCGTTCTCGCTGAAGGTGCTGCTGGCCAACCCCAACGCGACCGCGGAAGGCGATGGCATGCTGCCGGCGGTGGAAGACCCGGATACAGCGGCGCTGGAAGCCTCCGCCCCGGTGGAGGTCGCAGCACCCGCAACTGATCCCGTCCCGGCCAGCGCGCCGGCGGATGCCCCGGCCGCGCCGGCTCCCAACCAGCCCGTCGAACAACCGGCCGCGCAGACCCAGGGGAGGCCGGCGTCATGAGCCAGAAGAAGATCAAGGTCAGCGAACTCGACTTCAACAACATCGGCGGCTGGCCGCAGCAGGCCAAGGTGATGTTCTGCGTCCTGCTGGCGGCCTTCATCCTGGTGATGTCCTACCTGCTGCTGATCCGCGGCAAGGTCGACGAGCTCGAGGGTCTGGAGAGCCAGGAATCGACCCTGCGCCGGCAGTTCGAGGACGAGCAGGGCAAGGCCGCCAACCTGGAGCCGCTGCGCCAGCAGCTGGCGCAGATGGAACAGGTCCTGCAGCAGATGCTGCGGCAGCTGCCGAGCAAGACCGAGATGCCGGACCTGATCATCGACATCTCGCAGACCGCGCTGTCCAGCGGCCTGACCAGCGAGCTGTTCAAGCCCGGCGCCGAGACGCCCCGCGAGTTCTACGCGGAGAAGCCGATCGCGCTGCGCATGGTCGGCAACTACCACCAGTTCGGCGCCTTCGTCAGCGGCGTCGCCTCGCTGCCGCGCGTGGTCATCCTGACCATGCACGACATCCAGCTGCAGCCGAAGGGCGGCAAGCCGATCAGTCGCGGCAGCCAGCTGGAGCTGTCCGGCACGGTCAAGACCTACCGTTACCTCGATGAAACGGAAATCCAGGAACAGGCACAGCCCGGCAATGCGAACCAGGGGGGCGGCGCATGATGGCCATGAACCGTAACGCCGCCGCGCTGCGCTGGCTGGGTGCGTCGATGCTGGTCCTGGCGCTGGGCGCCTGCGGCCGTGGCGTCACCAGCACGCCCGGCGACGCGCCGAACCTGGAAAGGTGGGTCGCCGACGTGCGCGCGCGCCCGGCTCCGCCGCTGGAACCGCTGCCGGTGATGCAGCAGTTCGAGACCTTCGAATACGCCGCGCAGGACCTGCGCGATCCCTTCAGCGATGCCTGGAGCAATCCGGATGGCGGCGCGGGCCTGCGCCCGGACCCGAACCGGCCCAAGGAACCGCTCGAGCAGTACCCGCTGGACAGCCTCGACATGGTCGGGTCCATCGGCGAGGGCGCCGGACTGGTGGCCCTGGTCATGGCGCCGGACCGGGTGACCCACCGGATCCGTCCGGGCGCCTACCTGGGGCAGAGCGATGGCCGCGTCACCGCAGTGCGTGAAGACAGGATCGAGCTGGTTGAACTGGTGCCGGATGGAGCGGGCGGTTGGCTGGAACGTCCGGCTGCCATCGCGCTTGAAGACTAATGATTGGGGGATAGCACGATGACCTTTTCCAATGCCCAGCGCCTGAGCAGCCGGTGCCCGGCGATCTTCCGGGCCTGCGGCCTGGGCCTCGCGCTGGCCCTGACGGTCCCGGCGATGGCCGCGACCGCCGGCGTCACGGCGGAGCAGCCGGCGACGGCCAAGTCCAAGGTGGCGCAGATCGACTTCAAGCGCGGCGATGGTGGCGCGGGCCGCCTGATCCTGCGCTTCGACGGCGACGGGGTGGCCCCGGACCTGCGCAAGCAGGACGGCAGCGTCGTGGTGGACGTGGCCAACGCCACGCTGCCGGCGGAACTGCAGCGGCCGCTCAACGTCACCGACTTCGCCACCCCGGTGCAGCGCATCGAGGCCCGGCCGTATGCGGGCGGCACCCAGGTGGTGCTGAGCACCCGCGGCGACTACACCTCGCTGGCCTACCAGACCGCCGGCGAGTACGTGGTCGAAATCGCCCCGCGCAGCGGCGCGGCGGCGGTAGGCGCGGTCAGCGGCGCGGCGGTGAGCAGCGCCCAGGCCAAGGTCGCCAGGCCGGCGTACTCCGGGCGCCCGGTGACCTTCAACTTCCAGGATGTGCCGGTGCGCACCGTCCTGCAGCTGATCGCCGAGGAATCCAACCTGAACATCGTCGCTTCGGACACCGTGCAGGGCAATGTGACCCTGCGCCTGGTCGAGGTGCCCTGGGACCAGGCGATGGACATCGTCCTGCGCGCCAAGGGCCTGGACAAGCGTCGCGACGGCAACGTCATCTGGGTCGCGCCGCAGCCGGAACTGGCCTCGTTCGAGAAGGCCAAGGAAGACGCGCGCATCGAGCTGGAAAACCGCGTCGACCTGGTCACCGACTACATCCAGGTCAACTACCACTCGGCCGCGGCCATCTTCAAGGCGCTGACCGAGGCGAAGGGCGTGGGCAACCAGGGCGGCGGCGGCAACAACCAGGAGACCGGTTTCCTGTCGCAGCGTGGCCGCATCGTCGCCGACGAGCGCACCAACACCCTGATGATCAGCGACATCCCGAAGAAGGTCGCGCAGATGCGCGAGCTGATCGACGTGATCGACCGCCCGGTCGACCAGGTGCTGATCGAGAGCCGCATCGTCATCGCCACCGATACCTTCGCCCGCGACCTCGGCGCCCGCTTCGGCGTGGTCGGCCGCCGCACCGGCAACAACACCGGCGCGATCAGCGGCTCGCTGGAGGACACC
>Ga0182737_1002221_pt1 | contig 16340 bp, 13 predicted proteins | sample eDN5th30CBELigOP_FD_128878 | JGI IMG/M metagenome (GOLD analysis project Ga0182737, IMG submission 128878) | Enriched Organic Plus compost microbial communities from Emeryville, California, USA - eDNA 5th pass 30_C BE-Lig OP (version 2) (version 2) ...
AACGTGAACCGCTCCGGCCGGATCTGCTGGCGCGCCAGCAGCATCGCCGGGATCTCGGTCTCCATCGTGGTGTTCGAACTCGGCACGATCTGGCCGATGCGGTAGGTACGGTTCAAGGCCTCTGCTCCTGCAGGTCGGACGCGGAACGCACGGCGCGGGCGGCACCGGCACGATATTTAAATGTATACGCTCTATTCTTGCAGCTTGCTGATCCGCTGACAATAGGCAGGCGGGTGGATTTCAGGCAACATGCGAATCCAAGGGAAAACCCTAGATAAACAGTGACTTTATTAAGAATTCGATCGCAATATCCCGAGCCTTCCCTCAGCGGGACAGAAACACGGTTTACGGCAAATAAATGAGCGTGTACACTTTTTCTGTCCACGCGGCCCGCCTGCGGCGCGCGCCATCCCAGGAGATACCATCGTGCAAGGCAAACCCCGAATCGCTATCGTCGGCGCCGGCCTCGGCGGCACCGCGGGTGCGGCCCTCATGGCGCGCGCCGGCTTCAACGTCCGCCTGTATGAGCAGGCCTCGGCCTTCTCGCGGCTGGGCGCGGGCATCCATCTGGGCCCCAACGTGATGAAGATCATGCGGCGCATCGGCATCGAAGACGAGCTCAACCGCCAGGGCTCGCATCCCGACGCCTGGTACAGCCGCGACTGGCGCACCGGCGAAGAACTGGCGCGCATCCCTTTCGGCGACTACGCCCTGTCGCATTACGGTGCCAGTTATCTCACCGTGCACCGCGGCGACTTCCATGCGCTGATGACGGCCGCGCTGCCGGACGGTGTGCTGCAGTTCAACAAGCGCCTCACCACGGTGGAAGACACCGGCGACGTGGTGCGCCTGTCCTTCGCGGACGGCACTGTCGAGGAAGCCGACATCGTCATCGGCGCGGACGGCGTCAATTCGCGCCTGCGCGAACATCTGCTGGGCCCCGAGCCGCCCAAGTACACCGGCTACGTCGCGCACCGCGCCGTGTTCCCCACCCCGGTCGACAGCGGCACGCTGCCCTTCGACATGTGCGTGAAGTGGTGGTCCGACGACCGCCACATGATGGTCTACTTCGTCACCAGCAAGCGCGACGAGATCTACTACGTGACCGGCGTGCCGGAAGACAACTGGGACCTGAGCAAGAGCTGGGTGCCCAGCAGCCGCGACGAGATGCGCGAGGCCTTCGCCGGCTGGCATCCCACCGTGCAGGCCCTGATCGAATCCACGCCCGAGGTATCGAAGTGGCCGTTGCTCGAGCGCGATCCGCTACCCCTCTGGAGCCGCGGCCGCATCGTGCTGCTGGGCGACGCCTGCCACCCCATGAAGCCGCACATGGCCCAGGGTGCCGCCATGGCCATCGAGGACGCCGCCATGCTGACCCGCATCTTCCAGCAGACGGGCCTGACCGACTACGCTGCCGCCTTCCGCCTGTACGAGGACAACCGCGCGGCGCGCGCCAGCCGGGTGCAGAAGGTTTCGCACGACAACACCTGGCTGCGCACCAACGAGAATCCCGACTGGTGCTTCGGCTACGACGTGTTCAACGAACCGCTGGTCGAAGGCCGGCGCGCCGCGGCATAGCGGCCCGCACGCGCGTACCCGGGCTAACCCTCGTGGCCGGCCGGCGCGCAGTCCGGATAATTTGCCGCTGCGCCCCGGCCCACCCCGAACGCCGCCCATGATGACCGTCTCGCCTACCGCCCCTTCCATCCCGCTGCGCGTCAACGGCCGCGATTGCAGCGTGCCGGCCGCGCCCGACACGCCGCTGCTGTACGCGCTGCGCAACGACCTGCGCCTGAACGGCCCCAAGTTCGGCTGCGGGCTGGGCGAGTGCGGCGCCTGCACCGTGCTGCTTGACGGCGTGGCGGCGCGCTCGTGCACGATCCCCGTACGCGCCGCGGCGGGACGCGAGATCACCACCCTGGAAGGCCTGGGCACGCCCGACGCCCCCGGGCCCGTGCAGCAGGCCTTCATCGAGGCGCAGGCGGCGCAGTGCGGTTACTGCCTCAACGGCATGATCCTCGCCGTGCACGCACTGCTGCTGCGCAACCCCACGCCAACCGAGGCCGAGATCCGCCACGAGCTGCACTACAACCTGTGCCGCTGCGGCACCCATCTGGAGATCCTGCAGGCGGCACGCCGCGCGGTCGAGCTGTGGGCGCACGCGGCCGGCACCGCCTCGGATGCGAGGCAATCCGCATGACGCGCGCGGTCCCTCCCGCTGGGCCCCTCAACGAACCACAGTCCAGTCTGCCGGCGGACACGCCGCCGTCCGCAGCGGTGCTGGACCTGGCCCCGCCGGAAGGCCCCGCCCTGGCGCATGGCATCGTGCTGCTGCCGCCCGCGCCGGCATGGGACGGCAGGCGCTATACCGGCCCGCGCGTGCAGGACGTGGATGCCACCGCCTTGCGCGGCCTGCCCGGCGTGCTGCAGGTGGTGCGCCAGGCCAGCTTCGTCGCGGTGATCGCCGCGCGGCCCGAACTGGCGCAACAGGCCGCGGCGCGGCTGCGGATACGCTGGTCAGCGCCACAAACCGCCCCAAGCGAATCGCAAGACACGCCTGACACGCAAGCATCGACGGCGGCTGTGGCAGCACAGACATCAGCCGACACAAGCCTTCACGCCCGCTATCGCTGGCCGCTGACGCAACCCGACCGCCATGCCACCTGGGCCGTCGCCTGGCGGGATGCGCATGGCCTGTCGGTCTGGTCGGCTGCGAATCCGATCCGGCTGCGCGCCGAGCTGGCGCAGCTGCTGGACGTCCCCGCCGCGTCGTTGCGTCTGCTGCCCAACGGGCAGCCCACCGACGCGGCCGCGCTCGACACGGCGGCCAGCGCCGCGCTGCTGGCCCAACACGTCTCGCGCCCCGTGCGCGTGGACGGCAGTGGCCTGCGCCCCGCCGACGGGCTGGCCACGATCGACATGCAGGCCGAGTTCGATGCGCAAGGCCTGCCCGCGCGGCTGACGATGCAGCCCGACGGCGCCGCCACGCCACGCCCCTCGCTGGCGCGCCTGCTGGCGCACGAGGCGCCGCGCACGGAGGCGCCGCCCGCACCGCCCTACCGAGCGGCCACAACCGTATTCGGCGCCGCCCATCCCGGGCTGTCGCCCGCGGCCGGCGCACAGCCCGCGCTGCGCGCCGCCCACGTGTTTGCACAGGAATCCTTCATCGACGAGGCGGCCCGGGCCCACGGCACGGACCCGGCCGACTACCGCCTGCGCCAATTGGACGACGCGCGCGGCTCGGCGCTGATCCGGGCGGTGGCCGAGCGCGCCGGCTGGCAGCCACGTGTCCCGCGCGACGGCAACGACGACACGGCGGGCCCGCGCAGCCCGGCCAGCTCCGGCATGCGTGCCGGCCGTGGCTTCGCCTACGCCAGCGTCCTGGACGACAGCCTCGACCCGCCGGTGCGCAGCTGGTCGGCCTGGGTGGCCGACGTCATCGTCGACACCGCCGACGGCAGCGTCGCGCTGACGCGCGTGGTGGCGGGGCATGACCTGGACCGGCTGCAAGCCGTACCCGCGCCCGCCGACCGCATCGCCGATGTGGTGCGCGAGCAGGCAAGCCGGCTGTTGGACGCCCCGGCGGGCGCGGACGACTGGTCCGTGCCCGGCGAGGCGGCCGCCACCGCCCTGGCCGTGCCCGAAATCAATGTGGTCGGCCCCAACGGTGCGCTGGCCGCGACGCAGCCGCTGCATTGGTCCGAGGCCGCGGGCCTGCCGGCCGCCGCCGCGGTGGCCAATGCCATCTACGACGCCACTGGCGTGCGCCTGCGCGAACCTCCTTTCAACGGCCCCGCGGCGCGCCTGGCGCTGCAGGCGATCCCGCGCGGTAAGCGCCGCCGTGCCGCGAAGGCCGTGGCCTGGGCGGGCGGCCTGGCCGCGGCGGCGGCCGGGCTGGTGGCCACCGCGTGGCCCTGGAAAAGCGCCATCGCGCCCATCGACCCGCCCGACCTGACCGTGTACTCGGCTGCCGCCATCGAGCGCGGCCGGCGTGTGGCCGCGGCCGGCGACTGCGTAGCCTGCCACACGGCACCGGGCGGCCGCCCCAACGCCGGCGGGCTGGCGCTGGACACGCCCTTCGGCACCGTCTACACCACCAACATCACGCCCGATCCGCAGACCGGCATCGGCAACTGGTCGTATCCCGCCTTCGAGCGCGCCATGCGCCACGGCATCCACCGCGATGGCCGCCAGCTGTATCCGGCGTTCCCGTACACGGCCTTCGCCAAGCTGACCGACGCCGACATGCAGGCCTTGTACGCCTACCTGATGACACAGGAGCCGGTGGCGTATCGGCCGCCCGAGACGAAGCTGGCCTTTCCCTACAACGCGCGCCCGCTGCTGGCCGGCTGGAATGCGCTGTTCCACGACGCGCGGCCCTACCAGCCCGATCCGGGGCAGACCCTGCAGTGGAACCGCGGCGCCTACCTGGTGCAGGGCATCGGCCATTGCGGCGCCTGCCACACGCCGCGCAACGCGCTGGGCGCGGAGCGCGACGGCGCGGCGTTCCTGGCCGGCGGCGAGGCCGAGGGGTGGCACGCCCCGGCGCTGAACGCCCTGTCGCGCGCGCCCGTCCCCTGGAGCGAACAGGATTTGTACGCTTACCTGCGCACCGGCTTCTCCGAACGCCACGGCGTGGCGGCCGGGCCGATGGCGCCCGTGGTGCACGGGCTGGCACAGCTGCCCGACAGCGACGTGCGCGCCATCGCGGTATACCTGGCGTCGATCAACGGCACCGCCACGCCCGCCATGTCACGGGATGAGCCGACGCCGTCCACGCCGGCTCCGCCCGCCACGGCGGCACCGGCTCCTGCCGCCGAAGACCCCGCCGCGCGCATCGCCGAACTGGAAGCGGCCAGCGCACCCGATGCGCGGCTCTTTCCGGCCAACGGCGAACGCCTGTTCCAGGGCGCCTGCGCGGCGTGCCACGAAACCCGCGATGCGCCCGCGCTGTTCGGCGCGCGCCCCCCGCTGGCGCTGAACACCAACCTGCACGCCGAACGGCCCGACAACCTGATCCAGGTGATCCTGCACGGCATTCCCGATCCTGCCAATGGCGCGCTGGGCTACATGCCGGGATTCAGGGACAGCCTGGACGACGGACAGGTGGCCGAGCTGGCCGAGTACCTGCGCGCGCGCTACGCACCGCAGCAACCCGCATGGAAAGACGTCGCCAAGCGCTCGCGCGAACTTCGCCAAGCCGCGGCTGCGCACGAGGAGCGGCAGGAACAGGCATTGCAGGAAACCACGCAATAGCGCGAAAGGCGCCCGCACGTGGCGGCAGCCCGCGGGCCATGCGGCCGGCGGGCGGGGCGCTACACCGTCAAGTACGCCCGGCGTACCGCCTCGTTTTCAGCCAGGTCGGCCATCGTGCCGCTGTAGCGGATCTGGCCCTTCTCCAGCACGTACGCGCGGTCCGACACCAGCTCGGCGAAATGCACGTTCTGTTCGGACAGCAGGATGCTGGCGCCCTGCGCCTTCAGCGCGAGGATCATGTTGGCCATCTGTTCGACGATGACGGGCGCCACGCCCTCGGAGGGTTCGTCCAGCAGCACCAGGTACGGGTTGCCCATCAGGGTGCGCGCCACGGTCAGCATCTGCTGCTCGCCGCCGCTCATCTGGCCGCCAGGCCGGTTCTGCATCGCGCCCAGGTTGGGGAACAGCTGGTACAGCGCCTGCGGCGTCCAGTTGGGCGCCTCGGTGCCATCGGGCCAGCGGCGCGCCGGCTGGCGGCCCACTTCGAGGTTCTCGGTGACGGTCAGGTCGGTGAAGACGCGACGGTCTTCCGGCACGAAGCCCAGACCCAGCCGAGCGATCTCGTAGGGCTGCCGCGCCGCGATGTCCTGCCCCATGAAATGCACGCTACCGCGCCGCCGCGCCAACAGGCCCATGATGGCCTTGAAGGTGGTGGACTTGCCGGCGCCGTTGCGGCCCATCAGCGCCACGACCTCGCCGCGGCGTACCTCGAAGCCCACGTCGAACAGGATGTGGGCCGCGCCGTACCAGGCATTCAGCCCGTCCACACGCAGCAGCGGCTCGGCAGCGGCCGCGGCGGTGCGGCCCGCGAGGGCCTCGGTGTCGGCGACGGCGCTCATGCGGGAACTCCGGTGGCGGTTTTCTCGAAGGTCTTCCCGGTGCCGAAGTAGACCTCCTGCACCTTGGGATGGTTGCGGATCTCCTGCGCGCTGCCCTCGGCGATGAGGGCGCCGCGCGCCAGCACGATCATGCGGTCGGCATAGGCGAACACCACGTCCATGCTGTGCTCGGTAAAGAGCACGCCCATGCGCCGCTCGATCACCAGGCGCTTGGTCAGCGCCATCAGTTCGTTGCGTTCTTTGGGGGCCATGCCGGCGGTGGGTTCGTCCATCAGCAGCAGCTTGGGGTCGTTGGCCAGCCCCATCGCCAGCTCCACGCGCTTGACGTCGCCATAGGCCAGTTCGCTGCACGGGCGGTCGGCCTGGTCGCGCATGCCGACCTGGTCCAGCAGGTCCAGCGCCTCGGCGCGGTACTGGCGCGCGGCCGGCGCCCACAACGCGTAGATGCGGCTGCGGTGCGACAGCAGCGCCATCTGCACGTTCTCGGCCACCGTCAGCGACGAGAACGTGGCAGCAATCTGGAAGGTGCGCCCCACGCCCAGCCGCCAGATGTCGCGCGGCCGCATGCCGGTCAGCTCGCGGCCTTCCAGCCGCACCGAACCCGCACTGGCGGGCAGCTGTCCGCCCACCATGTTGAACGTGGTGGACTTGCCCGCGCCGTTCGGGCCGATCAGCGCCAGCAGCTCGCCGGCCGCCAGGTCGAAACTGATGCCGTTGACGGCCCGCACCCCACCGAACGATTTGCTGAGATTCCTGACCTGCAGCATCATGCCCATCCCCCTGCCCTGCCCATGCACGTGCGCGCACCGCGGCATGCCTGCACGAGAGCGTCCGCGCGCCTCATGCCTGTTTCTCCGTCGCGCCGCCGATGGGCATGGCGCCCCCGTTGGAACGTCCACCCGCCGAGCCCTGGCGCGCAAAGAGCTGCTGTACCGAGCCGGCGATGCCCTGAGGGAACGCCAGTACCAGCAGCAGGATCACGCCTCCCAGCAACGCGCGCCAGTATTCGGTAGCGCGGATCACGTAGTCCTGCAATACGTTGAAGGCCGCCGCGCCCACCACCGGACCGGCCAGCGTCTGGATGCCGCCCAGCAGCACCATCACCAGGCCGTCCACCGATTTGCCCACCGCCATCGCGTCGGGCGAGATGCTGCCCTTGGAGAACACGTACAGCGAGCCGGCCAGGCCGGCGAACAGGCCCGCCGCCACGAAAGCGGCCCACTGCACGCGCTTGACGTCGATGCCGATGGCGTCGGCACGCAGGGCCGAATCGCGGCCCGCCCGCAGCGCATAGCCGAACGGCGCGAACAGGATGCGGCGCATCGCCAGCAGCGCCAGCACGGCCAGCGCCAGCGTCAGGTAGTAATACGCATGGCCCGACAGCCAGTCGGCTGGCCACACGCCGATAAGACCGTTGGAGCCGCCGGTGAAGTCGTCCCACTGGAACACCACCGACCAGACGATCTGCGAAAACGCCAGCGTGAGCATCGCCAGGTAGACCCCCGACAGCCGCACGCAGAACCAGCCGAACACCAGTGCGCCCAGCGCGGCCGCCAGCGGCGCGAACGCCAGCGCGACCGGCATGGGCAGCGATGCGGCCTTGACCAGCAGCGCCGCGCCATAGGCGCCCAGGCCGAAATAGGCGGCGTGGCCGAACGAATGCATGCCGCCCGGCCCCATGATGAAGTGCAGGCTGAGCGCGAACAACGCGGCGATGAGGATGTCCTGCGCCAGCACCACGGCATAGGGCAGCCAGGATTCCAGCAGCGGCAGCACCGCCAGCACCACCAGCACCGCCACGGCCAGGGCGCGCAGCGCGCCCGTGGCCGGTCGCAGCGGCGCCTCGGCCGGGCCCGCCGCGCGGCTGGCGCCCTGCGGCCGCCCGAACAGGCCCCACGGACGGAACACCAGCACCAGCGCCATGAAGAGGAATTCCACTACCAGCGTCAGCTTGGAGAACGACACGTCGATGCCCAGCAGCGTCATGTTGCCCAGCCCGATACACAGCGCCTTCAGCTCGGCAATGATGAGCGCAGCCACGTAGGCGCCCGGGATCGAGCCCATGCCGCCCACCACCACGACGACGAAGGCATCGCCGATGACGCGCAGGTCCAGTCCCAGGCTGGCGGGCTCGCGCGGCAGCTGCACCGCGCCGCCCAACCCGGCCAGCATCGCGCCCAGGGCGAACACGCCGGTGAACAGCCAGGCCTGGTTCACGCCCAGCGCGCCCAGCATCTCGCGGTCTTGCGTGGCGGCGCGCACCAGCGTGCCCCAGCGCGTGCGCGTCAGCAGCAGCCACAGCAGTCCCAGCACGACCGGTCCGATGAGAATCAGCGCCAAGTTGTAGGTGGGGTACTGCCTGCCTAGCAGATCGATGGCGCCCGTCAGGCCGGGCGCGCGGCGGCCCAGCAGGTCTTCGGCGCCCCACAGCCACAGCGCCGCGTCGTTGATGACCAGCACCAGCGCAAAGGTGGCCAGCAGCTGGAACAGCTCGGGTGCACGGTAGATGCGCCGCAGCAGCACGATCTCGATGAGGGCGCCTACCGCACCCACCAGCAGCGCGGCCGCCAGCAGGCCGGCCCAGAAGCCCAGCGCGGACCCGCCAATGCGCTCGACCACCGAATAAGCCAGATAGACGCCCAGCATGTACAGCGAGCCGTGGGCGAAGTTGACGATGCGCGTCACGCCGAAGATGAGCGAAAGCCCCGCCGCCACGAGAAACAGCGACGACGCCTCGGCCAGCCCGTTGAGCAGTTGCGCCAGAAAACCGGTGAAATCCATGACCCGCACACCACCTGTAGTGAAAGCGCGCGCCGCTTGCCGCGGCGCGCCACCGTGCCGCCGGGAGCAGGCTCCCGGGCAGTGGACGTCAGTCGCCCTTGCGCAGCTTGCGCACCTCGTCATCGGAGGGCATCACCGAGCCGCCGTCGACGTAGCGGATGTCGGTCATGATGCCCTTGCCGTCCTGCACGCCGAGCTTGCCCACGTACGCGCCCATGGTCGACTGGTGGTCGAGCGCGCGGTACTCGATGGGGCCGAACGGAATCGTCAGCTTCAGGCCGGCGAAGGCCTTGATGAGCGCCTCGGTGTCGGTGGAGCCGGCGCGCTTGATGCCCTCGGCCAGCGACTTGATGGCGCTGTAGCCGACCACCGAGCCCAGCCGGGGATGATCCTTGAACTTGCCCTGGTAGGCCTTCAGGAAGGCGTCGTGCTCGGGCGTCTTGATGAACTGCCACGGGTAGCCGGTGACGATCCAGCCCTTGGGGGTTTCGTCGCGCAGCGGGTCCAGGTACTCGGGCTCGCCGGTCAGCACGCTGACCACGGGCCGGCCTTCGAACAGGCCGCGCGTGGTGCCCTCGCGCACGAACTTGGCCACGTCGCCGGCGAACAGCACGTTGAAGATGGCGTCGGGCTTGGCATCCGCCAGGGCCTGCACCACGCTGCCCGCATCGACCTTGCCCAGCGGCGGCGCCTGCTCGGAGACGAATTCCACGTCGGGCTGGGCAGCCTTCATCAGGGCCTTGAAGGTGGCCACGGCCGACTGGCCGTATTCGTAGTTGGGATAGACGATGGCCCAGCGCTTCTTGTTGAGCTTGACCGCCTCGGGCACCAGCATGGCCACCTGCACGTACGTGGAGGTGCGCAGCCGGTAGGTGTAGCGGTTGCCGTTTTCCCAGGTGATCTTGTCGGTGAGCGGCTCGCTGGCCAGGAAGAAGACCTTCTTCTGCTTGGCGTAGTCGGTCAACGCCAGGCCGATGTGCGACAGGAACGAGCCCGTCAGCACGTCGACGCGCTCGCGCGAGACCAGCTCCTCGGCGGCACGCACGGCTTCGCCGGGATTGGCGTTGTCGTCGCGGATCACCAGCTCGAGCTGCTTGCCGTTGACGCCGCCGGCGGCATTGACTTCATCGACCGCCAGCTGCATGCCCTTGCGGTAGGGCTCCAGGAAGGCGGGCTGCGCCTTGTAGCTGTTGATCTCGCCGATCTTGATGGTGCCTTGCGCGCCGGCGGGCGCGGCAAAGGCGGCGGCCCAGGCGACGCAGGCGGCCCCCAGGATCCGGATGTGGCGGTTGCGACCGTTCATGTTTTCCCCTTGACTGAGTCACGTGTCACTGTGGTGTCACTGCGACGCCACGGAGGTGGCGTGGGCCGGCGGCCTAATAAAGTGTGTACGCTCAAATTTTGCATGCTTTCCGGAGAAAAGCCGGCAATAACCATGATTAAAGCATGGCTATGCCGGAATCTACGGGATTACCCGAATATTCACACAAAATCAGTGTATTAACGCCTTCTTCCCAGCACTGAAGTGGGGCATTTTCCGAGATTTCGCCCTGATATGGGCAATTTACACGACGCAAAAATTTGAGCGTTGACGCTTTATTTGGCCTAGGACTTACCCTAGGGATTCGGCTTCCCGACCGCTGGGGCCGGCCACATCCATCTCCGACATCCGGCGCAGCAGGTAGATGATGGCCATCCGCTCGGCCGGATTCAGGTCGCCGTACGTAGCCTCGGTGATGCGCTGCGCGAACGGCACCATCTCGGCCACCAGCCCGCGGCCGGCGTCGGTCAGGGTCACCAGCACTTTACGGCGGTCGGCGGGATCGTGCGAGACCGCCAGCAGCCCCCGCGACTTCAGGCGTTCGATCACGCCGCGCACGGTGGCCTGGTCGATCGCGGTGGCCTTCACCACCTCGACCAGCGAGCACGCGCCCTGGTCGCGCACCGCGCACAGCACCACGAACTGCGCGGCCGTCAGCTGCGAATCGGGGATGGTCTGCTGGAAGATGGCCATGTGGCGCTGGTAAGCGCGGCGCAGCAGGTGGCCCACCTGCTCGGAGAACTGGTAGTCGGCGTCGTGCGCGGCGCCGGAGGTCTCAGGTAGCGCTTTCTCGGATGGAGACATAGGCTGCGGGAAGCGGCAAGAGGGAACGGCGCGCCTGCCGAGCGCGGCGGACCTGGATGGGGGGAAGTATACCGATGCACCCGCGAGCGACCAGATAGATCCTGGAGCAACGCATGGCGCATGCCACCACACGCCCCCCCCCACAGCCCCCACACCCCGGCAACAGCGCGGCGCGGGCGGCAATGCACGACCACAAAGCAAGACGGGCCGGATGCGATGCATCCGGCCCGTCTTTGGTACTGCAGATTCTGGCGCGCCCGGCAGGATTCGAACCCACGACCCCTTGGTTCGTAGCCAAGTACTCTATCCAACTGAGCTACGGGCGCTTCGGTAAAGAAGCGGAATTATAGCAGGAAAATTACGGCTGTCCAGCCGCCCTGCCCCTACAGCATCTCCAGCGACCGCTTGCGCCGCGGCGGCGGAAATGCGGCGTCCAGTGTCTTCAGGTCGTCTTGCGACAGTGTCAGATCCAGGCAGGCCAGGTTCTCGTTCAGGTGCGCCAGGCTGGACGTCTTGGGAATGGCGATGACGCCCGGCTGGCGCAGCACCCAGGCCAGCGCCGCGGCGGCCGGCGCCACGCCGTGGCGGCGCGCCACGTCGGCCAGCACGGGATCGCGCAGCACACGGCCCTGTTCGATGGGCGAATAGGCCATCACCGCCGTGCCGCGCGCCTGGCACCACGGCAGCAGGTCGTACTCGATGCCGCGCCGCGACAGGTTGTACAGCACCTGGTTGGCCTGCACCGCGTCGCCGCCGCCCGCCTGCAGCAACTCGTGCATGTCGTCCACGTCGAAGTTGCTGACGCCCCAGCGCCGTATCTTGCCCTGCGCCATCAGGTCCTGCATGCCCCGCACCGTCTCGGCCAGCGGATGGCTGCCGCGCCAGTGCAGCAGGTACAGGTCGATGGTCTCCACGCCTAGGCGCCGCAGGCTGGCTTCGCAGGCGGCCACCGTGCCGCGGCGCGAGGCGTTCGACGGCAATACCTTGCTGACCAGGAATATCTGCTCGCGCCGGCCCGCGATGGCATGGCCGACGATGCGCTCCGCGCCCCCGTCGGCATACATTTCGGCGGTGTCGATCAGCGTCAGGCCGGCGTCGATGCCGGCCTGCAGTGCGCCGATCTCGGCCTGGGCGTGGCCCGGGGACTCGCCCATGAACCAGGTGCCCTGGCCCAGCGCGGGCACGTGCATGCCATCGGGCAGCGCAACGCGGGGAATATCGGCCATATGCGGCTCTCCTGGCGAAGGTTCAGTCACGCGGCCGCGACAGGCCGCCATCCAGTTCGGCGATGCGCGCCTGCAGCGCCTGGCGCAGCAGCTGCGCCAGGCCGGCCACCGCCGGCGACTGCGCCGCGGCCGCGGAGGACAGGCTGAGCGACACATCCACGTAGCCCAGCTTGGGCAGGCCGAACTTGGCGTCGACGATTTCCATGTCGGGCTGCAGTCCCTGCGGCGTGCGCAGCGTCACGCCCAGTTTCGCATTGACGGCCGTCCAGATGCCATACAGGCTGGAGCTGACCAGGGCCACCTGCCAGGCGATGCCGGCCTCGTCCAGGCGGGCCGCCGCCTTGTCGCGGAAGCGGCAGGGGGCATGGAACAGGGCCAATGGCAGCGCCTGGCTGCGGTCCCAGGCGAAATCGCGGTGGGCGATCCACACCAGCGGCAGGCGCCCGACGCAGACCGTATTGGGACGCTCGCCCGCATCCAGCGTCAGCGCCAGGTCCACCGACCCCTCGTCCACCGCGCGCACCAGCCGCGAGCTGAGGTCGATGCAGACCTCCAGGCCCACGGCCGGATGCTGCTGGCGAAAGCGCGCCAGCAGCGGCGGCAGCCAGGCCTCGCCGAAGTCCTGCGACGTGCCCACCCGCACCTGGCCCGACACGACCGACTTGCGCAGTTCCAGTTGCGCCTCGTCGTTGAGGGCCAGGATCCGGCGCGCGTAGCGCAGCACCACCTCGCCCGATTCCGTCAGCGCCAGACGGCGGCCGTCCTTGAAGAACAGCTCCACGCCCGCCTGTTCCTCCAGCTTGCGCATCTGCACGCTGAGCGCGGCCACGGTGCGCCCGCGCCGCCGGCCGGCAGGCGCCAGACCACCGAGTTCGGCTACGGCGACCAGCGAGCGCAGCACGTCGATGTCGAAATCGCGCGGGGGTTGTGCCACCCGCGCCAGGGGCGTGTCCATTGCGGCCTCCAACACTTAATTTTCTGTGAACCATTCTAGAAGAATTATTAGATTGTTTTAAGTGTTTGCGCTTCCTAAGATGACGTCACCCCACATCGACAACGAGGAGACATCATGGAAGTGGACCGCAACCTCATCAGCCAATTCCTGGCCGTATCGGTACCGAACGTATCGGACGCCTTCGACCGCCTAGGCATCGAAGGCTGCACCAGCAACATCCTGCCGCTTTACCCCTGCCAGAAGATCTGCGGCCCGGCGGCCACGCTGAAGCTGGTGCCGCACGGCCAGGCCGAGGAATCGACCGTGCTGGGCACGCTGCGGGCCATCGTCAAGGGCGGCGCGGGGTCGGTGCTGGTGATCGACGCCTCGGAGAATCCCACCGTCAACGCCTACGGCGGCGTGGCGGGTGCCACCAGCAAGCACCACGGTCTGGTGGGCTGCGTGACCGACGGCGTGATGCGCGACGTCGACGAGTACAAGGGCTACGGCATGCCGGTGTACGCACGCGGCATCTCGCAGCAGTCGGTGCGCGGCCGCTCGTCGTGCGCGGGCTACGGCATCGAAGTCAAGCTGGGCGGCGTGCGCGTGCGCCCGGGCGACATCATCATGGCAGACGAGAACGGCACGCTCGTCATCCCACAGGAGCGCGCGCAGGAAGTGCTGCAGTTCGCCCAGAAGGTGCGCGCGACCGAAGAGCGGGTCATTGCCGAAGTGCGGCGTGGCGTCGACCCCATCCAGGCGCACGAGAACGTACAGTACGACACCATGCTGCAACGCAGCTGACCGCGCCGCCGCGGGACGGGGCGGCACAGCCTCGCCCGCCCGGCGATGCCCGACCATAACGACAAGGAGACAACCATGCGCAGAACCATCCTGCGGGCCCTGCTTGCGCTGGCCGCGGCCGGCGCCGCGTGCGCCGGCGCGCCGGCGGCCTGGGCCGCATCCGGCACCGACGCGGCCTATCCGCAACGCCCCATCCGCATCATCTCGCCGTTCGCCACGGGCGGCATCGCCGACACCTTCGCCCGCATCATCGGCAAGCACCTGTCCACCGCCTGGGGCCAGCCGGTAGTGGTGGAGAACCGCACCGGCGCGGGCGGCAACATCGGCGCGGACCTGGTGGCGCGCGCCGCGCCCGACGGCTACACACTGGTGATGGGCAACAACGGCACGCACGCCGTCAACGCCAGCCTGTTCGCCAATATGCCGTTCGACCCCATCAAGGACTTCACGCCCGTGGCGCTGGTCATCGAGGCCGAGGGCCTGCTGGTGGTGCCGCCCTCCGAGCCGTACAACAGCGTCCAGGACATCATCCGTGCCGCCAAGGCCGACCCGGGCAAGCTCAGCTACGGTTCGGGCGGCATCGGCACCACCAGCCACCTGGCCGGCGAGCTGTTCAAGTCCAAGGCGGGCGTGAACCTTACCCACGTACCCTACAAGGGCAACATGGAGTCCATCAACGACCTGGTGGCCGGCCGCACGTCGATGGCCTTCGCCACCATGCCCACGGTGCTGCCTTTCGTGAAAGAGGGCCGGCTGAAGGCCATCGCCGTCATCGAGAACCAGCGCTCGTCCGCGCTGCCCGACGTACCCACCGTGGCCGAGTCGGGCGTGCCGGGCTTCGACGTGAAGAACTGGATCGGCCTGTTCGGCCCCGCCGGCATGCCCGCGTCCATCACGGACAAGCTCAATGCCGAGGTGCAGCGCATCATGAAACTGCCGGAACTGCAGCCCCAGCTGGCCTCGGCCGGCGCCCGCTTCACGCCCACGACGCCGGAGGAATTCGCGCGCTTCGTGAAGGCGGAACGCAAGACCTGGAGCGGGATCATCGAGACCGCGGGCATCAAGGCCCAGTAAGCAGCGAAAAACCCCGCTTCGGTACTGGGCCGAAGCGGGGCTCGCGTCCGCCTGCTAGCGCGCCGGCGCCGCGCTCGCGGCCGGCGCGGGCGGCTGCCGGTTTCCGCCGCGCCGCTCGATGTCCGGCAGCAGCACCGCCACCACGCCCAGCAGCGGAAGGTACGCGCAGACCTCGTACACGTAGGCGATGCTGGTGACGTCGGCCAGGTGCCCCAGCGCGGCCGCGCCCAGCCCGCCCATGCCGAAGGCGAAGCCAAAGAACAGCCCGGCGATCATGCCCACCTTGCCCGGCACCAGTTCCTGCGCATACACCACGATGGCCGAGAAGGCCGATGCCAGCACCACGCCGATGATCACGACCAGCACGCCGGTCCAGAACAGGTTGGCATGCGGCAGCAGCAGCGTGAACGGCGCCACGCCCAGGATGGACACCCAGATGACGATCTTGCGGCCGATGCGGTCGCCGATCGGCCCGCCCGCCACCGTGCCCACTGCCACGGCGGCCAGGAACAGGAACAGGTACAGCTGCGCCGGACGCACCGCCATGCCGAACTTGTCCATCAGGTAGAAGGTGAAATAGCTGCTGAGGCTGGCCAGGTAGAAATACTTGGAGAAGATCAGCAGGCCCAGCACCGACAGCGCGCCCAGCACCCGGGCACGGCTGAGGGCCACGGCCTCGCCCGCCGCGCGCGCCTTGGGCTTGAGCAGCGCGCGATTGGCGCCGTACCAGCGGCCGATGCCCACCAGCACGACGATGCCGAACAGCGCCGCCAGCGAGAACCACGCCACGCTACCCTGCCCGTGCGGGATGATGAACAGCGCCGCCAGCAGCGGCCCCAGGGCCGAGCCCACGTTGCCACCCACCTGGAACAGCGACTGGGCCAGCCCGTGCCGCCCGCCCGAGGCCATGCGCGCCACGCGCGAGGACTCCGGATGGAACACCGACGAGCCCGTGCCCACCAGCGCTGCGGCCACCAGCAGATACGGCAGCGACGGCGCGTAGGCCAGCATCAGCAGGCCCACCAGCGTGAAGCCCATGCCGACCGGCAGCGAATACGTGGTGGGCCGGCGGTCGGTGTACAGGCCGATGCACGGCTGCAGCAGCGACGCGGCGATCTGATACGTCAGCGTGATCAGTCCGATCTCGGCGAAGCTGAGGCTGAAGGCGTCCTTCAGCATCGGATAGATGGCCAGCAGGATCGACTGGATCATGTCGTTCATCATGTGGGCGACGCTGATCGCGCCCAGCACCTTGAACGACGTGGACGGGGACTTGGCGGCCGGCGCGGGCGCGGGCTGGG
>Ga0182737_1002223_pt1 | contig 16336 bp, 15 predicted proteins | sample eDN5th30CBELigOP_FD_128878 | JGI IMG/M metagenome (GOLD analysis project Ga0182737, IMG submission 128878) | Enriched Organic Plus compost microbial communities from Emeryville, California, USA - eDNA 5th pass 30_C BE-Lig OP (version 2) (version 2) ...
CGCTCGTGGCGCCACTGGCACGATCGTGCTGGACTGTCTGGTGAGCCCGAGCGTGATCGCGCCGTTCTTTCAGGAGATCATGTCCCTGCCTCACTGAGGTCGGGGCAGGCAGTGGAGAGGAAAAGATGAGCAACCTGGAGATCACCACGGCAGACGGGGTGCGCACGATCCGCCTCGCGAGACCGGACAAGCTCAACGCGATCAGCCGGGAGCTGACCGAAGAGCTGCACGCGGCGATCCTGCAGGCGGACGCCGACGAGGAGGTGCGCTGCGTGGTGCTGACCGGGAGCGGCCGCGCATTCAGCGCGGGAGGTGACATCTCCGAGCAGGGCGGCCTGTCGTCCGTCGAGACGTTCGATCAGGTTTCGCGTCCCATCGGGTTCACGCTGCACCTGCTCAGCGGGCTCCGGAAGCCGACGATCGCCGCCGTCAACGGCCTCGCCGCTGCGGGCGGGGCCAGTCTCGTGCTCGCCTGCGACATCGCGATTGCCTCCTCTGACGCCTGGTTCTCGTTCGCGTGGGCCCCGCTCGGGTTGGTGCCCGATGGGGGAGCGACGCATCTGCTCCCGCGGGCCGTGGGCGTGGCGAGGGCGCGGGAACTCACCTTCACCGGGCGACGCGTGAGCGCCGAGGAGGCGGAGCGCATCGGGCTCGTTGCCCACAGCGTTCCGGCGGAGCGATTCGAGGACGAGGTCGACGCGCTCGCCCGGAAGCTCGCGGGACTGCCGACCACAGCCCTGCGCCTGACACGCCGGCTGATCAACGAGTCGATTGCGCCGCGGGTGGAGAGCGCCGTCGAGCGGGAGGCCTTCGCCCAGGCGCTCGCTGCGTCGACGGAGGAGCACCGCAGCGCCGTCGAGCGATTCGCCGCCCACGACTGAGCAGCCACCCGGCCGAGCGCAGCGGGTGCGCGCTCGAAATATTGATAGAAGTGAGATTGTATTGACCGTGATCATCTGATCTAATGGGATGAGGAGCATCCGCCTCTCCGCGGGCGTCTTCATCCTCACGCGGAACATCGCGTTGAGGCGATCACCGAGTTCAAAGGAGAAACCGTGGACCTGGAAGCCAACAAGAAGCTCGTGGTGGAGTTCTACCAGACGGTCGTCGTCGGGGCAGACTTCAGCAACGTCGAGCGATACCTGCACCCGGACTACATCCAGCACAGCCCTCAGGCCCCCGACGGGATCGAGGGACTTCGGGAGTTCGTGGGCGAGTTCGATTCAGCGTTTCCGGAAGCCCGACTGGACGTCAAGCGCATCATCGCCGAGGGGGATCTCGTCGCGCTGCACTCGCACGCGGTGAGGTATCCGGGGGATCTCGGAACCTCGGTCATGGACTGGTTCCGCGTCGAGGACGGCCGGATCGCGGAGCACTGGGAGAGTGTGACGCCGGTGCCGGAGAAGACCCGCAGTGGGCGCCCGCTTGTCTAGCGCGTGTTCGGCCGAGAAGAATGAGGAGCAGTATTTCGATGACGAAGCGATTCGATGACAAGGTCGTCCTGGTGACCGGCGGCAATAGCGGCTTGGGCAAGGACGCCGCGCGGGCATTCGCGCACGAGGGCGCGAAGGTGATCATCACGGGCCGCGACGAGGCGACCCTCACCGCCGCAGCCGATGAGATCGGCGGCGACGTGCTCCCGGTGCGTTCGGACAGCAGCGATGTCGCCGCGATCCGCGCGCTGATGAGGAGGATCGGCGAGGAGTACGGGCGTCTCGACGTGCTGTTCGCCAACGCCGGCGTGGCGGCCTTCTATCCCATCGAGGAGATGACCGAGGAGACCTGGGACCACGTCCACGGCATAAACCTGCGCGGCACGTTCTTCACGATCAAGTACGCGCTGCCGCTCATGTCCTCCGGCGCCGCGATCGTCATCGACTCGTCGGCCGCGCACCTGAAGGGCTTTCCCGAGAACGCGGCGTACGCCTCGAGCAAGGCCGGTCTGCGGTCGCTCACGAAGGTCCTCAGCTCGGAACTGCTGCCGCGCGGGATCCGCGTCAACATGGTCAGCCCCGGGCCGATCGTGACCCCGCTCGTGCATCGCACCGGCGGAGTCGCGGAAGCCGCTGTTCCCGCGATGGAGCGCCGTTTCGAGGAGGGCACCCCGCTCCGACGTCAGGGGCAGCCGGAGGAGGTTTCGGCCGCGGTGCTGTTCCTCGCATCCGACGAGGCCTCCTACATCAGCGGGATCGATATCCCCGTCGACGGAGGAGCGACCGCGATCTGACGGTCGCGCAGCGCCTCCGAGAACCTTGCCGCCCGAACGGGCGGCGAACCGAACAAAGGAGTTCACCGAGATGAGTGTTGGAAACCGTGCGAGCAGCGCACGCGAAGAGGCCGTTGCCTCGGATCTGGACGCCGCGATACCGCGTTTCATCGCGGCGCTGGGCGAGGACGCGGTTCTGATCGGAGAAGCGGCCGGCGAACTGCTCGACCCGTATCCGCTCGGCGACCCCGATGACTTCGCTCCGGCGGCGGCGGTGTACCCCGAGTCGGCCGAGCAGGTGCAGGATGTGGTCCGCATCGCCGCCGAGTCCGGCGTGACGCTGTGGCCGGTGTCGGCTGGGAAGAACAACGCGTACGGTGGAGCCTCTCCGCGTACCCGAGGCGCAGTCGTGGTGCACCTCACCCGGATGAAGCGGGTACTCGAGGTCGACGAGCGCGGCGCCTACGCCGTGGTCGAGCCTGGGGTGACGTTCTTCGAGCTCGCCGAGCACCTGCGTGCGACGGGCTCTGGCCTGTGGCCGTCGCCACCGTCGATCGGGTGGGGAAGCGTGGTCGGCAACAACCTCGACCGGGGTGTAGGGTTCACAGATTACGGTGAGCATCACGCGCAGCAGTGCGGGCTCGAGGTGGTGCTGCCCGACGGTGAGCTGCTGCGCACCGGCATGGGCGCGATGTCCGGCAACCAGGCGTGGAACCTCTATCGACCCGGCTACGGACCCGCGGTTGACGGGCTGTTCTCGCAATCGAATCTCGGCATCGTGACGAAAATGGGTATTTGGTTGCGGCCGCGTCCGAAATCGATCATCTTCGTCGATGTGCTGGCCTCACGGTTCGCCGATCTCGAGCAGCTGATCGAGACGCTGCGTCCATTCAAGCTTGATGGGACGGTGACCGCCCACGTCGCCGCAGCGGAAACGCTCGGCGTCGCAGCGACGTTCGCCACCCGAGATCGCTGGTACGTCGGCGAGGGGCCCGTGCCCGAGGAAGTCGTTGAGCGCATCATGGCTGAGGAGAGCCTCGGCCGCTGGAACATGTCTTTCCCGCTGTACGGTGCCGACGAGGTGGCCGACGCGAAGCTCGAGGTCGTACGCAAAGCGTTCGAGCAGATTCCGGGTGTCGCTGTGACGGCGACGAGATACGCGGGGGACGTACAGGTGGAGGATGTTCTCCCACCTCATCGCCCTGCTCTCGGCATCCCGGATATGGGCAGCGCGGATCTCCCGGACTTCCGCGGGGGACCCGGTCGAGGATGCCACATCTGCGTGTCGCCGATCTTGCCCTTCGACGGGCAGAAAGTGATGGCATTCGTCGATGAGTTGCGCGCACTCATCGAAGGGCGAGGATTCGACTATGCGGGTTCCTTCCATTTCGGGCCGAGATATGTCAACCACGTAGTGGAACTGTTCTGGGATCGCTCGATTCCTGAGCAGGTTGCTGCAATGGAGGGCCTCGTTCCCGAGGTCATCGCTCTCGCCACCAAGCGAGGCTTCGGCGAGTACCGCACGCATCTGAAGTACATGGACCTGGTCGCCGATCAGTTCGACTTCAACGACCACGCGCTGCGCCGCCTGACCGAGCGCATCAAGGACGCCCTCGATCCTGCGGGTATCCTCGCCCCCGGTAAGTCCGGGATCTGGCCCGACGGTCAGGGACGTCGCGCCGCCATCGAACAGACACATGAAGGGACCGAGCGATGAAGCTCCGTACGACGACGAACACCGGCACCCGGCGACGCGCGCTCGCGGCCGTGGCGCTGGTCAGCGCTTCCATCCTCCTCACGGCCTGCTCGACGCCGGGCGGCTCGTCCGACGCCGGCTCTGATGAATCCATCGCCATCGGCACGGCGCAGTCGCTGACCGGCGACTACAGTGTGGTGGGCGTCAGCATGCGCTTGGGCGCCGAGTACGCGGTCGACCAGATCAACGTCGACGGCGGCCTGCTCGGTCGCGAGGTGCAGCTCACTGTGCGCGACGATCAGTCAAAGGCAGAGCAGGCGGTCACCGCCTTCAACGAGCTCGCCGGCGATTCGGCCGTGTTCCTCGCTCCTGGGGCAGCGACCACGGGGACTGCGCTGCTGGATCCCTCCGAGCGGCAGCAGCTTCCCATGGTCTCACCGGGCACCGCAGAGGGTATGACTGAACCGATACGTGAGAACGTGTTCCAGGTGCCGTCCACGGGGGAGACAGCAGGCAAGGCCATGGGCGAGTATCTCGCCGACTCCGGATATGATCGGGTGTTCGGCGTCGTGAACACCGATGACCAGAGTCTCACTCGGGGGTGGGCCGCGATCGAGGCGTCCCTCGAGAGCGCGGGTCAGTCGGCGGCCGGGTCCGCCGAGGTCTCCACGGCCACCGTCGACTACTCGGCGGTGATCGCGCAGGCGAAGGCCGCCGACGCCGATGCGATCGCGATGTTCCTCGCAGGACCGCCGGCGGTGGCCTTCGCCCAGCAGGCGGCCGAGGCGTATCCCGAGGCCGTCGTCGTCGCATCGAATGCCGTTGCCGCGGACTACTTCGTTCAGGGCGGCGAGGCGTCCGTCAACGGGGCGATCGTGGCGACGCCGCTCGCGGGCATCGCGGGGGATCTGCCCGACTCCGACCTGAAGACTCGTCTGACCGCTTTCATCGACGGTTTTACAGAGGCGAACGGCTCGGCTCCCGATCAGTTCGCCGTGAGCGGCTATGCCGCTATGGAGGTCATCTTCGCCGCCATCGAGAAAGCCGACAGCATCGAGCCCGCCGCGATCCAGGACGCCCTCTCGAACCTCACGATCGACACCGTGGTCGGACCGATCGCATACGGCGACGACAACCACGGCGGCCCGGGTGCGGAATACATCGCGATGGCCAAGGTCGTCGACAATCGGCTCGTCGCCGAGCCCTGGTCGATCGATCGGCTCAGCGCTCTTCTCGAGTGACCGAGTCGCTCATCGAGCGAAGAGACGAAGGCCCGGCCGAGCACCGACGGTGCTCGGCCGGTGTGCCGGCTCGAACACTTCGCTCATGCCGTCGCGCTCAGCCCGCGGCCTTGGCGTAGGCGCGCTGGCGTGCGATCAGGGTCAGGGTGATGGCGACGCCGACGATCAGGGCGGTGATGCCGATCCACGGGTTGTCGGGCGGGTAGTCGAGGGAGAACCGTCCCGGGCCGCTAACGGTCAACGCCACCGTCGCGATGCCCAACGTCATCGGGAACTCGAATCCGCCGTCGCTGTTGAAAAACCCCGCGGCGATGTGCATCGAGGCCGCCATTAGCATCGTCGATGCGGCTGCGGCATTTCCGAGGGGAGTGAGCAGCCCGAGAGCGAGCAGCAGTCCGCCGTCGGCCTCGCCGAGACCGGCCTCGAGCGCGTTGAGTTTGCCCGGGCGGAAGCCGATCTGGTCGAATCGCAGCCACGTCCCTGCTCACCAGTCCAGCCGCGGCGAGCTCCTTGAGCCGTTGGGCCAGCAGGCGGTCGGAGATCTGGTCGATCACCGTGAGGAAGTCGGAGTAGCGCCGCGGCCCATCGGCCGTCGCGGTGAGAATAGCCGCGTTCCAGCGGCGACCCACGAGTTCGAGTGACTGCTGGAGCAGTGCGCAGCGGCTTCGCGTATGTTCCACCGACGGTCGATCCGACGCGCTGCCATCCACCGACTGCCTCCTTCACGCCTGATACGACCATACCTGCGGACGTGTGTACGCACTGTCCGCGAGCGGTGCAGTGGAAGACTTGAGAGATTGATTGAATCACGATGGTCTCAGTTCGAATCATCGGCTATTGTGTTGTCTAGAACGAAGGCGAGCTTGCATTGCTCGCCACTCCGCACTCGATCGTGCGGTACTCGAAGAGGAGGCAAGATGTCGACGCGAGAAGAAATCGGCGAACTGGTACAGGAGGGGCGTCATCTGATCGCAGGGGAGTGGGTTCCCGCTCGGAACGGCGAGACGATCGACGTGATCGATCCCTCGAGCGGATCCGTGATCGGTAGCGTTCCCAGCGGAACAGCGGAGGACGTGGATGCGGCGGTCGCCGCGGCAGCAGCGGCCTTTCCCGCGTGGCGCGATCTGAGCGCGTCGGTGCGAGCCCGGTTGCTCTACGCTTGGGCAGACCTGCTCGACCAGCACGCGTTGGATATCGACCGCATCGAGTCCTTCGAAATCGGCCGGCCGAGCTGGGGGCCCTCGAACATCGGTCAGATAGTCCGATACTACGCGGGTCAGGCGGACAAGGTCACCGGTATGACCCTGCCGACCGAGTCGACCGACGTCCTGGCGGCAGTCGTCCGGGAGCCCTACGGCGTGTGCGCGAGCATCACCCCGTGGAACGTGCCCGCCGGGCTGATGACCTACAGCATCGCCCCGGCGCTCGCCGCTGGCAACACCGTGGTCGCCAAGCCCGCCGGGGAGGCGCCGCTGGCCTGCCTGTTCGTCGGGGGACTCGCGGTGAAGGCCGGCATTCCGGCGGGCGTCGTCAACATCGTGACCGGTAGCGGGAGTGTCGCGGGCAGTGCTCTCGCGGGGCATCCGGGAATCGATCACATGAGTTTCACCGGTTCGCCGACGACGGGAACCGCGATCATGAAGGCCTGCGCAGACAATCACACGCCGCTGAACCTGGAGCTGGGCGGCAAATCGCCGAGCATCGTCTTCGCCGACGCCGACCTCGAGCGCGCGGTCCCGCTTATCGTGCAGAGCATCACCTTCAACTCCGGTCAGATCTGCGGTGCGGGTTCCCGCCTGCTGGTCGAGCGTTCCATCGAGAAGCAGGTCGTGGAAGCGGTCGCGCAGCATATGGCATCCCTCAGCCTCGGGCCGGCGAGTTCGCAGCCGCACATGGGGCCTCTGATCAGCGCGAAGCAGCGCGACACCGTGCTCTCCTACATCGAGACCGGCGTGCGGGAGGGGGCCACCGTCGTCCAGGGGGGTCGCGCTCCCGAAGACGCGGCGCTCGTCGACGGGTTCTACGTCGAGCCCACGCTCATCACCGACGTGAAGCCCACGGACGTGATCGCGCAGGAGGAGATCTTCGGGCCGGTTCTGACGGTGCTGCCGTTCGACAGCGAGGACGAGGCCGTCCGCATCGCGAACGACACCGAGTTCGGGCTCGCGGCGTCGGTCTTCACCGGCGACGTCAGCACGGCGATCCGTGTCTCGAAGCGGCTCGTCAGCGGAACCGTCACCGTCAACGCGATCGGACCGTTCCACGGCGCGATCGGCTCTCCTCACGGCGGCTACCGCAGCAGCGGATTCGGTCGCTCGCACGGCATCGATGCGATCGACGAGTACCTGCAGGAGAAGAGCATCGTCATCAACGCCGTTCCGTGACCCGACCGACGAATAGGCAACCTGGAGCACGAGGGAGTGTTTGCACGTGATGAGCAGCAACGATTGGGATTATATAGTCGTCGGTGCGGGGACGGCGGGAGCCGTGCTCGCCGCACGGCTGAGCGAGGAAGATGACGCTCGTGTCCTGCTCCTGGAGGCGGGCCCGGACTTCCGTTCGGGAGGGGCGCCCGAGAAGCTGCTCACGACGGCCGTCGAACTCGATCCCGTGGGTGACGCCGACTTCTACTATCCGCAATTGAAGGGGCGTCGCAACCCCGTCCAGGAACCGCGGTGGTATCCCCGCGGTCGCGGCCTGGGGGGAACATCGCAGGTCAACTTCATGATCGCCCTCCGAGGCACCGTCGCGGACTACGACGCTTGGGCCGATTACGGCGTGGACGGCTGGTCCTGGGAGGAGGTGCTGCCGACCTTCATCCGGCTCGAGAACGACCTGGATTTCGGCTCGGTCCCCTACCACGGCGACGCGGGACCGATGCCGATCAGCCGCACGCCGCAGGAGCAGTGGACGGAGGGGGACCGGGTGTTCCTGGAGGCCTCGCTGGAAGCGGGCTACACCTGGAGCGATGATCTGAACGCGCCGGACGCCACCGGCATCGGACAGACCCCGCGCAACGCCGTCCGCGGAAGGCGGGTGTCGACCAACGACGCCTACCTCGAACCGGCCCGCGGCCGCGCGAACCTCGTCATCCGAGGCGGAGCGCACGTGGCGCGCGTGGTGTTCGACGAGAGCGGAACGAGAGCGATCGGAGTGGAACTCGTCGGCGGCGACGTCGAGCGCGTCGCACCCCGTGGCGAGGTGATCGTGTCCGCGGGAGGGATCCACTCGCCCGCCATTCTGATGCGCTCGGGCATCGGGCGGGCAGAGGACCTGCATCCGCTCGGTATCCGCCAGGTGGCCGACCTCGGGGTCGGCCACGGTCTGCAGGATCATGCCATGCTGCTCATCCCCGTGCAGCTCGCAGACGACTTCGAGGCCACGAACCTTTTGGGCGTGCTGCACACCCGCTACTCGTCGGGGATCGGCGATGGCGGTTTGAACGACATGATGTTCGTCTGCAATCTCTGCGACGGCCCCCTCGGCGGTCCGGCGATCGGCATGCAGCAGGAGCGGAGCTTCTCGCGCGGTCGCGTGATGCTCACGAGCGCCGACCCGCTGGTCGATCCCTGGATCGATCAGCGCCTGCTCACCGACCCGCGCGACATGGCAATGGTGCTCGACGGCGTCGAACGGATGCGCGACCTCACTCAGCGCTCTCCGTTGAGCCGCGCGCTGGGCAGGCCCGTGGCGTTTCCGGATGCGAAGACACTGCCCTATGTGATCGACGACACCGTGCACGTCTCCGCCACCTGCCAGATGGGTTCCGCAGATCGGGAGGAAGCGGTCGTGGACGGGGACTGCCGCGTGCACGGCATCGACGGGCTGCGCGTGATCGACGCCTCTGTCTTCCCGCAGGTGCCGCGAGCCAACATCAATGTGCCGATCCTGATGCTCGCCGAGCAGATGGCAGCCCGCATCCGCGCGAGGCAGAGAGTGTGATCGTACGAATGTGCAGGAGACCCGACATCCCGTTCGTTCCACTTCTGCGGGATATGGAACCGATTGACATGGAACCGATTGACAAGACCCGCGGAGGACGCGGGCTCAGCAAAGGAGCTTGATAATGTTCAGAACCCAGAGGAAGTGGCTGAGCGCAGCCGCGCTCACGGCCGTGATCGCGCTGGCGGTGACCGGATGTTCGGGAGCCTCCGACGGAGGATCGGCGGATACCGATGAACCGATCCTCATCGGCGGGGCGATGTCGCTGACCGGTGACTTCCAGATCACGGGGACCGGTGCTCGCGCCGCAGCGGAGTACGCGGTGCAGGAGATCAACGAGGCGGGCGGGCTGCTCGGACGCCAGGTGGAGCTCGACATCCGAGACGACCAGTCGAAGCCGGATCAGGCCGCAGTGGCCTTCCAGGATCTCGCCGACGACGTCGACGTGTTCATCGGGCCGAGCGGGTCCAACTCTGCGGTCGCCGTGCTCGACTTCGTCGAGCGGCAGCAGATCCCCATGGTCGCATCCGCCGCGACGAGCGAGCAGGTCGATCCCGTTCACGACTGGATCTATCAGGCACCGACCTCGGGATCCGATGTCGGCACGCAGATGGGCGACTACGTCGTGGACGAAGGCTACTCCAGCGTGTTCGGGATCGTGAACAAGGAGGAGGCCGGTCTCACGGAAGGGTGGGACGCCATGAAGAGCGGCCTCGAGGAGTCGGATGTCGCAGTCGCCGGTGTCGCCGAGGTGTCGACCACGACGACAGACTACTCCGCGGCCATCGCCCAGGCTCAGTCGTCGGGAGCAGAGATCGTCGCGGTGATGGTGGCTGGTCCTCCGGCTCTCGCGTTCGCAACGCAGTATGCGAGCTCCGGGAACGCGGCTCCCGTGATCATGACCAACGCCGTCGCCTCCGACTACTTCGTCAAGGGCGGGGGAGAAGACGTGAACGGCACGCTCGTCGCGGCAGCCCTGCCGGTCGTCACCGACTCCCTAGCGGACTCCGGTCAGAAGACGGCGATGGCCGAGATGATCGAAGGCTTCACCCAGGAGACCGGTGCGGCCCCCGACGCATTCGCCTACCACGCCTACACGGCGATGCAGGTGATCTTCGCCGCGATCGAGAAGGCCGGCTCCACGGATCACCAGGCCGTTCGCGACGCACTGAGCACGCTTGAGGTGGACACCGTCATCGGGCCTATTGAGTACTCCGATACGAACCACGGCGGCCCCGGTGCCGAGTACATCGCCATCACGAAGATCGCCGACGGCGAGATGATCGGAGAGCCCTGGAGCGTCACAAATCTCGACGCTCTCTTCAAATAGAGCCGTGTGAGGTGGGTCGCGTCGATGGCGACTCACCTCTCGTCGGCACGTGCAACGCCGACCCTCCCGTCCACCTTGAACCGAAAGACGCGTCAATGAAGACACCAGTCGCCGAGCCCAAGCCGGCGCCGACCGATTCGCCTCCGCAGTTGCTCGATGTCTCGTCAGTCAGCAAATCGTTCGGAGGCGTGCACGCCGTGAAAGAGATGTCCCTCAGCCTGCGCCCAGGCGAGCTGAGAGCCATCATCGGTCCGAACGGGGCGGGCAAGTCCACGCTCTTCAGTATCATCGCAGGCCGCCTGATCCCGAACACCGGGTCCATCCGGCTGCGCGAAGAGGACATCGACGCCCTTCCGCCGCACATCCGTGCGCGGCGAGGCATCTCGATCATGTACCAGAACCCACCCGCATTCCCCGGCCTCACGGTGCTGCAGAGCGTCATGCTCGGGGCGCACCGGCTCGGTCGCACCGGTTTCATCCGCGCGATCCTCTCGACGCCGGGGCAGCGACGAGAAGAGCGGAACCTGCGGGAGGCCGCGGTCGATGCGCTGGAGATGCTGGGGCTGAGCTCGCTGGCGCACCGTCAGACCACCGAGCTCACCTTCGGGCAGCTGCGCAGGGTGCAACTGGCTCGGGCACTTGCCAGCAAACCAGAGCTTCTGCTCTTGGACGAGCCGGCGTCGGGCCTGCATCGCGGCGAACGCACCGAGTTCGGCAAGGTGCTGCAGAAGCTGCACTCCGAGGGGCTGTCGATGATGCTGATCGAGCACGACGTCGACCTCGTCATGAGCGTCGCCGACTCCGTAACCGTCATGAACCTCGGCGCCAAACTCGCCGAGGGAACCCCCGCTGAGATCCAATCCAACCCGGATGTGATCTCGGCCTATCTGGGAGAGGTGGTGCCCCGCAATGGCAGCGATCATTGAGGTCGAAGACCTCGTAGTGCGCTACGGCAGCGCCCTGGCGCTCTCGCACGTGAGCCTCAGCATCGAAGCCGGCGAGATGGTGGCACTCATCGGCCCCAACGGCGCGGGTAAGACCACGTTCGTGAAGACGGTCGCGGGCGTGCTCCGGCCGGCTTCCGGGACCGTCGCCGTCGGCGGAAGCCTCGGCGTGGTGCTCGAGGGGCGGCAGCTGTTCAACGACATGACCGTGGAGGACAACCTGCGACTCGGCGCCTGGCGGTCCCGGAACCGGGATCCCGCGCGCGTGTACGAGGTGCTTCCCGACCTACGGGGCAAGGCGAAGCAGTTGGCCGGAAACCTCTCCGGGGGGCAGCAGCAGATGGTGGCCATCGGACGCGCTCTGATGTCCGATCCCGACGTCCTGCTGATCGACGAGCTCTCGCTGGGGCTCGCGCCGAAGGTCGTCGCCGAGCTCGTCGAGTTCATCACGCGTCTCAACCGCGAACGCGGCATGACCGTGCTCCTCATCGAGCAGAGCGCGCGGGTGGCGCTTGGCATGTGCGACCGGGCCTACATCCTCGACTCGGGTTCGGTCGTCACGAGCGGCGCGAGCGATCACCTGATCGCCAACGGAGTCGTGGAGGGCACCTATATGGGCACCGGAACGCAGGAGATCATCCATGACTGAGTTCGTCCAGTACCTCGCGACGGGCCTGGCCCTCGGATGCACCTTCGCGCTGGTCGCGAGCGGCATCGTCTTCATCGCCCGAGTCACCGGCATCGTCAACTTCTCGCAGGGGATCTTCTCGGTGCTCGGCGGGCTAACCGCGGCATCCGTGGTCGGCGCCGGCCTCCCGATGGCGGTCGCGGTCATCGTCGCGCTCATCGTGAGCGTCGTGGTCGGCGTCATCGCGGCCATCGTGATCATGGGAAGGCGCTCCACGGGCCACGACTCGTCGATGATCATTTCCCTCGGCTTCGGGATTCTCCTGTACGCCCCGATGGTGATGATCTGGGGGGACCAGCCCGTGAGCCTGCGCGGTCTATCCGGCACCTTCTCCCTGGGCGGCGTGACGCTCTCGTACCAGTATCTGCTGATCATCGGCGTCACCCTCCTCGTCTTCGCGGGCATCGCGCTCTTCTTCTCCAAGACCTACCTGGGCAAGGCGCTCACCGCCTCCGCGAGCAATCCCGAGTCCGCCGAGGTGCTGGGCATCAAGGTGCGCCGCATGGGCGTGATCGCGTTCGTCATCGCGTCGATGCTCGGAGCCGTGGCGGGCATCCTCTTGATGCCCATCCAGCCGATGGCTTTCAACTCGGACGTCTCGCTGGTGCTGAACGGCTTCGCCGCCGCGGTGTTCGGCCAGCTCACCCGGCCCGGACGGGCCTTCGCCGGTGCGATGATCCTGGGCGTCGCACAGTCCCTCACCGCGGGGTATCTCTCCGCGGCCTATCAATTGCCGGTAGCGCTGGTCATCCTGATCCTCGTGCTCGTCTGGCAGTCGCGCAGGAAGGTGCTCGTCGCGTGAATAAGAGAGTTGTGCTGAACGCCGTCGGCTGGCTGGTCGCGCTGGCGGTGGGTCTCCTGCTGCCGCTGTTGATGTCCGCGGGCATCCAGGTCATCTACATCGTCCTGATCCTCGCGATCATCAACACGCTGGGCCTATCGCTCATAGTGGGGTACGCAGGGCAGTTGTCGATCGGACAGGCCGCGTTCTACGCGACCGGCGCGTATACGGCGGGTCTGCTCGCAGTCAACGGGGTGCCGACGGTCATCGCTTTCATCGCCGCGCCGATCGCGAGCATGCTGGTGGCCTGGGTCATCGGCATCCCGCTGCTGCGGCTGTCGGGCCCGTTCCTGGCATTCGCGACCCTCGCCTTCCACCTCATCCTGCTGACGATCATCACTCAAGCGAGGGATCTCACCGGGGGCTCGGTGGGGCTGCGCGGCATCCCGGTGCTCGACATCTTCGGATTGGAGCTGCGCAGTTCGCTCGACTACGCGTGGCTCGCGATCATCATCCTGTTCCTCGTCATGCTGGTCGCCAGGAACGTGCTCCACTCGCGTGTGGGGCGCGCCCTGCGCGGACTGTCGGCGAGCGAGGCGGCGGTCGCAGCCACCGGAATCAACGTCGGGCGGGTGAAGCTGTCCACCTTCGTGCTCTCCGCCGGGTTCGGCGGCGTCGCGGGCGGCGTGTACGCGTTCTACTTCGGCTTCCTGTCGCCGTCGTCCTTCCCCGTGCTGCTGGCATTCCAGTTCATCATCATGGCGGCCGTCGGCGGAATGGGCACCCTCACCGGTCCGATCATCGGCGCCACCGTCATCACCGTCGTCGTACAGGTGCTGAACGTGGTGAGCACGCAGCCCGGCATGCCCGCGACGGCGCCCGCGATCCTGTCCTACACCGTGTACGCCCTGCTCCTCATCCTCACGATGATCTTCCTGCCCAAGGGTGCCGGGCCCGCGATCGCCCAGGGCTGGCGCTGGTTGCGGGCGAAGCTGCGGAGCCGCGGCGGAGAGGAGCCCCGCGTCGTGACCGACGAGGTTGCCGCGGTGACGGTTCCGGAGCGTTGATGAGAACGTGATGTAGAAACTCCAGGACAGTGTGGAGTAGGCACTCAGGGCCATCGGTCTGTGAGCGCCCACTCTTTCTTGATGTGGCGCAGGCGTGATCGGTCAGGAGCGAGCGAGGAAGACGAAAGCGGGCGACCGCTTCGCCGGATGAACCCGGCGAAGCGGTCGCCCGCTTTGCTGTCCTGATCAGGTGTCGCCGGAGGTGCGGAATGCATCGCGCCAGATGCCCTGTTTGCCCGGGGAGAGAACACCCGCGAAGCAGGCCGTTCGTGTTCTCGTTGCTCGGTCGCTGCCAGGGGCTGCCCGGGTCGCAGAAGAAGACGGGCATGCGCACGGCCTCGGCGACGGTGTGGTGGTGGCTCATCTCGCTGCCTTGGTCCCAGGTCAGCGATTTCCGCAGCGACGGCGGGAGCGCACCGAACGTCGCGATGAGCTGATCGCGGACGGCGCCGGCGCGAGATTCCCCGTCCAGGTGTAGCAGGATCGTGTATCGGAAGGTGCGCTCGACAAGGGTGCCGATCGCCGAACGGTTGAACGCACCGACGATGCAGTCGCCTTCCCAGTGGCCTGGCTCAACGCGCTCGAGAACCTCGGCGGGTCGCTGATCGATCGGGGTGATCGGCACCAGAAACCGTGGTCGACGTGTGTCGCCGCGACGTCGTGGCCGTCGGTGCGGCCGATCGGTGCGCAGCACCGCGCTCGCGTCCCTCGCGATCACGCGCCTGGGGCTGTGGAGGGCCCGATAGATGGTCTCTACCGCGATTGGCCGACCGTGCGCCACCGCGAGCTCGTGCGCGATCTATTCCGGGCTCCAACTCTTGTCCAAGTACTGCTGCACGAGCACCCGCAGCGAGCCGTCGACCTCGAGCCTGCGCGGCTTCGGGCGGGGGCGACGGCTCCGCATCAGCGCGTGCGCCGTGAACGGATGATAGACGCCATCACTGGCGCGGTTGCGGTTCAGTTCGCGCGCCACCGTCGAGACAGCCCGGCCCAGCTGGGTCGCGATCGCGCGGGCAGACTTTGCCAGCACGGATGCCATCCGCGATCGCGACCCGCTCCGCCTCGCTCAGATAGCGGTCGGACTCGGCCCGACCCTCGAAACGACCGATCACGGGCTCCACGACGCGGGTGCCGCTCTCCCTGACGACAACTCCGCCGTTCTTCCACCAGTGCCCGGTCTTGCGGTCGATCCCGAGGCGTCGGCACGCCTCCGAGATCGAGACACCCTGCCGCAGCAACTTCGCGAACTCCCGCTGCTTGTCCACCATCGGTTGCCGTCCCGGACGACGCGTTGAACCAGATCGCATACCCATTTACTTACCTCAGGTGTAGCGACGATCCCTGGAATCCGCCGAGCAACTCTGGGTAATTACGATGAGCGCCATCAACGGCTGATCCAGATCGCAACGCTGGACGGCAGAAGACGAGATACGCGGCCCCGGCGCAGGCGGTGCTGCACAGCATCGTGAGAGTTATTGACAGCGCCGGTCGTCACATGGTTCTCATTGTTCAGTCGTCCCGAAACTCGCATTCACAGATTATATCAAGTATGATGATTCCACATCATACTACTGTTGTTCGATGTTCTCCGATAGTGGGATCTGCATGACTGAAGCGTTATTCGATGAGTTCGATCACTTGGCCGATCTTGTACAGCGGCTCGGATCAATCCCTCCGACCAGTCCGCGCCGAGTTTCGGCACCCTCGCCCAACGGGACGGTGAGCGCGATCGCCTGGGGCGATGGGCCGAGTGACTTCAGCTTCTTCCATGGAGGCGGTCTGAACGCGCACAGCTGGGATGCCACGATCGTCGCGCTCGGACGCCCTGCTCTGGCCTGGGACCTCCCCGGCCATGGCGAATCCGAGTGGCGTGACGACGCCGACTATCGTCCCGAGACCTCCGCGGAGACCCTCGGTTTCGTGCTCGGATCGCTCGTCGCGAAGCCCCAGCTGCTCGTCGGTCACTCCTGGGGCGGACTCACCGCGATCGAGCTCCTGGGCCGCTCACCCGATCTGGTGCGCGCACTCATGCTCGTCGACGTCACCCCCGGCGTCGAACCAGTAGGCGGGGGAGGGATCGGCAGGTTCATGGACGGCCCGGCCGCGTTCGACTCCCGCGAACAGATCGTCGAGCGGGCGCTCGCGCACGGCATCGGTCGCTCGCGGGATGCACTGGAACGCGGCGTGCAACTCAACACCAGAGTACGGGCGGACGGGAAAATCGTCTACAAGCATCACTTCTCGCAGATGCCGGCCGATCAGCGGATCCCGCCGTGGAACACCGAGCGGTGCTGGGGTGTCCTCGAAGCCGCTGCCGTTCCCTTACTGCTCGTCTACGGCAGCCGCGGCTACGTCGGTGAGGAGCGGGCGCGGAGGTTCCTTGACCGGGTGCCCGGATCCCAGGCTATCCGGGTTGACGCCGAGCACAATGTGCATCAGCA
>Ga0182737_1002224_pt1 | contig 16324 bp, 12 predicted proteins | sample eDN5th30CBELigOP_FD_128878 | JGI IMG/M metagenome (GOLD analysis project Ga0182737, IMG submission 128878) | Enriched Organic Plus compost microbial communities from Emeryville, California, USA - eDNA 5th pass 30_C BE-Lig OP (version 2) (version 2) ...
AAGATCATACTCGTACGATGCTGGGCCGCAGGTTCGCTATACTCTCCACCACCTGCTAGCACTCGACCCAACTAAAATGCGGTGAGGCAAGGTGCTGGCACTTCACCGTTGCCCGTTCTGCTCCCGGGTTCTCGATGGCGAACGTCCCTTCGAGGGAGACTCTCGCCCCTCGCGGCATTTCAACCGCATCGTCTTCCGCCTGCATGCACCGCCGCCTCCAGCCCGGTATACTCAGCAGCGGGCTTGCCGGTGTCTTCTCCGATCCACTCATCTGAGCCTTTCTTCAGCCGGCAGGGCCATCCAGGGGGGCAGTAACTCCCGTCACATCCTGTCACGGCGGTATCGCCAGCCCAAAATCGGCCGGGGCCAAGCGTCTCCATATTAATAGGTGCGCAGCCGCTGCGGTGGCTGTCTCGTACCGGCGCGACCGATTCCCCGCTCACTTCTCAAACCGCGGAGCTTCTTCGATGGCGCAGCAGTCCACCGACACGCAGCAGCCCGCCGCCAGCACGCATCCGCAATCGGCCTCCGTCCCAACCGCTGCCGCGTCCGCCGGCGCGGGGTCAGGCATTGGCCGGACCGGCATCTCGCGGCCTACCCGCAGCAACGAGGAGCTGCTTCAAACCATCGAGCAGTGCCAGGCAGCGCTGCAATCGCTCACCGAGCACGAACACCCGCAGCCATGGGCCGAAACGCATCGGCGGCTGGGCGATGCCTACCTGGACCTGCGTACCTCCGACCTGGATGTAAGAACCGAACACCTTAACCGTGCCCTTGAGCATTACGAGGCCGCGGCGCGTGTCTTCACCGCCGAGGCCTACCCGGAGCAGTGGGCGACACTCCAGCTTTCCTTGGGACGCGTCTATCGCGAGCTTCCCCGCCAGTCGCACGCGGAAAAGTTCGCCCGGGTTTGTCCGTACTTCGAAGCGGCCCTCACCTGCTTCACTCAGGCCAACCTGCCGGTGCAGCGGGCGGAAGCCCAACTGCTGCTCGCCGACCTGTACCTCCGGTTGCCCGACGACGTCGCCGACAATCGACCGGCCCAACTGCTACGCAGCAGGCAACTGATCGAGTCCAGCCTGGAGGTGTTCGACGAACACACCTTTCCCCAAGAATGGGCCATGGCTCAAGTCGCGTTGGGCTATCTGCACTTGGAGTCAGACAGCGAAGACCGAGCCGCCAAGGCGCACCAGGCCATGCAACACTTTCTCGCGGCGGCTCCCAAGTGGTCGCGGGAAACCCACGCCCGCGAATGGGCCAGTCTCCGATACAGCATCGGCGTTGCTCACCTGGAACTAGCCCAACTCGAAGCCCCAGAGCATCTCCAGCAGACCATTGCGTTCATGAACGAGGCGCTCGAGGTCTGGTCGATCGACGAATATCCCGAGGAATGGGGCCGGGCACAAAGCGTGCTGGGCATTGTGTATAGCCAGTTGTCGACCGGTGAACCGGCGGACAATATCCGCCAGGCGATCACCTACTTGGATAACTCGCTCCGCACGCTGAACGACGATCGCTTCCCCGAAGGCCAGGCGATGTCGCATCTGCACCTGGCCCAGATTTATATTGAGTCGCCTTTTGACGGCACCGCGGAGATTCTCCACAAGGTCATCCATCATGTGGAAGCAGCGCTGCGGTTTTATACCCGCGACTCCAATCCCCGCGCCTGGGCCTCGCTCAGTTCGCAATTGGCCGAAGTGTATGAACGCCTGCCCGATGGCGACCGCGCCGAGAATCTACGGCGTTCGCTCAAGCATTATGAAGAAAGCCTGACCGTCTTTAACCGGCAGGAGCATCCTAAGCTTTGGGCTAGCTGCATGCGCGGCATGGGCCTGGCCTATGCCGAACTGCCCACCGACGACCATGTTGAAAACATGCAGCGGGCCATTGCGTGCTGGGAGAACGCTCTGGAGGAATACACCCAGGACGAGGATCCTGCCGACTGGGCTCGCACGCAATGCCTGCTGGCATTGATGTATCACGAGCTGCCCACCGGCGATATGGCGGCAAACCTCCGCCGCGCGGCGAGCTGCCTGGAAGCGGCGGAACAAGTCTTCACGGAAGAAGTGGCGCCAATCCCCTGGGCCAATGTGCAGCACAACCTGGGGCGTATCCTATCTCAACTGGCCGATTGCGAAGAGCCGCAATTGCGGCCCGCGGCGATCGAACGTTTGCAAGCCGCTCTACGTGTGTTCACGCCGGAGAATGCCCCCAGCGAGTGGGCCAGCGTGCATTTGACGCTGGGGAATCTGCACGCGCCCCATCCCGGCTACCAGCCCGAGGTCGACCTGCCCCGCGCGATCGAACACTACGAAACGGCGTTGACCATCTACCGCGAGGACCAGGAGCCTTTCGAGTGGGCAACCGCCCATCGCAACCTGGGCTTAATCTATGGCGATCTGCCGATCGGCGATGAGGACGCCAACCAGCGCAAGGCCATCGAGCACCTTCAGGCTGCGCTCCGCGTGGTCGACGAAGACATCACGCCCAGCGAATGGGCCAATATCCATAACTGCCTGGGCATTGCATACGCCCGGGTTCCAAACAATGCCCCGGAGGCCGATTTCGCCCGCGCGATCGAACATTTCGAGGCGGCGCTACGTGGCTACCGAGCCTGCGATTCCCCCGACGACGTCGCCAGCGCGCTGTCGAACCTGGCCACGACCTACAATGAGCTGCCAAACGGCGATAGCCCGGAGAACTGCAGCCTGGCCATCGCGTACTACGAAGAAGCCTTGCAGTACTACTCGCCCGAGCGCTCGCCGGAGGATTGGAGCCGTATCAACGGCAACCTGGGCAGCGCGTACATGTTGGTTCCCTCGGGCGATCCGGAAAGCGACCTGACTCAAGCGATCGAGTACTTCCAACAATCGCTGGTGCACCTTCGTCAGGACGAGTATCCGCTGCAGTGGGCCCGGACGCAGGTGTTTCTGGGGCTCGCGTATTTCCGGCTGCCGGCCGAGGATCGCATCGACAACGTGCGTCAGGCGATTGAATCTTTCGAGAAAGCACTTTCGTTCTACGACCAGGATGGCATGGAAGAGCCGTGCGCCGAAATCCACCTTTACCTGGGATATGCCTGCAGCGAGCTGCAAGACGAGGAAGGTGAGAACGCCCAGCAAGCGATCGCGCACATGGAAGACGCCTTGCGGTTCTATACCCACGGTACCCATCCCACGGATTGGGCCAACGTGCAGAACCACCTGGGCATCATCTATGGCGGACTGCACGCTGGCGACCGGGGCGAAAACCTGCAACTGGCACTGTCCTACTTCGAGAATACGCTCCAGGTGTTCAGTCCCGACGATTTCCCTGACGACTGGGCCCAATCGAACGCCAATATCGGTCTGACGCTATGGAACATCGCCACCGAGTGGCAACCGCACTGGTCCGATTACGGTTCCACGCCCACCGAGTGCCTGCACCAGGCCCGCAACCGCGTGGTGGCGGCGAGCAAGATGTTCGAATCGCTCGAAGACGAGGACAACGCCAGCCGTACACAGGTCCTCTTGGAGATGATTGAAGAAAGCGGCCTGTAATCGCGGGGCCGGCTGGCCCGGCTGCCGAGGGGACCGCCAGCGGCGGCATTCTTCCCCCCTGCCATGGCCGTGGCCGCTTGAACAACCGGGGCATCATCTGTCAGGATGGTAACGGCGTGGCGCTACTGCCGCGCCGCGGTCTGCCCGCGCCGCCGTCCGTCGTCGCCGCATTCCGCCCCCGCCTCCCCCCTGCCCCGCCCTCCAGGACTGCCCCATGAACGCCGCTCAGGAGTTGCGCCTCAAGATTCGCTCCGGTCAGTTCGTCGGCCCCACCGCCGGCCAGGCGCCAGGCTTTGTCCAGACCAACGTGGTCATTCTGCCCGCCGCGTATGCCGACGATTTTGAAGCGTTCTGCCGGGCTAATCCGAAGCCGTGTCCCCTGATCGAGCGTGGCGAGGTGGGCTCGTGGCAGCTTCGCTCGGCCCCCGATAGCGATATCCGCACCGACGTGCCGCGGTACCGAGTGTTCCGCCACGGCGTCGCGGAAGCCGATCAGCCGACCGATATCCGCCACCTGTGGCGCGACGACATGGTAGCGTTTCTGATCGGCTGCTCGTTCACGTTCGAGCAGGCGCTCCTGCGGGCTGGATTGCCGGTGCGGCACATTGAGGAAGGCCGCAACGTGTCGATGTACCGGACCAACGTCCCTTGCCAATCGGCGGGGCCGTTCGCCGGCCCGCTAGTGGTTAGCATGCGGCCCCTGGCCCCCGAACAGGTGCCGGTAGCCGTCGAGGTTAGCGACCGGTTCACCGCCATGCATGGGGCGCCGGTGCACTCAGGCGATCCGGCAGCGATCGGCATCGCCGACATCAACCGGCCGGACTATGGCGACGCCGTGACGATCAAGCCGGGCGAGGTCCCGGTATTCTGGGCCTGCGGCGTCACCCCACAGTTGGCCCTAGAAGCAGCCCGCTGCGAACTGGCGATCACGCACAGCCCCGGCTGCATGTTCGTGACCGATCTGCCCAGCGAATGAAGCAAGCCGAGCAGCCGCTTTACGCCCCTGCCCCCCCTGCGACACGTTATGCTCCCAGGCAGGGCTGCGCGCAGCGAATACCACCTGCGCTAGTGATATGCACAGTATCAATAACGCCGGTTCGATAGGCGTCCCGCTTTCCGTACGCATGCTGGGCAACGTGGGTTCGCCCCGGCCATTGAAGCACACCTTTTGATACGCTGCGGCGACAAACACTCGTCCGCTCCGCCGGCCCGCACGTATAGAGCATTGATACAACCGTTATCACCGTTATGACGTCCGCCGGCTGGGGGGAACGGACAGGACTGTAAACCTTGTCCAACTTTTCCCAAACGGTGGGAAAGCTAGAATTCCGCAGCGTTTTTTTTGCATGGCAGGCTTTGGGCTCTACCGCTGACGAAACATGACGGCCACCACCATTCACCGCATGATGGTTTTCCTGCAGGCGACCTTACAACGGCTCCGCCGCCCGCAGGTATGGATCGTGCTGGCAGTCCTGGCGGCAGGGCTGTGGTACTTCTGGCCGCGGACGGGCCTAGGCCAGCGCGTGACTAACGAGACGGTGCACTTCCCGCAAAGCCCGCCCAGCGGTACGAGCTGGAAGATCGTCAACGCGTTTCCGCACCTCAAGTTCTTCGAGCCCACCTGCGTGGTGGCCGCCCAGGACGGCAGCAACCGGCTGTTCGTCCTTGAACGCCGCGGCACGATCCAGGTCGTGCAGAACGATCCCAACACTCGCGAAAAACGCCTGTTTCTGGACGTGTTCGACCGGATCGCCCGTGATCCGTACGAGGACGACGGCGCGCTGGGCATGGTCTTGCACCCCGAGTTCGGCCAGCCGGATTCGCCTAACCGCGGCTACTTCTATGTGTTCTACACGGCCAACGTCGATGGCCAGCGGCATGACCGCCTGGCCCGGTTCACCGTGCCCGACGGTTCCGACAAGGCCGATCCCAACAGCCGCCTGATCCTGATCGACCAGGTGGACCGCGACATCTGGCACAACGGCGGCGCGCTGGTCTTTGGCCCCGATGGCTTCTTGTATGTGGGCGTCGGCGATGAAGGCGGCAACGCCCCCGACGAGTTCGCCAACGGTCAGCGGATTGATAAAAACCTGTTCTGCGGCATTTTGAGAATTGATGTCGATCAGCGCGGCGGCGATATCAGTCACCCGATCCGTCGCCAACCTGAAAACGGCCGCACGGCCAATTACTATATCCCTAGTGATAATCCGTTCGTGGGCCAGGAAAATGTTTTAGAGGAGTTCTGGGCCACAGGGCTGCGCAACCCTCACCGGATCGCGTTTGATCCGGCCACCGGCAAGCTTTGGGTGGGCGACGTCGGCCAGCAGTTCCGTGAAGAAGTCAATATCGCCTTCCCCGGCAGCAACCATCAATGGAGCTACCGCGAAGGCAATCTGACCATGGACGAAAGCTGGCTCAAAGGTCAGAAGCCAGCCAACTTCCAAGGCATCGAAACGCCGCCGGTGTGGGAATACCCGCACCTGCAAGGCAACAACTGCGTGATCGGCGGACTGATCTACCGCGGCAGCAAGTATCCGGAACTGAACGGCAAGTACATCTTCGGCGATAACGGCAGCGGCCGTGTATGGGCGCTCACGCAAGCTGAAGACGGCCAGGTTTCCGTCGAAGAACTGGTCAACATGCCGTATGCCAGCAAGACCGGGCTGGCCTCCTTCGGCGAAGATGCCGACGGTGAACTGCTGATCGTCGTCCTGGGCGATGCCAACCGCGACGACGGCACCATCTTCCGCCTGGAACGCGATCCCGACGGCCGTTCCACCGCCTTGCCGGAACGGCTCTCCGAAACCGGCATCTTCAGCGATGTGAAAACGCTCACGCCGGCACCAGGCGTGTTTCCCTACGGCGTGAACGCGCCGCTATGGTCCGATGGCGCGGACAAGCAGCGGTGGATCATGCTGCCTGGCGACGGTCGCGACCCCGCACCGAACGCCGACCGCATTGTGTTTCATCGCACAGGTCCTTGGAACTTTCCGCCGGGCACGGTGCTGGTCAAGCAATTCGATCTGCCGGTCGACGAGCGCGACCCTGGCCTGGTGCGCCGCATTGAAACCCGCGTGCTGGTCACCACGCACGATGGCGCTTACGGCTTCACCTATAAGTGGAACGAACAAGGCACCGACGCCTTTCTGCTCGAAGGCGGCGAGGTGATGCCAATCCCCATCACCACCGCCGACGGCAGCCAACGTACGCAGCTTTGGCAGTTCCCCAGTCCGGCCGAATGCATGGTCTGCCACAACAAACAGGCAGGCTACGTGCTGGGTGTGAACACGCAGCAACTGAACGGGACTTATCACTATCCCAACGGCGTGGTGGCCAACCAGCTTGCCGAGTGGTCGCGGGCTGGCATGTTCACCGAGCGGCTTACCGCCGAACAAATCGCCGACTCACCGCGGTTGTTCAACCTGCACGATACATCGGTGCCGCTGGAGCTGCGGGTGATGAGCTACCTGGATGCCAACTGCTCCCACTGCCACCGGCCAGGCGGCGTGCGGGCCAACTTCGACGCCCGGTTTGAAACCCCGCTCGACCACAAAAATCTGATCCTGGGCAAACTGCACACAGACCACGGCCAGGCCGGGGCGATGATCGTGCGGCCGCAAGATCCGTCGCGATCGGTATTGGTGCAGCGGCTGCTCGATGGTAACAAGCGGATGCCCACACTGGGCGTGCTACGGCGCGATACCGAGGCCATCGCCGCCATCAGCCAATGGATCGACAGCCTGCCGATCCCGGCCGATTTGAAACCGGTCAACGAACCGGAGGAGCCGGGGGCGAACAGCGCGGAAGCTGAACCGCCGGTCGAGGCGCCGCCTACGGAACCGACAGCCGTCAGCAAGAGCTGAGCGGTTTCCCCTGGATCGCTCCGCCAATTGGCTTTGCCCCCCTGCCCTCGCTCGTATCGCTTACCGCCTTCGCCGTCATGCAGTTTGTGATCCTACTGATCGGATTCGCCGCGCTCCTCTGGGGCGGCATCCTGCTGTATCGCGGCGGGCTGCTGGCGGGCTGCCTGCTGCTCCTCACCGCAGGCAGTTGCTTCGGCCATCCGTTCTGGAACATGCCGCTGGGGCCGGCACCGGTAACGCTCGATCGTTTGCTGCTGGCAGCGGCGATCGGCCAGTATCTGCTGTTGTGGAAGTTTGGCCAACTCGCGCCCAAGCCCACTGGCCCAACCGAGTGGCTGCTGCTGGCGTTCATCGGCGTGCTGGTTTTCAGCACGTTCAGCCATAACTGGCAAGTCGAAAACAAACAGCCGGCCGCCTTGCTGGTGTTCTTCTGGATGATGCCGTTGGCCCTGTACTGGGTCGCCCGGAATATGAAGCTCACCGAGCAGGGGCTGTGGTGGATCTGGGGCGTGATGAGCGTCTTTGGCGTGTACCTGGCGATTACCGCCATCGGCGAAGTGCGCGAAATGTGGTGGCTGGTGTGGCCGCGGTACATCCGCTCGCCCGAGTTCGCAGAATACTTCGGACGCGGCCGCGGGCCGTTCCTCAACCCCACCGGAGCCGGCATCTATCTGACCGCTTGCCTGGCGGCGACCTGGATGTGGTGGCCGCGGGTAGGACGCTGGGGCAAGCTGGGCGTGGCGTGCTTGAGTCTGCTACTGGCCGCCGGCTGCTACTTCACCCTCACGCGCAGCGTGTGGATGGGCGTGGCCCTGGCGGGCATGATCGTGGTGGGCTTCAATCTGCCGCGGGTGTGGCGGTGGCCGGTGGTCGGCATGGCCGCGCTGGCGGGCATCCTGGTGGCGGTCATCTTCTGGGACAGCTTGCTTTCGTTCAAACGCGACAAGAACGTCAGCGCCCAGGACGTGGCCGATTCGGCTTCGCTGCGGCCCATCTTTGTGGCCGTCGCCTGGGAGATGTTCTGCGATCGGCCGATCCTGGGCTGCGGGTTCGGGCAGTACAAGTATCAGCACAAGTACTACCTGGGCGAACGCAAGCACGGAATGAACCTCGAGAAAGCCCGCCCCTACGGCCAGCACAATACGTTCCTGGCGCTGCTAACGCAGACGGGCCTGCTGGGAGTCGGGACGTTTATCGCCCTGCTCATCGCCTGGTGCCGCCAGGCCTGGCAACTGTGGCGGAATCAGCATCTGGCTTCGGCTGCGCGCCAGTGGGGCTTGTACTATCTGGCGTTCATGGCGTCGTACGTGATCAACGGCATGTTTCACGACACCTCGCCGATCCCCAATCTGAACATGCTGCTGTTTTTCTTTGGCGCGATTACCAGCAGCCTTGCGGCCATGGCCACGAGGCTGCGCAGCGAGCCATCTGCTTTGGCGATTGAAATGCGCAGCGAAGAGCAGCCCCAGCTGGCCGCCGCCGGGGCGTAGCGACGGCGGACCATTAGCTTCTGCATCGCGTTACGGCCGTGTTCCTTCGCTGGCGCTTCAGGCTTTCGTGGGGAACGCACCGGAAGGACTGTACTTGCCCGGCCGCTTGCAATTGGATTAGGCCAGCCCTAGCATCGTAGGCACTTCGTTGGCCGTCTTTCTTCGCTGGCGCCGCAGGCTGCTGTGGCCCGGCCACGGATCCTGCCCCCTCCAGGAATTGCACCCGCCATGTTGATCTTCGATGCGCATCTTGACCTGAGCATGAACGCCCTGGAGTGGAACCGGGATATCACGCGCCCGGTGTCCGAGGTTCGCCGCCGCGAAGCCGGCCGCAACGACAAGGTGGACCGCGGCAAAAACACCGTCTGCCTGCCCGACATGCGGCGGGGACAGGTCGGCCTTTGCGTGGCAACGCAGATTGCCCGTTACGTTAAGCCGGGCAATCCCCTGCCGGGCTGGCACAGCCCCGAGATCGCGTACGCCATGACGCAGGGCCAACTGGCCTGGTACCAGGCGATGGTCGAAGCCGGCGAGATGGTGCAGATCACCGACTCCGCCGGCCTGCGCCGCCATGTCGAAATCTGGCAGAACGATCCGCCGGCCGATGCTCCGGTGGGCTTCATCCTCAGCCTGGAAGGCGCGGACTCCATCCGCTCGCCCGAGCTGTTGCAGCGGCACTGGGACCAGGGGCTCCGGGCGATTGGCCCGGCTCACTATGGCCCCGGCACCTACGCCCAGGGCACGCATGCCGAAGGCGGCATTGGCGAAGCCGGCAAGAAGCTGCTCCGCGAGATGGAACGGATCGGCTTCATCCTCGATGCCACGCACCTGTGCGACGACAGCTTCTGGGAAGCCCTGGATCACTTCGGCGGCCCGGTTTGGGCGAGCCACTCCAACTGCCGCACGCTGGTGCCCGACACGAGGCAATTCGCCGACGACCAGCTCAAAGTGTTGATTGAGCGCGGCGCCGTGATCGGCGCGGCGCTCGACGCCTGGATGATGGTGCCCGGCTGGATTCGCGGTAAGACCACGCCGCAGGATTCAGGCGTGCGGCTGGAGCACATGATCGACCATATCGACCACGTGTGCCAACTGGCCGGCAACAGCCTGCACAGCGGGATCGGCACCGACCTCGATGGCGGCTTTGGCCTGGAGCAATCGCCCGGCGACCTCGATACCATCGCCGACTTGCAGCGCATTCCGGAAATGCTTTCGGCCCGCGGCTACAAGGACGAAGACATCGAGAACATCTGCCACCGCAACTGGATCCGGTTCCTGCTGAACGCGTGGGATAAATAAACCCTGCGTGGGCGTCACCGTGTTGCGGCCGCCGTGGCCTTCAGTGCGCGCTCACGATTCCATCGTGAGTACCACGCGGAAGCGAGCCTTGCCGCTCAGCATGCGATCTAACGCTTCATCAGCACGCTCAAGCGGATAGTACTCGTTCATGGATTGCACGCCGGCGTAACTGCTGAAGGTCAGCGTATCTTCGGCATCGATCGAGGTGCCAGAGTACCAGCCTTCGATGGCACGCCGGGCTGAAAGCAGTGCCAGCGACGATGCTTCGATGGGTTCAGCCGATGCCCCCAGAACCATCAACCGGCCGAGCGGTGCCAAACCGCCGATCGTGGCTGCCATGGCCGGGCCGTTGGTCACGGTGGCGATAATCGCCTGCGCTCCGCCGAGCTTGGCGAGTTCCTCAGCCGGATCGGTCGCCTGACTGTCGATGTAGTAACTGGCGCCTAGCTCGTGGGCCAGCGGCTCTTTGTCCTGCCCTCGGGCAATAGCCGCTACGCGAAAGCCCATCTTCGCGGCGTACTGCACGCCCAGGTGGCCTAGCCCGCCGATGCCGAGGATGCCCACCAGGTCGCTTGGGCGGGCGCCGCAGTGTCGCAGGGCGTTGAACGTAGTCAACCCGGCACACATTAGCGGAGCTGCTTCGCGCGCGGACAGAGTCTCAGGCAAGCGCGCCAGCCCACGCGCCGGGGCGATCATGTAATCGGCATAGCCGCCGTCGAACGAGGCCCCAGTCACCTGTACTCCGGTCTCGCAGGCAAAGAACTGGCTGCGGCGGCAGGGATCGCACTCGCCGCAATGCCAGGCATGCCAGCCGACCCCTACGCGCATGCCTTCGGTCCAGCGGGCAGCCACGTCGGGCCCCACCTTGTCGATCACGCCGATGACTTCGTGCCCAGGCACGCGCGGATATTGCAAGCCCGGCAAATGTCCGTCTCTCACCATGACATCGCTGTGGCAAATGCCGCAGGCGTGCACCTTTATGCGAACGTGTCCCGGGCCAGGCTCAGGAATCGGGCGTTCCACCAACTCCAGGGGACCACCGAGACGGGCAACTTGAACGGCGCGCATCGTCGACATCGCAAGATCTCCTGCAGGGATCGAAGCAGAAACGAGGCCGTGGCGTGCGGCGCTACGCGAGACGGTAGCGCCTGCTCCATCCCTAAGCGGTGGAGGTGGACAGGCGGCCGGCTACGCGGAATCGATCCTACACGATGGTTGCCTGATTTCGCAGCAATCTCAGGAATGGCGGAGCTTGCCGCTTTCCGCCCGATCGTCGATCTCGGGCGATTCGGCGTCAGAAGCAGCATGCAGATCGAGCGTTACCGGGCTGTATTCACCCAGCACGCGCATAGCGGCGGCAATGTCTTCGGGGTCAGCCCTCAACAATACCAGGATGCGTCCGTCATCGAGATGGCCCTCATACCGCTTGGCTTCGCTGTGCGGCACGCCCCAGCCAACCATTGCGCCGACCAGCCCGCCGACGATGCTACCGGTTAATGCCGCGGCAGGCCCAGCGATCAAGATCGCGCCCAAGCCCATCGTCATAAAGCCAATCGCTCCGGCGAATAGGCCGATTAGGCCGCCGATTCCGGCGCCCAGTGCGGCGTCGTGCTCGGAACTGTCGCCGCGTTCCATGGTTTTCTTGAGCGTGACCAGGTCGTGTTTGCTCCGCACCATGGCCGAAACCTCGGCAGCCTCAGGCACCTGGCGACGTACTGCCTCCACCCCGTGCCGGGCATCCTCTGCCGTTTCAAACACTGCCACCAAGGTTGCTCGCTTTTCGGGATAGTGCGTCATGTGCTTACCTTCCGCTGTTAAGGACCGGTGCCTAAGAACTTGCCCGCCGCGCGTTCATTCTTTTGCCGGCGGCTGAGAGAGCATGCGCGCGGTACCACCCGCGGGCGTGCGACGCGGGTCGACGCGCTTAATCAGCCACGCCGCGATCGCGCTGGAACGCCTCTTGAATCCACGTATCGACGGCCGTGTTCTGTTTGCGAACTTCCACCACCAGGTGCAGGCCTGCCTCGGTGAGCTTTTGCACGCGCTCGTGCAACGCCGTTTCGGCTTCCTGGCGCACGTCGGCCTGACCGGCCACGGTATGCAACTGCTTGTGCAGCCGTTCCAGATGGGCCACGTTCTCGGAGTCACACGTGCGGATTTCGTTCACGCGCGGTTCCAGAGCCGGGTCTTCGCCAAGCATGGTGTCGAACTGTTGTTGCCGTAGCGGCGGCAGATCATCGCGCAGCACATGAAGGAGCGACTCGGCGGCCTCTTTCACCTTGGCGGCCCAATCGGCCATCTCGCCCGAGGCAAACGGCGTGGAAAGCGATTCTTCGAAGGACGTCACGCGGTCTTTCAACAGGCCGGTAATTTCCGCAGGGGTCATCAACATGGGCTTTCGCTCCGCAAGGGAAGACGGTATATGCCTGCGCCGCCATGGAAAGGGACCTGCGCCTCACAGGTGCCCCCGAGCCCTCGTGTCGCGTCAAATCAGAGAAAGCACACAGGAGGGCAAAGAAGCAAACGGGGGCCACCGTCCGCGTCCCGTCCAGGGGAGCAAAGCGCATGCCGGGAATTAGCCTCAGCAATAAGCTATGGTTGAGAGGGAGGTTGCGTCGGCAGCCGTGGGACCGGCAGCCGGCTCCCCAACACTTCTGACAGATCACGTCGCGTTCAATTGGCACCCGGAGCGCCACCGCAGCGAGCGAAAATCCCCGCGCGGGGGGCCTGCCGGGCCGTGCGGCTGATGCACCGCAGCCACGCGAGTGTCGTCAATTTGATGGCAGTCGCCCTGCGGCTCCGCAGGCGATTCGGAAATTGCAAATAACGTGTAAAACAAGACTTGTGGCGATCCAGCTACGCCCCATCGGCCGCAGGCATTCGGCTTGCCTATGTAGTCATGACGGAACAGAACCCGTCTTGGAAGAGGTAACCTAGCATGCACGCTATGCCCCAATCGAAACGCGGTGGAACCGCGGCCCGGCTTCCCTGGTCCTCAGCCCGGCCAACAACTCGATACCGCTGGGCGCCGCTGTGGCTGCTGCTGACCGCCCTGGCCACCGCGGCCGTTTTCGGCCTGGGAACCGCGACGACCGCCGAAGGCCACGCCAAGGGCGCCGCCCGGGTAATGGTCGAGAACCGCACCACGCAAGCCATGCCGGTCGAGCTGCAAGGCAACGGTTCGCGGCAATCGCGGTCCGATGTGTTGCCGCCGGGCGTGTGTCGGATGTATCAGCTCGAATGCCCTGCCCAGAAAGCGGCCATCTGGCTCCGTCAGCCGGCCGGCTCGTGGACGGCGAAATGCCTGTTGGACAGCGGCTATCACTACGTAATAGAAGGCCCCGGCATGGTCCGGCAGCTTGGGGAGATTCCCAACTAGGACGCCGCCTCGACGAAGCAGAATTACTGACAGCAGCAGCCGATCTTGGTCACGTCGAATCCGCACTCGGCCGCCAACACGCCCAAGGAAGCAGCCAGTTCCACCTGAGCCCGCTTCCAGGCCAGAAAGCGGTTCATCAGTTCGTGTTCCTGTTGGAACACCCGCAGTTCGGCCTGGCTGATATCCAGCGGCATGCCGCGGCCTACCCGCCGCAGTTCGATGAGGTCGTCCAGCACCCGCTTAGCGTTATCCACTTGCGTGGACGCCAAGAGCACCTGCTGAGCCCGCACTTCCAAGGCGGTCAGTTGTGCTTGGATCTCGGCCGAAATCTGCTCCTCGCGCTCGCGCAGCAGGCGAAGCAGTTGGCCGTCGCGAACGGCCAGTTCATCGTCCTCGTGCAGCCCTAGCAGTTTGCAGAGATGGGATTGTTTGCCGGGCGTAATGCCCAGCGAAGGATCGGCCTGCTGCAAGATGCCCCGGGCAATCGGCAGATTCTCGTCGACGAGTTCCGCCCGCATGATGCGCAAGATGTTGAGCTCCGCCCGCATCGTCATGCCGGTGGCCAACACGTCTTCCAACGGCGGCGCCTGCGGATGCAATTCCAGGCCAAGGTCCGGCCAGAGGGCATATGGCTGGCGGTCGCCCAGTCCCAGCCGGTAATAGATGGCACGATTGAGGCCATCGATCGTGACCACCAGATCGGCCAGTTGCTGCTGAACCTCAAGTTGCCGGCGGCGCAATTCCTCCACCGTGCCGTTGAGCAGCACGCCTTGCTCGGCCAGTTGCTCCACGTCTTGAATGGTGCGGTCGATCACGTCCAAGCTGCGGCAAGCCGCGTAGCGGGCGGCCTCGGCTTCTGCCAGGTCGTAATACCGCAGCAAGGCTTCCTTGGCGGCCTCGTTGCGAAGCTGGAACTCCCGCAGCCGCCGCAACCGCCGCTGGAGCGATCCGGCTTCGCCCTGCGTACACAAGCAGCGTGAATCGGCCGCGGCCGACAGCCAGTTCTCCATTTGCAATAGCGCCGGCACGGCGGCGTTGGCCGCAGCCAGGCATTGGCATTCCCGCTCCGTCAGCGAACGGTACAGACCGCCGTCGGCCCCAGGACACGCGGGCGGCAGGACCGCCGTCTGGTCGGGCAACTGCGGCGACCATTCCTCGCGGGCCGCGAGCCGCTCGTCGGCAGGCACGCGACCGGGACTGGCGACCGTGCCATGAAACGTCGCATGATGCGCGCAGGCCGAGAGCGCGGCCGGCAACACCACGACGAACAGGCACACAGTCCGCAGCATCGATCCCCCCAATCAAGAGACGCGGTCTATCAATGCTAGTTATCGAAGTGGCGACGGAGCGGGCTGCAACATTTCCACCGCAAGTAGCGGTAGCAGCGATAGAATTGCTAGCAGTGCCAGCATGAATTTGGGCAAGATGACCATTTCATTGACGTGGCGGCGATCGCTCGCTGAAATGCAGCCGTCGGTACTGACCGCCGCAGGGTTAGAAGCGGCCCGCGATGATCCGCATCCCCCACAATCTCAACCTTTGCAGGCTTCACCGTGAGCGAATACCAATTCGTGACCTTTCGGGCCGTTGACGCCCCCCTGGATGACAAGCAATTGGCCTTCGCGGAGCGGCAGTCCTCGCGTGCTGAAGTAACACGCTGGTCACTGACATGCGAATACGACTACAGTTCCTTCCGCGGTGACGTCGATGGCCTGCTCCGCCACGGCTACGATGTTTACCTGCAGTATACGGACTATGGCTGCCGCGAAATCCGGCTGCGTTTACCAAGGGGCCTGTCTTTCGCCAAGAGCGTCTGGTCCAAGTACGTCGACAACGAGCTGCTACGCTGGAACAGCGATGCCAAGGGAAGCGGGGGCATCCTCACGGTATGTCCCTTTCACGAGTCCCTCGATTACGTCTGGGAAGACGAAGAATATCTCGATGAGGTGATCTGGATTCGCGATCGTTTGCTCAAAGGCGATTTGCGTGCCCTGTACGTCCTCTGGTTGTGTGCGGCAGGCGACGAAAACTACGACCCGCAGGAGCTGATCGAGCCGCCGGTGCCGCATGGCATTGCCGCCATCGCAAAGCATTGCGAGGAGCTTCTGTCGTTCTTCGGACTCGATCCACTCTCGCTGCTTGCCGCCGGCGAGGATCTGCCCGACGCTCCGCCGGAACGAGATCGCAACCCTGTCGACCACTGGCTCAGCACGCTCGATGAGCAGTTGGCCAAGGAACGGTTGCGGCGACTGCTCGATGGCGATACCGCGAGCGAGAAAGCACGCTTACTAGCCGAGATTCGCGATTCCGCGTCGCCAGCCGATTGGCCCACCACCAACAAGCAGCGCAGTTTCGATGAATTGCGACAGAGAACCGTCGCGCTCAGGGAGTTGGAAAACGAAAAACAAGCTCGCGAGGCCCTCTTAAAGGCCCAGCGCGATTCCGAAAAGGCCAAACGCCAGCGTGCCAGCCGCTTGAAGGAGATGGCCAAGGCCCCGGACAAGTGGCTTGCCGAGGCGGCACGACTGGTGGACGCGCGAGGGACACTAAACTATAAGGCGGCCGCCGAAACCCTCTACGATTTACGTGAGGCGATCGGCGGCACCGAGGGCGACCAACTCGCTCGCCGGCATGCGGCCAAGCTGATGAAGAAGTACCCTTCGCTCAATCACTTGAAGGCTGCCCTACGGAAACGTGGGCTGCTGGAATAAGCATCCAAAGCAAAGAAAGCAAAGGTGGTTGCAAGCAACCACC
>Ga0182737_1002225_pt1 | contig 16323 bp, 15 predicted proteins | sample eDN5th30CBELigOP_FD_128878 | JGI IMG/M metagenome (GOLD analysis project Ga0182737, IMG submission 128878) | Enriched Organic Plus compost microbial communities from Emeryville, California, USA - eDNA 5th pass 30_C BE-Lig OP (version 2) (version 2) ...
CCAGCGCGGCGCGCAGCGGCGGCGACAGCCATTGGCCTTTATGTTCCACTTCCACCGGATCGCGTTCCTGCCGCAGGTCTATCAGCCGCACTTCCGGCAGTTCCGCCACGCCATGACGGGTGGTCAGGCGATGATGCACATAGCGCCCGGCTTGCGCGTTGACGAAGCTTTCCAGCGACGGTGTGGCCGATGCCAGCACCACCGGGCAATCCTCGATCCGGGCGCGCACCACCGCCATGTCGCGGGCGTGATAGATCGCCCCTTCCTGCTGCTTGAAGGCCTGTTCGTGCTCCTCGTCCACCACGATCAGGCCCAACGCCGGAAAGGGCAGGAACAGCGCGCTGCGCGCCCCCACCACCACCCTGGCCTCGCCGTGCATCACCGCGCGATAGGTGCGGCGGCGTTCCTTCTGCGACAGGTCGCTGTGCCATTCGGCGGGCCGCACACCGAAGCGGCGGGTAAAGCGTTCCAGGAACTGCGCCGTCAGCGCGATTTCGGGCAAGAGGATCAGCACCTGCCGGTCCTGGCGCAGCGCCTCGGCCACCGCCTCGAAATAGACTTCCGTCTTGCCCGATCCGGTGACGCCGTCCAGCAGATGCGCGGAGAAAGTCTGCGCCGCCACCGCGCCGCGCAGCGCATCCGCCGCCGGGCGCTGGCCGTCATTCATGTCCGGCGCGGCGAAGCCGGCATCGGGCCGGGCAAAGGGCTGGAACTCCGGCAGTTCGGTGGCGACCAGCGCGCCCTGCTGGATCAGCCCGCGTATCACCGCGCTGGAGACATTGGCGTCCTCGGCCAGGCCCGGCACGCTGCGGGCCAGCCCGTCATCGGCGATGGCCAGCGCCCGCTTGCGCGCCTCGCTCATGCGCGGCGGCGTCAGGTTCCCGCGCATATAGGCGATGCGCTTGCCTTCCGGCTCGAACGCGCCGCGGCTGCGCAGCGCCATCGCCAGCACCGCGCCCGGCGGGTTCAGGGTGTAACCGGCTACCCAGTCGATGAAGTCGCAGAGCTTTTCCGGCAGGGCGGGCGCGCCTTCCAGCGGTTCGGCCAGCTTCAGCCGGTTGTCGCCCACCGCGCCTTCGGCCGCACCCCAGACCACGCCCAGCAATTCGCTGTTGCCCAGCGGGGCGGCCACCAGCAGCCCGCGCCGCGCCGTCACGCCGGGCGGCAATTTATAGTCATAGGCCCCCGCCAGCGGCCGTGGCAAAAGCACGCCGGCAACGGTTTTTTGCGCCAATTCCGCAGGGGGCGTGGGGTTTAAGCGGGCCCGCATGATGGGCTACACTTCCTCCCGCCCATTCCCAAGGTCAATCAAAAGGTCAGCAGGTCCGCCATGAAAATCTTTCTCGACACCGCCGATGTGGCCGAAATCCGCGAATATGCCGCCAGCGGCCTGGTGGATGGCGTCACCACCAATCCCAGCCTGGCCGCCAAGACCGGCAAGGACTATGTCGAATCGCTGCGCGAGATCTGTTCCATCGTGCCGGGCGCGGTGAGCGCCGAGGTGCTGGCCACCGACTATGACGGCATGATCAAGGAAGCGGCCATCTTCACCAAGATCGCCAAGAACATCGCGGTGAAGGTGCCGCTGACCTGGGCGGGCCTGAAAGCCTGCGCCAGGCTGTCGGACGAAGGCACGATGGTCAATGTCACGCTCTGCTTCTCCGCGGTGCAGGCGCTGATGGCGGCCAAGGCGGGCGCCAGTTTCATCTCGCCCTTCATCGGCCGGGTGGACGATGTGGGCGATGACGGCATGGGCCTGATCCACGACATCCGCGCCATCTACGACAATTACAACTTCAAGACCGAGATCCTGGCCGCCTCGGTGCGCCATGTGCAGCATGTGCGCGAGTCGGCGCTGGCGGGCGCCGATGTCGCCACCATGCCGAGCTCGGTGTTCAAGGCGCTGCTCAACCACCCGCTGACCGACAAGGGCCTGGCCGCGTTCGAGGCCGACGCCAAGAAGGCGGGCGTGGTCATCAAGGGGTAGTCTCTTGGCGCCCAGCCCTTTGACGCAAGGGGCCGACGCCCTGCGAAAGGCCTGGCTGCAGGCGCTGGCGCATGAGCGCCGCGCCTCACCGCACACCTTGCGGGCCTATGGCGACGATGTGGCGCGGTTCATCGGCTTCCAGGCAGGGCATACCGGCGGCGCGGTGACGCAGAAGACGCTGGCCAGGCTGACGCCCGCCGATATCCGCGCCTTCATCACCGCCCGCCGCGCCGAAGGGCTGGGCGCGGGCGGGGTGCAGCGGGCGCTGGCGGCGGTCCGCAGCTTCTACAAATTCCTGGCCAGGGAAGATGTGCTGGAGAATGCCGCCGCCCGTTCCATCCGCACCCCGCGTGTGCGCCGCGCCCTGCCGCGTCCTTTGTCGCCGGGCGACGCCGGACGCGCGATTGCCGAGGCAGGTACGCACGATGTGGAATGGCTGGGCGCGCGCGACGCGGCGCTGCTGACGCTGCTCTATGGCGCGGGGCTGCGCATTTCCGAGGCGCTAGGCCTCAAGCGGGGCGATGTGCCGCTGGGCGAGACGCTGACCGTGCTGGGCAAGGGCCGCAAGGAACGCAGTGTGCCGGTGCTGCCGGTGCTGCGCGCCGCGTTGCAGGATTATGCCGACAAGCTGCCTTTCACCGGCGCGCCGTCATCGCCCTTGTTCCTGTCGCGGCGCGGACGTCCCATGAGCGCGCGCGAGGCGCAGGGCCTGATGCAGTCCCTGCGCGGGCGGCTGGGCCTGCCGGACAAGGCCACGCCGCACGCCCTGCGCCATTCCTTTGCCACCCATATCCTGCAAGGCGGCGGCGACCTGCGCAGCGTGCAGGAACTGCTGGGCCATGCCTCGCTGTCCACCACACAGATCTACACCGCCATCGACACCCGCCAGCTTCTGGAAACCTATGCCAAGGCCCATCCGCGCGGGCGTTGACGCCGCCGGGGGCGCGGGCCTAGCGTCCCGCCATAACAAATCTTGGGGTTGGGGATGATCCGCATGTCTTTCGCCGCGCTGGCCGCGGCCTTTATCGCAATGCCCGCTTTGGCGGCGGAACCGGCCAAGCAACCGGACAGCCTGGTCCTGCCCAAGGGCTTCCATGCCCAGGTCGTGGCCGAGGGGCTGGGCCCGATCCGCCACATGGCCCTGCGCGGGCATGACATCTATGTCTCCACCCGCCACGGCCGCGACCAGCCTTCGGCCGGCATCGTGGCGCTGCGTCTGGCGCCGGATCATACCGTGCTGCAAAAGGCCGCCATCGCGGGCGTGGACCAGGGCACCGGCATCCGCATCCACAAGGGCTATCTTTATGCCGCGTCGGGCAGTTCCATCGTCCGTTTCCAGCTGGACGATCAGCTTGTGCCAACCGCCAAGCCCGAAGTGATCGTGGACGGTCTGACCGCCAGCAACCATCCCATCGCCTTCGACGGCAAGGGTGGCCTGTATGTCGGCATCGATGGCGGCGGCGGCGCCAACAACTGCCCTGATCCCAACACACCCAAGGAGGCCAAGCCGGTGGGCCTCAAGCCCTGTCCGCTGCTGGAGACGCGCGGCGGCGTCTGGCGCTTCGACGACAGCAAGCCTGGTCAGACCCTGGCCGATGGCGAGCATTACGCCACCGGCATCCGCAACATGGCGGCGATGGACTGGCGCGCGGGCGACGGCCTGTATGGCGGCATGCATGGCCGCGACGGCACCGCCAAGGGCTGGCCCGAACTGGTGAGCCAGGCGCAGGACGACGCCATCGCCGACGAGATGCACCGCATCGTCAAAGGTACCGATATCGGCTGGCCCTATACTTATTGGGACGGCGCGCGGAAGCTGCGGCTGACCGCGCCGGAATATGGCGGCGACGGCAAGACGCCGGTGACCGGCGGCAAGTATGCGGTGCCGGTGGCGGCGTTCCAGCCGCTGCGTCCGGCGGTGCTGGACCTGGCTTTCTATGACGGCAGCCAGTTTCCGCGCGGCTATCGCGGCGGCGCCTTCTTCGCCATGCATGGCGGCAACGATCCCACCGCCGTGCCGGGCGGGCGCAACGGCTACAATGTCGTCTTCGTGCCGTTCCAGGGCCGCAAGGCGGGCAAGCCGATGGCCTTTGCCGAGGGCTTTGCCGGGCCGGGCGACAAGAACATCAAGACCGCGCCCTACCGGCCGGTGGGCGTGGCGGTCGGGCCGGACGGGGCGCTCTATGTCGCGGAGTCCAACAAAGGCAAGATTTGGCGCATTTCTTACGGGGAATAGGCGGGGAATAGGCGGGAAATAGCGCGCGAAACCCGGCCTTAAGGGGTGCCGGGCCAGCTTTGGCTGTTGCGGAACGCGGGGCGGATCAGTAGTTTCCGCCCCGTTTCCGGGTTATCCGATGGTTGCGCGGCTTGCCGCGCAACGGGCCGCCTTAGCTCAGCCGGTAGAGCATCGCATTCGTAATGCGGGGGTCGCGTGTTCGAGTCACGCAGGCGGCACCATTTCATTGCCTCGCCGCAGGTGAGGCAATGAAATGACAAGCGCCCGCGCGCGACAGCGCCTTGAGCGGGCGCGCGTCAGGCGAACGCACAGACCCCTTGAGAGAATCCGCTGAAATGAATGACAAGCCCGCCCGCGCGGCAGCGCCTTGAGGGCGGGCGCGCATCGCAAGCTAGTCGATCTTCACCACCCGATAGACCGGCTTGTCGCCCTGCACCGACATCTGGCCGGTGTGCGCGGTCTCCATCACCAGCACCACGCGATAGTCCGAGGCGCGGCCGCGCCAGTCGGCGCGCGCCGGGTCGGACGGGTCCTGCCGGAACATCTGGCCGTTCCCCAGCATGACGGTGAACAGGCCGCGGCGGTCGAAGCTGTAGGTTTCCAGCCAGTCGCGTGTCGCCTTGCCGGCGGGCAGGCGCGGCGGCGGCGCGGCCTGCGCGCGCGCGGCCGAAGCGGGAGCGGGTATCACGGGCGCGGGCGGCACCAGCCCGACCTGTCCGGGCGTTGCGGGCGCAAGACCCAGCGCGGCGCGCAGCGGCTGGGCCGCGCCATAGACGCAATCCAGGAACACGCGGTCATTGCTCAGCATGCGGCAGCGTTCGATGCCCGCCAGCGTGTCTTCGCGCGGGCCCGCGAAAGCGGGCGTGGCAAGGACCAGGAAAATCGGAAGCATGCGTTTCATCGGTTTCGCCCCGTGACAGTTTTGTGACGGCGACCGGATCGCCCGGCCAATTATAGTGAAAAGTCCGGCAAACTCGAGACAAATTGCACTGCGCCGTTTCACCGGTGCGCAATGCGGCCCGCTTCACAGTGGCGCGAAGACCAAAAGGGTTGCTGCCCGCATGTACACCATCGTCGCCGCGTCCCAGAAGGGCGGCTCCGGAAAGACAACCCTGTCGGGTCATCTGGCGGTGGAAGCGCATCGCGCCGGCGCGGGCGAGATCGCGCTGATCGACACCGATCCGCAAGGCTCGCTGGCGGGATGGTGGAACGCGCGCCAGGCGCCCGCGCCGCATTTCGTCCGCAGCGGCTTGATGGATCTGGACGCGACGCTGTCGGGGCTGGCGCGGGCGGGCATCCGCATCGCGGTGATCGACACGCCGCCCGCCATCACCCAGTCCATCTCGCAGGTGGTGGCGCATGCCGACCTGGTGCTGGTGCCGACGCGGCCTTCGCCGCACGACCTGCGCGCGGTGGGCGCGACGGTGGATATCGCCGAACGCCACGGCAAGCCGCTGGTCTTCGTGGTCAATGCCGCCACGGCGCGGGCGCGCATCACCGGCGAATCCGCCATCGCCCTGTCGCAGCACGGCACGGTGGCGCCGGTCACTATCCATCACCGGGTGGATTTCGCCGCCAGCATGATTGACGGGCGCACGGTGGGCGAGGTGGTGCCCAATTCGCCATCGGCGCGGGAGATCAGCGACCTGTGGCTGTATGTGCAGGACCGGCTGTCGCGCATCGTGCGCGACCCCGCGCTGGTGCCCGATGTCCGGCCCGGCCATCTGGCGGTGTCGTCGCTGTTGCCGCCGGTGCTGGAAAACGGCGCTGACATCCTGCCGCCACCGGAGGTCTATGACGGGCCGGACCGCCGCGGCGGTTTCGAGCGCCGCGTGACCGGCGAGCCGCGCTTTCCGGAACGGCGCGTCTTCGGCCGCCGCGCCAGCGACGAGATGCAGGGGGGATGGAAATGAGCCGCTTTGCTGCCGTCACCGCCGATCTTCTGGCCCGCAAAGGCGAGGCGATGCCCTGGACGGGAATGGGCACAGAAATGATGAGCATGACGGATACCCGCCCGCCCGTCGTGCGCGCGCCCGCCCCGCCGCCGCCAACGCCAACGGGAAAGGATCGCGCCTGCGCGGTGCGGATGACGGCGCAGGATCATGAACGGCTGGGCATCCTGGCGGTCAAGCTGGGCAGCACGCGCCAGCAGCTTCTGAAACTGGCCCTGGCGCAGTTCCTGGAACGGCAGGCACAGGCGCATGCCTGCACATGCCTGGGACGCGGCGATACGGAAGGCTGTTGCGGCTAGCCCAGTTCGGCCGGCGCATAGCCGGGGGCGCGGGTCTGCCACAGGATGCCGATGAACAGCATCTTGGCGCGGGGCAGGATCGCCAGGCACATCGCCGCGACCAGCGCCGACATCGACACCATCGCGACCCATAACGGCATCCAGTCCCAGTTGAACAGGAAGACCAGCGGCAGGAAGATGTGGCCGACCACGATCAGGGTCGCCCAGGGCGCGGCATCGTCGGCGCGGATCTGGCCGAAGGATTCACCGCAGACGGAACAATTATCCACCTGCTTGAGATAGGACTTGAACAGGGCACCCTTGCCGCAGCAGGGGCAACGGCCCTTCAGGCTCCGCAGGGCCGCCTCACGCAAGGTCACGCTGGTATGGTCGCTCATGCGGGGAATATAGGGGCAAAAGCCGGATTTTCCCATGCGCGGCATCGCCCCTGCGACAAGCTTGCACAGCGCCGGATTCGCGGCCACTGTCCGGGAAAGGGCCAGAAAAGGCCTGGCGTAGGGCGGAAAACCGGCGGCATGAAAATCACCAAGCTCACCACATTCGTGGTGCCGCCGCGCTGGCTGTTCCTCAAGATCGAGACCGATGCGGGCGTGACCGGCTGGGGCGAGCCTATCGTGGAGGGCCGCGCCGAAACCGTCGCCGCGCTGGTGGCCGAGATGGCCGATCATCTGGTCGGCAAAGACCCCGCGCCCATCGAGGATCACTGGACCGTCCTGTATCGCGGCGGCTTCTATCGCGGCGGCGCGCTGCATATGAGCGCGCTGGCGGGCATCGACCAGGCGCTGTGGGACATCAAGGGCAAGGTGCTGAACCGGCCGGTGCATGCGCTGCTGGGCGGGCCGGTGCGCCAGCGGATGCGTGTCTATGGCTGGATCGGCGGCGACCGTCCCGACGATCTGGTGGCGGGCGCCAGGGACGCGGCGGCCAAAGGCCTCTCCGCCGTCAAGCTGCTGGCGACCGAGGAACTGCAATATCTGGACAGCCACGCGAAAGTAGATGCGGCGGTGGCGCGGGTCGCGGCCCTGCGCGCGGCGATGGGGCCGGATTTCGGCATCGCGGTGGATTTTCATGGCCGGGTGCATCGGCCGATGGCCAGGCTGCTGGCCCGCGAACTCGATCCCTTCCGCCCCATGTTCATCGAGGAGCCGCTGCTGAGCGAACATGCCGAGGGCCTGCGCGAGATCGCGGCCGTCACCAGCGCCCCCATCGCGCTGGGCGAACGGCTATGTTCGCGCTGGGACTTCAAGAAGATTTTGTCGGACGGGCTGGTGGACATCATCCAGCCCGATCCCAGCCATGCCGGCGGTATCACCGAAACGCGCAAGATCGCGGCGATGGCCGAGGCTTATGACGTGGCGGTGGCGCTGCATTGCCCGCTGGGTCCGGTGGCGCTGGCGGCCTGCCTGCAGCTCGACGCGGTGTGCCATAACGCCGTGATCCAGGAGCAGAGCCTGGGCATCCATTACAACAGCACGGGCGACCTGCTGGATTATCTGGCCGATCCCTCGGTCTTCGCCTATGCCGATGGGCATGTGGCGATACCGGAGGGGCCGGGCCTGGGCGTGACGATCAACGAGGAGGCCGTGCGGCGCGCGGCCAAAGACGGACATCGCTGGCGGCCGCCTGTGTGGCGGCATGCCGACGGGTCTTTTGCGGAATGGTAATGGGCGCCGAATGGTAACGGGTGCGGAATGGTAAATGGGGCAAAGCAATAACATGACAGACATTTTGACCGGCAAGCCCACGCGTGTCCGTTATCTGGTGATGTGCATGCTGTTCGTCAGCGTGGTCATCACCTATCTGGACCGCAGCAATCTTTCCATCACCGCGCCCGCCATGCGGCACGAACTGGGCTTCGATACGGTCCAGATGGGCTGGATCCTGTCGGCCTTCGGCTGGACCTATGCCTTCTGCCAGATTCCCGGCGGCTGGCTGGTGGACCGCATCGCCCCGCGCGTCTTCTATCCCGCCATCCTGCTCCTGTGGTCCATCGCCACCGTGCTGTTGGGCGTGGTGGGCAGCCTGGTGTCGCTGGTCTGCATCCGCCTGCTGATCGGCGCGCTGGAAGCGCCCTCCTACATGATCAACAACCAGGTGGTGACCAGCTGGTTTCCCGACCGCGAGCGGGCCGGGGCGATCGGCTTCTATGTCTCCGGCCAGTTCATCGGCCTGGCCTTCCTGACGCCGCTGCTGCTGTGGCTGCAGGCGGGCTATGGCTGGCGCGCGGTGTTCTACACCACCGGTGTGGGCGGCATCGTCTGGGGCGTCTTCTGGCTGATGCGCTACCGCACGCCGCGCCAGTCGCGCGCCAACGCCGCCGAGATCGCCTATATCGAGGCGGGCGGCGGTCTGGTGGACCTGGACAGCGAGGGCGCGCGCAAGGAAAAGGCCAAACTGTCGCTGGCCGACTTCGGCACGGTCTTCAAGTATCGCAAGCTGTGGGGCGTCTATCTGGGCCAGTTCGCCGTCACCTCCTGTCAATGGTTCTTCCTGACCTGGTTCCCCACCTATCTGGTGGAGTTCAGGGGCCTGTCCATCATCAAGACCGGCATCTATGCCTCGCTGCCCTTCATCGCCGCCTTCATCGGCACGCAATTGTCGGGGCAGCTGTCCGACCGGCTGCTGCGCAGCGGCAAGAGCCTGGGCCTGGCGCGCAAGACGCCCATCATCTTCGGCCTGCTGCTTTCCAGCACCATCATCGGGGCCAATTATGTGGACTCGCCCGAACTGGTGATCGCCTTCATGGCGCTGGCCTTCTTCGGCAACGGCATGGCCAGCATCGGCTGGTCGCTGGTCTCGTCGGTGGCGCCGCGCCGCCTGATCGGCCTGACGGGCGGCACCTTCAACTTCATCTCCAACCTGTCGGGCATCTCCACGCCGCTGATCATCGGCTATCTGGCCCAGGGCGGAAACTTCGCCCCGGGCCTGACCTATATCGCCTGCATCGCGGTGATGGGAGCGCTGGCCTATATCCTGATGATCGGCAAGCTGGAGCGGGTAGAACCTTGATTATGGTCGCGCAGCCTGACGCTGACGGCCGCATGGTTTCACCATGCGGCCTGCTGGGCTGACGCTCCCGGCTACCAACCGCCGTCTTCATCGTCATGCCAGGCGTCATCCGGGCCATCGTAAGCGGCATCGTCATAGGCGCGCCGGTCGTCGTAACGCGCAACCGGTTCGCGCCAGGCCATGCGCCATTGGTCGGTCCAGGCAGGCGGCGGGCCATAGGCGCGCTCGCCCCAGTCGCGGCGCTGATAGCGGACGGGCTGGGCCCGCGGCATGGCCGGGCGCGGTTCCTCCACATCATAGATTTCCAGCGGTGGCACATAATAGGTGACGCGGAACGGCTCCACCGGGGCGCGCGACAGGTCCGCCTTGGCGATCTCGGCCTGCGTCACGCGCGGGCTGAGCGGCCGGGCCGCCAGCGGCGCGGACGCGCGCACCGGCGTCGGCGGCGCATCCACCGTCATCACGCGCGCGGTTCGGACCGCGACAATGCGCGCCGGGGCCTTGGCGGCGGCGACCCGCGCCACGGGCTTGGCGGCGGGCGGTTTCACCGGCGCCGGCAGACACAGGTTGCCGTCCTTGATCGCGCCGGAGCGGCTGCGGGCGAAGTCGGGCAGGCTGCGATATTGCTTGGCGTCGTCCAGCAGCGCCCGCGCATCGGCGCAGAAGCCCTTGGCGTCGGCGGCCTGTTCGGCCCAGGCCAGTTTGGCGGCCTTGCCGCGAAAGGCGATATAATCCGCCTTGCCGCCGCGCGCCGCGAAGAAATCCTGCACCGAACTGTCGGCGGCCTTGAGATCGTCGCGGAAGCCGTCGGCGAACAGGTGATAGGACCCGGCCTCGCCGCATTTCAATGCCGCGACGATCAGTTGCTGGCGCATCACCGCGATCTTGAGGGCGGTGGCGTCGGATTTGCCAATACAGGCGGAGAAGGACGGCTGAATGGAAAGGGCCAGCGCCGCCAGGGCGCAGCCGGTCTTGAGAAGGCGCATGTGATCGTCCCCACGCCGGTCGTGCGACCGGTCGCTTGTGTTGTGCACCCTCGCGGCCAAGACTGACGCAAACCTGCAAACATCCGGTTAGCGGCAAACCGCGCTTTGTTCATCCGCCGTTCATCCGGAAAACAAAAAGGGCGCGGAAGCATGGCCTCCGCGCCCTTTCTTCATCTTGTAAAAGTGGATCAGACCTCGCGGCGGCGCTCGGCGTCCATCAGGCCCCGGATATAGCCGAAGATGAAGGGGAAGTTCTCGCGCTGGGCATTGGGATCGCCCGGCACCGCCGGGGCGTGATCGGGCATCAGCATGTCCTCATAGCCGATCTCGCGATAGACCCGCAGCGCCTTGACGAAATCGATATCGCCCTCGTCGGGGAAGATCTCGGCCACGAAATCGTTGCGATGGCCGCGAATGTTGCGGAAATGGACATTGAAGATCTTCTTGCGCGTGCCGAAATAGCGGATGACGTCGAAAATCTCCTCCTTGGGATTTTCCAGATTCTCCGACACCGTGCCCTGGCAGAAGTTGAAGCCGTGATACGGGCTTTCATGCAGGGCGATGAACTTCTTCATGCCGTCGATGGTGCCCAGCACATTGTGGATGCCCTGATAGCCTTCCGGCGGCGTGCCCGGGTCCTGCGGATGGCAGGCGATGCGGACCTTGTATTCGTTGGCGACCGGCACCACGCGCTCCAGGAAATAGTTGATGCGCTCCCAGAAGGCGTCGGGGCTTACCACGCCGGCGCGGGTCAAGGGCGGATTCTTGGCCAGCGCCTCCTTGGCGTTGAACTTCTCCACGATGGTGTCGCCGCGGCCGGGAATGTGGCCGCTGCGGACCACGCCCAGCAGCGACATGTTGTATTTCAGGGTCTTGATGCCGGTGGCGGCGCAGGTGCGGATATGGTTCTGGAAGGATTCGATGTCGCGGTCGCGCTGCGGGCTCTGGGCCAGCATGATCGCCGGATTCTTTTCGCGGTCGATATGCGAGGAGGTCAGCAGCACACTGTCCACCATCACCACGTTCAGTTTCCACTTGGCGGCCAGGTCCTGCATCTTCCGCATCTCTTCCGGGGTGGGATAGAGACGGGTGGGATCGGTGGTCACCGGGCTGGTGCAGATGGCGTCCACGCCATAGCGCGCCACCCAGGAAGCGCTGCGCTCGGTCAGGGTGCCGAACTGATGGCCCAGCAGCGCCTTCAGCGGCGGCAGCTTGCCGCCCGTCTGCGCCTGGGCAGGCGCGGTGGCAAGGCCGGTGGTGCCCAGGCTGCCCGCCGCCGCGGCGGCCGCGCCGGCCCCGGTGACGGAAAAGAATTTGCGGCGATCCATGAAACGTCTCCCTTTGATGTTCTTCTACGTGCGTTTTTACGGTGAAACCGGCATCAGGCCCGCCTTCCGGCTGGCGTCGCGGCCTTTCTGGCCCTGAAGGTCGTCCAGCAGCGCGGATGCGTCCAGTGCGTTTTTGGCATCGCTGGCAACGGCGGCGGCATAGATGGTGGTCATCTGCAAGTCATCGGGCAGCGGCCACACCGTCACCCCCGGATCGGGCAGCATCTCGCTGACCAGGGTGACGCCATACTGCGCCCGCCCGTCCGCCACGGCGGCGGCGACGCCGGTGCCGTTGCGTTGCAGCACCGCCTTGGCCCGCACCTGTTCGCCCACCCCCAGCCGGTCGGCCTGGGAGAGGAAAAACACGCCGGTGATGCCACCGGAGGCAGGGTCCACATAGGCGATGCTGCGCGCCTCCAGCAGAGTCCGGCGGAACTGGCCGGAATCACCGATGGGCGGGCGCGGCGTGCCGGACCTGGCGCCGATGCCCGCCACCATGCGCGCCAGCCTGACTGTACGGTGCGGCAGCTTGCCCTGCGCGGCCAGCGCCTCCATCACCGTGGTGGTGGCGATGACAAGATCGAAGGCCTCGCCCGCTGCGATCCGTTTCTGCACGCCGCCCGCCGTGTCGCTGACCACCGTGACCGTGCTGCCGTGGCGCGCGCCGTAATCGGCGGCCAGCGCCCGCACCGGCATGGCCATGCCCGCCCCGGTCAGGATTTTCAGATCCGCTGCATGCGCGGGCGCGGCGAGCAGGAACGCCAGGCATAACGATGGGGCGATGGACAGGCGCATGAATTCCGGCTCTCCCCCAGGAGGCACATCAGGGCGCACATATTGTCTTGTTGCGTGTGAGCCTCACGGGTTTTATCAACAGACCGGAAAGGCCGCAAACGGCCATGCGCCAGGGGCTATCGCATGAAAAATTTATTCGCAGGCGCAGCAATCGCGGCGATGCTGCTTGCGCCGCAGTCCGTATCGGCGGCGGAATGGAACACCATCCTGCTGGAAAAAGTGGTGAACCGTACGCCCGACCAGACCTGGGCGAAGATCGGGCCTTATTGCGCCATCGCCCAGTGGCTGAAAGTCACCTGCGCCATCACCGCGGGCAACCAGATCAGCGCGGGCACCAACCGGCTGCTGAACGGCAACAACAATGAGGTGATGGTTGCCTCCACGCCCTATTCCTACACCTATGCCCAGGCGGCCTCGCCGATCTTTTATCACGGCACCCTGGCAGTGGAGCCGATGGACCGGGGCCGCCAGACCAAGATCGTCTATACGCTGTTCTACGACATCGAACCGCTCAAGACGAAAGAAGAGCGCCAGGCCGACCGCGAGCGCCGCGCCAGGCGTTTCAGCGAGGCGCTGGACAATATGAAAGCCCTTGCCGAGTCCGACTAGGGCGCGAACATCGAAGAGAGAGCCATGATCGACGTCCTGCAAACCATGAAGCTGCGCCCCGAAGTCCAGCCCGACCTGGAGGCGCGCTATCGCGTCCACGGCCCGGACGCGCCGGATTCGGTAAAGGCCACGATCCGCGGCCTGGTCACCAACGGCCATGCCGGTGCCAGCCGCGAACTGATCGACAGCCTGCCCAAGCTGGAGGTCATTGTTTCCAGCAGCGTCGGCTATGACCATATCGACGTCGAATATGCCCGCTCCAAGGGTATTCCCGTCACCAACACGGCGGGATCGCTGGATGACGATGTCGCCGACCTGGCCATCGCCCTGATGATCATGACGGCGCGCCGGCTGGTGCCGTCGGACAAATATGTCCGCGACAATCGCTGGGCCAGGGAAGGCGACTATCCCCTGCAGCGCCGCGCCAGCGGCAAGCGGGTGGGCATCCTGGGCCTGGGCCGCATCGGCAAGGCCATCGCCCGCCGCGCCGAGGCGATGGACAACACCATCGCCTATCACAGCCGCCGTCCGGTGGCGGGCAGCCCCTACAAATATTATCCGAGCCTGTTGGAACTGGCGCGGAACAGCGACTTCCTGGTGGTGGTCATTCCCGCCTCGCCGGAAAGCCACAAGATCGTCAGCCAGGATGTGATCGCGGCGCTGGGTCCCACCGGCATCCTGGTCAATGTCGCGCGCGGCACGGTGGTGGACGAGGAGGCGATGATCGCCGCCCTCAAGGCCGGCACGCTGGGTGGCGCCGGGCTGGACGTTTTCTATGATGAGCCGCGTGTGCCGGAAGTCTTCTTCGGCATGGAGCATGTGGTGCTGATGCCTCACGTCGGCAGCGCCACCGTCGAAACCCGCCGCGCCATGAGCCAGCTCACCCTGGACAATCTGGACGCGCACTTCGCGGGAAAACCGTTGCTGACTCCTATTTAAGAACCCCCTCCGGTTTCAGCTTTCGCTCGCCTCCCAAGGGGTCGGCTTCGCACGCTGAAACCACCTCCCCCTTTGATGGCGCTACGCGCCAAAGGGGAGAGGATGGCCTGTGCTGACTCTCTCTGATTGTCATTCCCGCGAAAGCGGGAATCCAACTTGTTTTTTCCTTTCCCGGCCTGGCGGCACGCCGATGCGCCGGAAGTGCCGTCCTGGCCTTCCTAAATTGCCGCCCCGGCAATTCATGCCTAACGGCAGCAGCTCTTCAGACTTAATTAACCCAGTAAAAACAATCGCTTGCGCGGTTAACGGACTGGCATGGCCGTTGCAAAAGTTCCGGCGGGCCATTCGCCCAGGGCCCGCAGAAGGCGCGGTCCACCACCAGAAGAACGGAGAATACCCATGTCTTTCAGCGTCAACACCAACACCGGCGCGCAGGTCGCGCTGCAATATCTGAACGCGACCCAGGGTCAGCTCGACATGACCCAGTCGCGCATCAATAGCGGCCTCAAGGTCGCGTCGGCGAAGGATGATGGCGCCATTTACGCCATCGCCCAGAACCAGCGCGGCGCTGTTGCCGGTTACCAGTCCGTGATCAGCAGCCTGAACAATGGGTCCTCGGCGATCGACGTCGCTCTTTCGGCGGGCCAGTCCATTTCGGATCTGCTGATCCAGTTGAAGCAGAAGGCCCTTGCCGCCGCCGATCCCTCGATCGACACGGCCAGCCGCCAGGCCCTGAACGCCAACTTCACGGCCCTGCGCGATCAGATTTCCACGATCGTGAAGAATGCTGTCTTCAACAACTTCAACCTGGTTGACGGTTCGACCAACAAGGTCCAGGCCCTGGCCTCCGCGGACGGCGCCCGCCGTATCACGACCCAGGCCCAGAATCTGAGCCTGTCCGGTTCGATCGTCACCATCAGCAAGACCGCCTCGATCTCGACCCAGGCCAAGGCCTCGGCCCTGATCGCCACGGTTCAGGCTTCGCTCACCAACGTCAACTCGGCCCTGGCCAAGCTGTCGTCGGGCGCCGCGAAGTTCTCGATCCAGGCGACCTTCACCCAGAAGCTGGCGGATACGCTGACCTCGGGCATCGGCAACCTTGTGGATGCCAACATGGCTCAGGAAAGCGCCCGTCTGCAGTCTCTGCAGGTGAAGCAGCAGCTGGGCGTGCAGGCTCTGTCCATCGCCAACCAGGCGCCGCAGACCATCCTGTCGCTGTTCGGCCGCTAGGATCAGAAGCTCTCAAGGGAGCCATGAAAAGGGCGATGCTTCGGCATCGCCCTTTTTGTTTTTCTCTTGGTGCGCCGGAACGTTTTTCCGTCCGGCGTCGCGGCCTGGCCCGCGCGGCTCCTTCATCTTTGTTCACCATGCCCTGTTCCGGCATGGATCAAATTTTATCCGGCATTTTCGCGGCTTTTCAGACGCGATTTCATAAAAGGCGGAATAAATTGCCGTGCCGCCTGGGCAGAATTTGCCCAGGCCCGGCAACAATTGCCGCCCATGCGCAGGATGCGGAAAAATCCGCCGGAACTTTTTTTCCTCGCCCAGGCAAAATCGATGGTTGACCGAATCTGAATCCGCTCCGGCACGACCCTTGCCTTTGTCCTTGCGGGCAAAACGCCCAGAGCACAAAGACCAGAACGGAGAGACCATCATGGCTTTTAGCGTCAACACCAATACCGGCGCCGCGGTTGCGCTGCAGTACCTCTCGGCCACCCAGGGTTCGCTGGACCAGACCCAGTCCCGCATCAACAGCGGCCTGAAGGTCGCCAATGCCCGCGATGACGGCGCGATCTATGCGATCGCCCAGAACCAGCGCGGCGCGGTGGCCGGCTACCAGTCCGTCATCAACTCCATCAACAACGGCACGTCGGCCATCGACGTCGCTTTGTCTGCCGGCCAGTCCATCTCGGACCTGCTGATCCAGATGAAGCAGAAGGCGCTGTCGGCCGCCGACTCCTCGCTGGATACCGCGAGCCGCCAGGCCCTGAACGCCAACTTCACCGCGCTGCGTGACCAGATCGGCACCATCGTGAAGAATGCGGTGTTCAACGGCTTCAACCTGGTGGACGGTTCGACCACCAACATCACCGCTCTGGCCTCGGCTGACGGCGCTCGCCGCATCACCACCGCGGCCCAGAACATGAAGCTGTCGGGCTCGATCGTGACCCTGAAGAACACCA
>Ga0182737_1002226_pt1 | contig 16315 bp, 35 predicted proteins | sample eDN5th30CBELigOP_FD_128878 | JGI IMG/M metagenome (GOLD analysis project Ga0182737, IMG submission 128878) | Enriched Organic Plus compost microbial communities from Emeryville, California, USA - eDNA 5th pass 30_C BE-Lig OP (version 2) (version 2) ...
CGCGGTTTCTTCTCCAGCTATGAGTGAGCGCCAGTGCGTAACGAATTCAGGCGATCCATATTCACCCTTCATGCGTGTACGCGGGCCGTCACCAATACGGAAGTACCAGACAACGCGCCCGTGCCTGGTCGTCTGCTTCTGAACGTATTGGTATCTTTGACGCGCCATACCCTCCATCAGAGATACCCGTTCGCTCCTTCAATATACTGTTTTTCAGAGAAATCCCCGTTATCCCCGTTAATCACAACGGCTCCGTTTGGCTCGACGCGAATGGTCTTGACGTCAACCCCAGCTTTCTTTGCGCCTTTGATGGCACGGGATATGATGTCAACAGAAACGGCAATGGCTCTCCTGCTCATCCTCACTCCCTTTCCCGCAGTGCGGCGCGGCCTGCTTCGGTGATAAACCAACGCGTTGTGCTCTGACCGGCGTATTTGGGTTCAGCAAAACCGCGCTGCCGCAATGCGTATAAACACTTGCGAACTGCAAACTGCTCCCTGGCATACGCAGACCACAGACTGTACTTGATTGGTTGGCGGTCCAACCGGCGCAATGTGCGAAATTCTTGCGATGAGATATTCATTTCCCACCGCCTTTCAGGGCTTGGCGACCGGCCCATTTATCCAGCCGGTCCAACCGTTCCCGCATTTCATCGGTGAAACGGGCAACAGCAGTAACGTCTGCTTCTTCGTTCAAGCGCTCAGGCAGCGTCAGAGCATCGCCAGCCCACGCGGCGGCGTTCTTGGCAATGAATGCGCATTGCATCGAGAATTGTGAGGTCGTCAGCTTCATTCGCTCTGCTCCGCAAGTACACGCTGACCTTCAGCAGTGATTTGATAGTTCGGACCCTTTGTGCAAAGGCCAAGACCGTACAGAAATTCGAGGCACGGTGACCACCAAGCGCCCCACGTTTCATTGGGCAAATCTCCGTTGAGGATGCCAAGCATTTTGCGGTCGTATTCGTTCAGTTCGGGCTTAGCCATCGCTCTGCTCCCCAAGTGCGGAGGCGGCGAGAAACGCGGCATAACCGGCAAAATCGAAGATGCCATGTTTCTGCGCATTGTCGTATGCGATCACCATTTCGGCTTTCGGGTGCCGTAGAGCGGCGAGGAAGCCTGCACACAACTTCTTGGCTACATCTTCATAGTCGAAGCCGCGCGCGCCTTCTGGAAACTCGTCGGACAGGAGCGTTGCAATGTCGTTGAGAAGTTCCTTACTCGGCATGGTTGGCCTCCTGATCCATCTGAGCAATCCTCGCGGCCTGCGCCAGTTTCAGCCTGGTATGATCTTGCTCGTTGAGAACCGGGACGGCGACAAACAGAATACCCGCCTTGGTCATATCCTGCGCGATGCTCATGGCTTCTCGTATCTGCGCGACTTTGCTGGTCATTTGCTGGCCTCGTACTGTTTCCAAGTAACCGCGATTTTCTGTAATAGGGTACGGTGCGGTTCTGGGCATACCTTCCAACCGATCCACGACAGGGCCTTGAAAAGCTGCCAGCGGATTTCATTGAGCATTCGATGCCTCCTTTGCGCGCAACACGTACTCAATCCGCTCCACCTTCTCTTTGAGGTAGTCCAGTTTGGTTTGGAGTATGCCAACGCTCACGCCGTCAATCACTTCTCGATATGAGACTACTCCCCGGTCGTGATGCCGAAAGAGCCAAGTATCCAGAATGAATTCTTCGACCCGCTGTTCTACGAATTTGGAAAAGTCAGTCACGTTCTGCCTCCTTTGCGCGCAAGAGGGCGATGCAGATCGCCAGCGGGAATGTTGGCGCTTGCCCTTGGACACGGGTTCCGTTGATAAGTTCGACGGTCCAGCCGAATGCCTTGTAGCCGCCCGGTACAGAATGGAAATCCTGCCCCACGTTATCAAACACCCACCCCGGCAAAACCCTCGCAGCCAGCGCGATAGCGGCGTCTACAGAGGCGGTGAGTTCGGGTGTTTTCTCAGTCCACAATTCGCCATCGACTTCAAAGTCTAGCCATTCGTCCTTGAACTCCTCGTCATAAGGATCGCGGCGAATATTGGTTGCGCCCTTCTGATTGACATATTGGAGGGCGATGCAAATCTCCGCATCCACTTCCCTGTCAGGCGCGTCTAGCTTGGAGAGGCGGTCGATAAGGTCACGTGTCATTTGATCCCCCTGCAAGTTTGACGGCTACACGGCGGCATCGCCATCCTGCGCGATATGCACGTTTCCAGCCCTGTCGAGGCGTCTCACCCTTGCCCGCCCAAAACTCACCAAGATACGCCTGTGCTTCGGTACGGACTGCATGGACACTGTTCACGAGAATGAAGTTGGGGGGGACTGGCCCAATCGGGCGTTACACAAGCCCATCCCAAATAGAATTGCTCCCTCATGACGGCTTCCCTCCCAGCACGGCGCGGGCTTTGCGGAACAACGACACCGGCCATTTCGCAAACTCGTAATCATGAAAATGAAGGACCAGTTCGTCTGTCTCGGCCATCCCTTCGGTTTCGGCGTCGATCAGATCGGCAATGTCCGCAAGCGGCTCCAGCGCCTTTTCAGCAGCCGCGAGCTTGGCTTCGAGGGCTTCAATCTGAGCTGTTTTCTGATTGCACAAGTCGATTGTGCCTTCATGGCACCGATCCAACTCCTTAATCCGCGCATCCTTCGCCGCGTTGTCGGCACGGGCTTGCTTCAATTCAGCTTCGGACTGACCGAGCCTCTGTTCGGCGTATTCGGCGCGCTTCCTTGCCCCATCACATGCGCGATGCAAGGTCGCTGCCATTTCAAGAAAATTGCCATGCTGTAAATCGGGGGCTGGTTCTTTCCCCATGATTGCCCGGCGCAGTTCCTCCTTCTCCGCCCGTTCCGCCGCCAATTCGGCTTCGATCTTGTTCAGGTCTTGATGCATTTCAATCATCGTGGTTTCAGCCAACGCGATTGTTTTGTCCTTCGCCGCCAATAGCTCCACAGCCTGCGAGCGGAGACAGAGTAAATCGCCCGGCTTCAATTTGCAGCTCAACATGTGACCGGCAAACGCTGCAACGCTCTCCCTGACGGTCGAAACTTCGCCAACCGTCACCAGTCCCGTATCTGTAGCGGCTGGCGCGGGGCGGTAGACAAGCACAGGGGTTTCGCCGTTAGGCCCTTTGGGTGCTATGCGAGCCGCTGCTACCATAGCTTTATCAAGCGTTGATGCACGTTCTATGGTCACGCCTTCGGCCATAAGGGTTCCGTTGACATAACGGTCAAATTCGAAGGAAAGCTTCAGTTCACTCGCCATGACGGTCGCCTCCTGATGGTGCAGAGAGGAGTGCCGAATGCGCGATGATTGCGCGAATTCCTTCGGATGCATCGTCGCAAGGCCATAGATCGTCTGTCCAGACTGACAAGTCATAGCCGTTGCAAGCATTCAGAACCTTGGCAGCGAACGCGGCTTCTTGAAGCGTTGGCAGGCGATCACAGCCCGGTTTCCACCCATCCCCCTCGACCTTACCGGCGTCGGCAATATGGTCCGGGGAGGATAGGGCGCGAGCCATCAAGTATTCCTTGACAACTGCAAGTGCGCGTTCGGCATCGCCACGCCAGCCAGCTTTACGATCCTCAGGCAGCGTTTCCCAAGGTCCATCATCGTAGTGAGAGCCCCAATCCCGGATAGCCTCGGCCATCCTGTCGATCAACTCTCCGGAATTCCCGGATAGTTCGACCTTCACCGCGCCTGTGCGGGAGAGGGCGGATAGGAACGCCTCTGCGGCTGCTCGCGCGCAGGCAAGGCGCTCGGATACCCACGTGTCGCTGTCACCTATGTCGCCGGGGTCATCCAGGTTCCACGGATCAGGCTCGCCACGCTGCGCCGCATCCTCGCGGTCGTAGGCTTGCGCGAGCGCTCGCAGCGCATCTTCATTCACCCCTCCCGCTCGTTCGGCAAGTGCGCGCTCGGCCATGTTGTAGTGATGCCTGGCAGACGATACCGGCTGCGGCAGTTTTCGGTTGCCGCAAAGGGCCTCGATGATCCGCTGCAAATCGGTGGTGTAGTTTATCCACTGTTCGCGCTCAGCGGCGTAGTCGGCGTAGCGAACCCATTGCCCGTTGGCGTCTACATCTACCCATGGGTCTTGTTCCGCTGCCGTTATAGTAAACCGCTCAACCATCTTCCTGCCCTCCTGCCAGTGCGCGGCGGGCGATCTTGACGCAGCATTCATCGACCTCCTGAAGAAAATGCGCTTGGCAATACCCGTGATGATCGTAACGACAGTCATCCCCTTCAAATGGCTTAAGAAGGCCATCCAGCGCCTTCCTCGCCTCGGCAAGCTGGGCTTTCAGCCTTGCGTTCTCGGCTTTTAGCTTTGAGAGGGGCGGGGCGGCTTCAATGGCGGCGAGGATGCGTCGCTCATAGTCGGCTTGGGCTGCGAATATTGCTGATTCCTCGGCATCATGCGTTCCACACCTAGCGGCGGCCTTGCTGTTAAACATTACAAACCAAAACGGCTCGTCGTCGTTGGTCTCCTCGATCACATGATACGGGCCAAATGGCGTTTCCGCGCGCCCCTTGCGCCACTCCAGATTTTTGACAGTGATCATATCTGCACCTCGTCCGGGAAGTTGAGAGTGGCAAACTCGCCATGAAGCGACCTTGCAGCGGCGTCATAAGCCCGCGCCGCGTCCACTTCATTCTTAAAATTTCCAAGGCTTACTTTCCCGCCGCGCCCATTGGAAATGCGAGCAGCCCACGCCCTATCGCGCTTCACCCAACACACACCGCGATAACCAGAGGCTTTGTTCGGCTTGGAGTAATTACGGCTGTTTTCTGCAATGGTGCAGTTGCGTAGATTAACAATGCGGTTGTCAGATGGATCGCGATTTATGTGATCTATGACCTGCGGGTCTTCACCATGGACAAGCTTCCAGATGACACGATGCGCCTGATAATTTAGCCAATTGATTTTCCCATGCCGGTAACCAAGTTTATCCGATGACGTAAATGCCTCTTTACCAGCGTAACGGCTGTTAAATTGCCGTGCGGCCCACTCCCGTCTTGTCGGGTCTATGCCCTTCATTTGATGGGCTTGACGCTCGCGCCAGAATAATTTGCCCGTCTCCGGCTCATACCGCAGCAATGTGCGCAGCTCGTCTTGGCTAGGCAAAGCCTTCACAGGACGCTTCACAGCCCCTTGCACGGGGAGGAAGGGGATAGCGGCGGTGAGCATCGCATGGGCTAGGCTTGACGCCGTTTCATTAATGCTGACAGTCCGGTCCAAGTAGCACTGTGCTGCCGCCTTCACGGCTTCTTCCGGTAGGGTGGTCATGCTTGCGATCCTCCGACGATTTCTCCGGTGCGACGGTCCACGACCTCGCCGGATATGAGCTTCTTGAAGCGGGAGTTCTTGGAGCCAGCCATGGACGGCGCTTTTCTGATCCCGCGATGCTTTTTCCTGATTTTGTTGACCTTGGATCGAACCGTGGCTTCAGCCTGGGTTTTGCGCTTGTGAGCGGTGTCCAAGACAGCCTGAAGGTTACTCTCCCGGTTCTCGCCACCCAGCCAAAGCGGAATGATATGGTCGTACTCGACCTTATCTCCCGGCATGAACTGGCGTCCGGTGAGGGCGCACTTGTCGCCCTGTCGGTCTCGTATCCGGTCCTTCACCTTGTCCGGCGGCATGGAGTTGTCGGACTTGCCGACCCATTCAGGTACGGTCCGCATTATTCAGCCCTCGGAAGCTCTGGAATGTCGGCAAGATCAAGCCCGGTCAGATCGGCAATTGTCTGCTGATCGAACTCAACTTCTGCCTTCATTACGGACGATAGGAACTTTGAGGTTTCCAAAGCCTTCTTAACGGCTGGGTCGCGCACGGTAGCCGGTGCCGATTTCAGCAAGCCTGCATACTGGTCCCGCAATACCTGCACGTCACCATTGATCGCCGTGGCAGCCACCAGCATTCTGACAGCGGTTTTCAGCCAGTTCTTTTCCTCATCGGTCGTTTCATCTGCTGGGGCATATACAGACGCACCCTGTTCGCCCGTATCCGGCTCGCTGGCTGGCGTTTCGGGTTCTTCGGTAACAATATCCGCTTCTTCGACTTTGGCTCTCTGCGGCTCGTCTCCGAAGGGATCAGCAACGGTTTGAACCGGCGTGATGTTCTTGGCATTGTCAGCGCCTTGGAAGGCCTGCGCTTCCTCGCGGTCATAAACACCGAGAAGAACTTCCGGCACGTACCGGCGCGCCCATGAGCGGGCGGCGAAGTATCCAAGCTGCTGTTGCGGGTCCGATTTCCAAAGCGGGCTGTTTTTGGTCGTGATCGATCCGATTGAAGGGGAGGTGTATTCGTACACTTCGCCGTCAAGAATGCCCGACACGGTGCAGGTCATATCGTTGCCGGTGCCTTTGTATTCGTACTTGAGACGGCCCTTGATGCCGGATCGGGTATTGACCACGGCAGCGATAAGCTGGGCCTCATAAGCAATCGTGCCGTTGACCGAATAAGACTTTGACGCCACCGCAAAAGGCGACATCTGCCATTCCAGCGCCTGCATTGCCACCGCCATACATGCACCGGCGTTATTCCGAAGGTGCTTTGGCAGGGCGATATCCGCTTTGCTCATCACTTCTGCAAATCGAACGACTTCGCCAAGGTTCTGCGGTGCGATACTTGATCCAGTCGCGCCAGCGGAGACAGAGACGGTATTGATAGATGTTTCACGTGTTGCGAGTTGGTTCATTCTACAGCCTCCAGCGCCTTCTTAAGCGCGATGTTCAGTTCTCGGATTTCTGACAGCCCCAGGGGCTTACGGTCATTATCGGTATCGCCTATGGCGGCGTTGAAACCGCGCACCCAGCAAGCAATGTCTGATAGGCCGTTCTGCGCCCACTCTGCTTGCTTCTTGGTCATCCTGATGGTGACAATCGGCTCGCCTATCTCGGCATAATCTGCATCAAGGATCATCGCTCACGCTCCGATAAGCTTCTGCTGGTACCAAACCGGAAAATCCGTTTCGGTGGCTTCCTCAAGTGGTGTGGATGGAACCCATGCCGTGTCGGTACCGAACTCGCCCATGAACAGGCGGTAGTTCTCGACGGCTTGGACGATACGTTCGGCGGCTCGGTCGAATAGCGGGTTTCCCGGCGACAGCATGATACCGTGCGATATCGGAGCGCCCTTCTTCTGCCAGAACACGAATACGAAGGCGAAAACCGGGTTGCTGACTACCTTGGACAGCCATTCCTCTTGACCTTCCGGTAGACCGAAAACCTTATCGGCCCTGAATAGTCCCTTCATCTGACGGCGACCGTCCGAATAATGACCGGCGGACACGATATAGTCGTAGCTGGCCATGGCATCGCGACAGGCTTGCTTGAACTCCTTGTCGCTCCGGTTCTCGATAGACTTCAGATCGACAATCGAATTGATCTGGAGGTAATCGAAGCGAGCCTTGAAGCGGATGCCGTTCACGGTCCAGAATACTGAGACTTCCGGCTGCCCACCTTCGAATGCCCGTGCCAGCGTCTTGTTCGCCTTGATGAAGGCCGATGCAGCAAGGATTTTCGAATAGTCTTTGAACTTCACCGGCACCTTACCGGCGGCTACAATCGCTGCGATTTCATCCTTCCCGGCCTTAATGTTCCCTGGGTTCACATATGCGGCGTGGTTCTCCTTGAACTTCTCCACGCCTTCGAGAACGCACATGTGAAGCTGGCGACCGAATATCTTTGCCGGTGTGTCGTCGTCATCGTCACGTGCCGGGTTCATCGGGCTATCCCACCAGTAATCCGGTGCGTTACCGATGAGCTTCTTCAGGCCGGTAGAACCAAGCGCAGGATCGGCGTGGTATTCTTCGTCTGACATACCGAAGTAGATGCCGTCCTGATGGAAGGTGTCGTTCACATCACTCTCCCGAAAAATCTGCCAGCCCGGCTTCCAGAGCGCGGACGTATTCAGCGTTCTCGGCTGCTAGTTCTCTCTGCATCTGGATTGCTGTCTGGATAACCTGTTGCGTGAACCGATCCGGCTTCTGTCTGTCGTGGCCGGATACGTGGATTGTCTGGGCGCGGGGCTTTCCGCTTACTTGGAGGATGGCGGTCATTTTGCTGGCTCCTGCTTTGCTGTTGAAGCTGGCTTGCAGTAGGCAACCGTTGACCGGCGTGTGTCTCCTGGTGCGTCGGTATCGAAGCGCATACTGCTAAGTATTTCGAAGCAGTCGGCCTTCGGCATTGGCGGTGTGTTGTCCACCGCTCCGCAACCCCATCCAGAAATACCCATGCAGACGAAAAGTATGTATGCGGGTTCCATAGCCTCACACTTTCTCGGCCAGATACCCGGCCCATACTGCAAACGTTGCGATGAAGGTTGAAACGGCGATGAAGCCAGCGATGTCTTCGATAAGGTCACGCATCGGGGCCTCACTCGAAAATCTGCTTGAGGATATCGCGATATCGGTAACTTCCTTCACCGATGTTCTTCGCGGCTTTCTTGACCATTTCCTGCGTAAGCATGTCGCCGATCTGGCTTGCTGCACATATGGCAGCTTCGATGATCGGGCCTTTTTCGGAAGCCAGAAACTTCTTCACTTCCGGCATGACTTCCTCAGCCATGAACTCGCCTACTACCTTTGAAATCTGGTCCGACATTTCCCACCGGTGAGATTGCAGAAGCCCGTCAATCAGACGCTGCTTCACCTGCGCGTTGATGTCTTCTCGGTTGGCTTCGAGGAATGCTTTTACGTCTTCTTCAGTCACGGCCTCGTCCTCTTGCTCTGGCACAGCGCGATAAAAGCGACGATCAGTGCCATGGTGATTAGGTGATCGAATGGGGAGAGGGTCATTTCACCCTCCGCTGGCACACAACTTCCGTGGTCATCAACCGAAGAGCTTCATCAGGCCCGGTCTGGTAGGGCCGGAAGATCAAATCATTGGCGTGGTTCACGATGCCCTTACCCACGAACTCGCAATCCTCACGGTCCCAGAATGGGCCGATCTGCTCGACTACCCGGTTTTCAATCAGGACAAATCCGACATGTGGATCGTGCTGTCTGGTAGCTGGTACGACGGACAGAGCCGTGGAAATCATCAGTGCAGAGAACATGTCTGATCCCTCAAAATGGAATGTCGTCGCCCTTGATCAGTTTGACGGGTTTGACAGGTTTTTTTTCAGGGGGATCAGCTTGAAACCCAGACACGCACTTGAGTACGAAGAAGACCGATCCCGGTAATTTTGCTGCAAGTCTTGCAGCCTCATCTTCTGCGGATTTCTTGGTGAAATGCTTGAAGGTTGGGGCCGAACCGCCACTGCGCCAGACAAGCCAAAAACGGGTAAACTCCAGAGCCATTAAGCCGCCCTCCCATGGACGTAATCATTGATGCGTTCGAAGGCGTCACCGGTCATATCCAGCAGGTCATCTGCGCGGTTTGCGCGGTACTGCGAGCGTTCCAGTGGAGACATTGCGGGTTGGTCGCCAAAGCCTCGGTAGAGGTCGATCAGGCGCATTTCGGCATCGCAGCGCTGCTCGACGTACTTGCCAAGCAACCGGCGAACCTCAAGCCCGCTGTCGCCCTGATCCTTCAGCGTAAAACACGTCAGGCTGATCGAACCGAGTTGGCCAACAAGAGCTTCCAACTGCGCGATATCGTTTTTCAGAATGGCTTCGATTTCGGCTTTCGTGGACATCGTGGTTTCCTCGGTAATCGGTGGGAAACCGCCCTTCCGGGCGGAAACCGGAAGGGTTAGGCGCGCTTCATTTCGTTGAGTGCGTACTCCAGAACATCGCCGCCGTTCTGCTCGATGCCTTCGCGAACCTGCGCTGGCGTTGCTACGACCTTGGCGATGCAAGAAATGGCATAGGCCGCTTCGCGCTTCTGTCGATCAATCGCACTGTTCTTGTGGCTAGGATGGAAGTAGATTTCCGGCTTCAATCCATCCTTGCGGAGATGGCCAAGTACCTTTGCCTTAACTGCTGCCGCCAACTCCTTGCGAACCTGCGAAGGGATACGACCAGTAACAACGAGCGTACCTTGGCAAAGAATGCGGGAAACGTTCGGTCCGAAAGCGTCCGTGTATCCGTGCGGTGAAATCTCGATGCTGCTCATTTCGGGTGCTCCCAACTCGTTTGTTGAGATAACCGTACAAAACGTACGAACGGCAGTCAAGTACAAAATGTACGATAATGGTGCAAAATGTACGATTAATTTTGACACCAGCCCGCGCCGCGGTAGAATCACAATGCAAAGAAGCCCCGGAGTGACCCGAGGCTTCGATGCCGTTAGATGAATAGAAGAAAGATGTAAGGCAGCGTCACCTTGAGGATGGCTGCAACATCGATTTTCACATCGACGGATACCGAAAGAGTGCGTTTCATCGCTTAACCTTTCGGGCATGTGCGCACACACCCAAAGAGGGAAGTGTGACATGGCTATCGAACGAATAAGCCGTCGTTCATAGCTTCATCGGCCCACCTCTGGATAAGCGCTTATCTTTTGGTGGCCCCATGTGGTACCGCAGTCGGATCAAGGTGCCCTCTGGTTAAGGGTTAAATCCGAAATTGGCATGGGCTGCCGAGTGGCCTCCAGCGTTCTCCAGCTTACCAGGCCGGGCGCGAGGAAGGATCGGCAGCCCAATCTATCCAGATAAATTTCAAAGAGTCGAGTCTAGCTTTTGCACTAGGCTGCGTGTGTTCACACTACATCTAGCGGCGGCAAAATGCCGTTAACGCTTCGTCAAGAATGTTCTTGTTCTGTTCCGCTTTCTGAGTCATCCTGTCGCACATAACAAGCGTACAGGGAGTAAAAGTATGAGCATGCAAACGCAGTATGTAGTGCAGGCGTATAGCAAGGCACCCAAGGGCAAAATCAATGCCGATGCGCCGTTTCTGGCGAAAGATGTAAGCCATGCGCGCCGGGTCGCGGAAAAGCTGGCATCTATCAAACCCGCAGTCGTTGCCTTTGTGAGCAAGGGGGATGCCGATACCGGCGATTATGAAGAACCGAAGCTCATCTTCGCACATGGTGACAGGTTGCCGCCAGAAGTGGCGGAAATGGAAAAGCTATAGGCGGGAGGAATGAATGATTAAATTCGTAACCATTCAGCCAGGTAAGGAAGGTGATAGGCTGGAATTATTGCGCGTTGCCACGCTGAATGGTGGCCTTCTTACCGCAATGAGAAAGGCTGAGTTCAAAGCCAACGAGCTAGCTGAAACTATGGCTTCACTTTATGGTGGTCAGTGGTCAGCCCAGATTGATCATCAGGCTGAGTTTGTTCTTGTTCGTCGCCATTCACGCGAATTGCGTTCATAATGACGCTCATCACGACAAGTATGTCTTGATCGTTAAGCCCTTTGATGCGGCGCAACATGGCTTCTATCTGTGTTGCCCCGCTAATTTTATCTTCGGGTGATCCACCTTCACCAAAAAGTATCCAACCGGGATCAACGCCGAACAATTCACCGTATTTTTCGGCTGCTTTGCGCGAGATTGGACGATTTCCGTTCTCGTTGCTTATCAGAGTGTTCTTATTGATCTCTTTGAGCACGCGTGCGGCATCACTCGGGGTTTCAAACCCGGCTTTAATGCGCGCTTCTTTCAAACGGTCTTTCGGTTCCATTCGTACATTATGACTTAGTATTGTCGTTCATAGTGTACGATTTATGTTGCATTGCTGTCGTACGTTATGTACGATGCAGCCATGATGAACACGCCAGACACTATTACCGACCTGATTGATAGCTGGGGCAAAATTTCCGATTTCGCCCGGGATGTTGGCTGCGGATACGAAGCGGCGAGGCAGATGCGACGGCGCGACAGTATCGCTCCTGAGCATTGGGATAAGGTTGTTTCAGCGTGTTCAAAGCGAGGATTAAAGGGCGTCACGTATGTGTGGCTCGCCTCACATCGATCCCGCAAAGAGGTCCGAGCCTCTGCGCGACAACCGCAACCTTCAACCCTATCAGGAACCGTGTAATGAGCGACGATATCACATCGGAAGCGCAGACGATTGCCGTTGGCCAGCTTCGGGCCTTCATCGAGCGAATTGAACGTCTCGAGGAAGAAAAGAGAACCATCGGAGAGGATATCAAGGAAGTTTACGCGGAAGCCAATGGCAGCGGCTTCGATAAGAAGATTGTCCGCGAAATCGTCCGTCTCCGCCGCAAGGAAGACCATGAGCGTCAGGAAGAAGAAGCGATGCTTCAGCTTTACATGGACGCTTTGGGGATGTCGTAAGCCATGACTGCGACCGTTTTTCCAACCCATGACGGAACATTTATTGCCTCTTGCCGTAAGACCGGCAGGAGCGCGAGCGGTCGCACGCATGAACATGCATTGCAGAATTTCCATTCGTTGGTGAACTCCTCCCACACTGACGAAGAAAGCCGCGCCACCTTCAATAAGCGTGGCGCGGCTCCCTTTTCGAGCGAGGGGCGGCGATGAGGAACAAGCCTCGCTCAATCTCCAATTCAAGAACCCGTCGAGCGTCCTTTGTGTCGCGTTCTTTTCCGTTCGCCCGGATATTCGACGGTAGCGGGTGCCTCCGGGCGAAGTGCAGCGTTCAAGGCAGAAATACCTGGAACACCCTCTGCGCTGTGCATTTCGGTACCCGCGCCTTTTTCGTTTCGGGCAATAGCTGCTCTTCGTGCGTTCTGCAAAACGCGCCATGCGGCATGCCCGATGTGCTCCAAACCTCAACTCCTGCTCTCGTTTCGTCTCAGGCTCTCTTTGCTGTCCTGAAACGTAGCTGGAGAGCTTTGCAATGTCCGACAAAGGTTTTGAAGGATCTGACAAAATGAGTGTCGAGTTTGTCAGCAGCGCCAGAGGGATGAGTGATTTCATCCTTCAAAGTACCTACCGGGGGCCGGGTGATACCGTTGACGCTGCCATGCACCGGGCTGAGCGCATGTATGGCGCTCCGGCATCTTGGATGCATCGCCTCCGCTATCGATCGATCAAAGATATGCCTGTTTCCGCATATGCGGCCATCGCTCGCGCCTACAAAGCGGCGCTTGAAGCATCAGAAAAAGCCTATGCGGCTGAGAGGGAACTAGCCCATGCGCGCAATTCGAAACTTCTTGGCATCGCGGATGCTCTGGCTGGAACGCCTTTTGCAAGCAGCGTGGCAGAAATTGCGCCAGTACTGGTTAAGGCTGACGCAGCGGCAGAGGGACGAAAAGACCTTCCCGACGCGAATAGAGAAGGGTGAACGATGAACCCTTTCGCCGCCGCCATTCTCTCAACTCTCCTGACAATCCTGCTGGTCTGCCTGATCGGCCTGTTTATGGCTGCGAGGTTGGGATGAAGCGCGCTCAACCAGAAATGCAAATTCACAAGGCGATTATGGCCTATCTCGATAGCGCGCTGCCTTCGACCGTTCGGGCGTTTCATCCGGCAAATGGTGGGCGTCGGGATGCGAAGACTGGCGCAATGCTCAAAGCCCTCGGTGTGAAGCCAGGCGTTGCTGACATCGTTCTCGTCCGGCAGGGCGGCGTCATGGCCTTTATCGAGGTCAAAGCCGGGAAGGGATCAAGTTCCCCGGCTCAAAAGGAATGGCAGGACTGGTGCGGATCGAATGGCGTCCCTTACGCCATTGTTCGCTCCGTAGGCGATGTGCACGCCGTCCTAACCGATTGGAATATCAATCTCAAAAGCAGAGTAGCAGCATGAGCAGGACGCTTGTATCCATCACGGACGAAATGGGTGTAGCGTGGGAAGACTATGTCGATAAGGCCGTTACCGCGCAGAAGACGCTTAAATATGAGGACGGCACGAGGGCCGCGCTTGCTTGGCGTCGCTTCATAGACCTTTTCGCGGATCACGAAAATCTCAGGAAGGCGGGAATATGAGCGCCATCCCGGATCAATCGAGCTTCGTCATCGAGATTGAGCAGGAGGTTCTTGCCAGCCTGCTATTGAACGGCGGCTTTCAAAGCGTCGTTTCGATACTGGAACCGCATCACTTCCTTGAGCCTCTCCATTCGCATATTTTCGCGGCGATCCAGCAGGCGCATGAGCGTTTTAATTCCACGCGTCCCGATGTTGTGATCAAGCTGGTTGATGAGGGAGTGCAGGAGAAATATCGGCTCACGGTCGATGGCGATACTGTTCTGAAATATCTCAATCGCTTGGCGGTGAGCGCAGTACAAGGCATTCAGGGCCTTGAGAAGTCGGCTCGCCGCGTTGTGGACCAATGGGCCAAGGCCCAGATTGCCAAGGAAGCATCGTTGCTTTTCGAGGCTGCAAACGATCCATCTTCAAGCCCTGTCGATCTTATCAAATCGTTCGGCATGGCTTCGGATGATATTCTGTCAGAGGTTCGCCGTGGGCCGCGCCGCAAATCGCAGATTTCCATCATGTCGGCGGCTCAGAATGCATTTGAAGCAGCAAGAGAAGCGCAGCGGCGTGGTAGTGGCCTCACAGGTCTGACATGGGGTCTTACTGACGTAAACCACAATACAGGCGGTATCCATAAGCGAGACCTGACGTTGATCGGCGCTCGTCCAAGCATGGGCAAGACCACGGTAGCTCTTTCGACGGCTCTCAAGGTTGCGAAGGCTGGTCATGGCGTCGGGTTCATCTCCCTTGAAATGGATGCCGACAAGCTCGCCGCCCGCGCAGTAACCGATCTGGCATACGATATGGGGATCAAAGCGCCATATCAGGACCTTATCACAGGACGAGTAACCCATCAGGACCTTGGCGCTCTCGAAAGTGTGGCCAGACAGATTGAAAACCTTCCTCTCCTGATCGAAGAGCAGTCAGGTCTTTCCATGACTGATATTCGCATCAAGCTCGAAAGCATGATGCAAAAAATGGAGGAGGCCGGAACTTCGCTAGAGCTTTTGATGATCGATCATCTGGGGCTCATCAGGGCGTCGAACCGGTATTCCGGTAATCGTAACAACGAGATTGCTGAAATGACCGCAGGGCTGAAATCCATGGCCCGCGAGTACGGTATCGCGGTCGTTCTCCTGTCACAGCTTAATCGAGCTCTGGAAACGCAGGCAGACAAGCGACCACAGCTTTCATCGCTTCGGGATAGCGGCGCAATCGAGCAGGACGCGGATACAATCATCTTCCTCTACAGGGAAGCCTATTACCTGCAAAGGGAAAAGGGCCTCTCTCCTGAGAAGGAAGACGAGCGCATCAACCGTCTGGCCGATTGCCAGAACAAACTTGAATTTTCCATCGCCAAACAGCGCAACGGCCCGGTCACTTCGATTGACCTGTTCATTGACGTCGCCTGTTCGGCTGTCCGTAACGCGGCGAGGTTTTGAAATGAGTGCGACACCCTTCCTGCAACTCTATGTCGGTGATTATTTGGCCGATACCTTGGACCTTACGACTGAGCAGCATGGCGCTTACCTGCTCATGCTCATGACGATGTGGCGGCACGATGCAAAGCTTCCAAACGACCCTTCAAAGCTGGCGCGCATTGCTCGTGTTTCGGCCCGCCGGTGGCATCTGGTATGGGGCGCTATCGGCCACCTCTTCTATGAGCAGGACGGTTTCATCCGCAACAAAAGGCTGGATCGGGAATACCAAAAAGCTGTTTCGATATCGGAGAAACGGAGCGCATCCGGGGTTAAAGGTGCGGCTGTTAAAGCATTGAAAAATAACGACACGCCTCAAGCAAATGATTCTGGTTTGCTTAAGCATAGTCAGAAGTCAGATATCATAAAGGAAGAAAAGACACCTAACGGTGTCCAAAAGAAATCCCCGAAGTCGGTTTTGCAATCCGTCCTTTCCGAAGCCATTGCAGCCGCAGTGGTCGAGCATAGGGCGAAGATCAAAAAACCGTTGACCGAACGCGCCGCCGAACTTCTCGCCAAGCGCCTAGCCTCGGCCAAGGATGCCTGTGGTCTTACGCCGGATCAGGCGGCTGACCTGATGATCGAGAAGGGATGGCTCAGCTTCGAGGCCGAATGGGGCCGGAATGCGATGCAGGCTGGTTGGTCGCCGGAGCCTGTAGTTGCGGAAAAGCCGAAGCCAGACAGCGAACTTTCACCGGAAGAACTCACGGCGAAATGGACCAAGCGGATGAACTATGCCCGCGACAATCGGTGCTGGTTTTCCTCGGCATGGGGGCCGATGCCCGGCAGCGACGGATGTCAAGTGCCAGAGCAATTCCTGCAAAACGGCGATGGCTTCGACAAACACGGATATCGCTGGGACGATCAATCTAGGAGGGCGGCATGATGCGCCAGCCCATCACCCGCTACTTGGCAGAGAAAGACGCGATTTACGGCGAAGCCTTCCGTCTTTGGCGTCAAGGCAAGGACACACTGGAAATAGGCCGGATCATGGGCATTAGCGAAGCGGATGCGCATCGACGGGTCCACATCATGATCAGTCATGAAAACCGCCGC
>Ga0182737_1002228_pt1 | contig 16289 bp, 24 predicted proteins | sample eDN5th30CBELigOP_FD_128878 | JGI IMG/M metagenome (GOLD analysis project Ga0182737, IMG submission 128878) | Enriched Organic Plus compost microbial communities from Emeryville, California, USA - eDNA 5th pass 30_C BE-Lig OP (version 2) (version 2) ...
AGAGCCCGACGTCGCCCCGGAGGCACCCAAGAACGACCCGTTCGGGGACGTGGAGTACACCGGGGACCTCGAAACCGACGCCGCCGCCGAACTGACCGCCGCGCAGGCCGCGTTCCGCGACCGCGCGAAGACCTACAAGAAGCAGCGCCTGCTCGTCGAGGACTCCGAGTTCTGGGTCGCGGTGTGCTTCCGCACCCGCGCCGACAAGGAGCAGTTCCTCCGCGACCACAACCTCATCCACCTGGGCGACAAATACCTGAACGGGTACGCCGTCGCCGAAGCACTCACGAAGGAGCTCTGATGGTCAGCAACAACGTCACCGTCGGCCCGTCGAACTTCACCTCGCTCCGCGCACAGCAGGACACGGTCCGCGCCAACCTCTCCGGCGGCGGTGGCGGGGTGTCTAGTCGCACCGCCTCCCTCGGCACCGAGTTCGGTGCCACCGTCTCGAACCCGGACGCCCAGGAGGCGTCCGGAATGCTCGCCGAGCTTCGGGCGCAGCGCAACACCGCAGCCCCCAACCCATCCGGCACCGACAACTCGTAAGGAGCACATCATGGCCACCACACAGCGCCGCACCGCCTCCAGGGACGCAACGCTCCGCGGCCCCGACATCCCCGACGTCGTCGGCACCATCACCGGTGTCTACGGAGAAGAGAACCGCCAACGCCTCGACACCGCGGCACGCACCCGCAACGCCGCATCACCAAGCAGCGGCGGCACCGGAAACAGTTAGGAGACACCCATGGCCGTCGGAGACATCCACGTCCTACAAGGCGCGTACTCAGTCGAGACCGCCTCGGGCCGCGAAAGCACCCCCACCCTGAAAACCGCACGCGCCCGCGCCTTCGAACTGTCCGGCGGACAGCCCGTCTTCCAGTACACCCAGCGCACCCCAGGCGGCCCCATCAGCTACTTCGCCGCCCACCCCACCCCAAACGAGCTCAACGCACTCCGCTCAGCCAGCCCCCGAGCAGCCGCAGGCCCCACAGCCAGCGGCACAGGCAACTCATAACACCCCAGCCCCACACGGCACCCAACGCCCCAGACGCCTCGACGGCCCTGGGGCGTTTCCCTTGTTCCCCTACGCGCACCCAGGCGGTGCGAGGAGGCGCAAACCCATGACCAGTAACACGCCCGAAAAGCTGCCCGCCCCGACCAAGGGCGGCGACCGCAAGAACCCGCAAGCCCAGCTGACCGCCAAGCAGCGCCAAGCGAAGGTCCTCGAGCTCCGCATCGGCGGCGCCACCTTCGCGCAGATCGCCGAAACCCTCAACCTCAAGGGCGGCGCGTCCTACGCCTGCCAGCTGTACAAGAAGGCCCTCGCCGCGATCCCGTCCGAGTCCACCGCCGAGAAGCGCGAGCTCGAACTGCTCCGCCTCGACGAACTCGAACTCCGGCTCCGCGCACGCCTCCGCAACGGGGACACGTCGGTCGTTTCCGAGCTGCGCCGCATCAGCGACCAGCGCGCCAAGCTGTCCGGGCTGTACCAGACGACGGAGACCAGCAACGACATCGTCGCCGCCCGCGAGGTGTTCGGCATGCTGGCCGCGTCGGCCGCCGCGTTCGCGCAGGCGTACGAGACCCCCGCAGAACCGCAGGAACTCGTCGTCGTCCCCGAGGCGGCGTAGTGGACGCCGCAGCGAAGCCACGGTGCGGCGAGTCGTGGTGGTCGTCGATCCCGGCCCCGAAGCTGCACGCAGAGCGCGCCGGCTGGCACGTGTGCTCCCGCCGCCCCGGCCACACCGGCGCCCACGAGTGCTCGTGCGGGCGCTCCGTGCTGCCGGTCGGTGCGGCGTGACCTGCGGGTCGCAGCTGCAGGTCCCTGGGTACGGAACGATCCGCTGCACGCTGCCCACCGGCCACGACGGGCTGTGCACCGCCACCACCGGCGGCGAGGACCGCATGCGTGGCCGTGTCGTCCGCCGCTGGCTCCCCGGCGTCACCCCGGGCACCGACGGCGCACACACGGCCCCACGGAGGCAACCGTGAGCGCGTTCGCCCAGCCGGCCTGCTCCGCGAAGCAGATGTGGTCGATCGGCGCGTCCACCGGCCGCGTGAACCTCTGGGAAGGGTCGATCCGCTCCGGCAAGACCTACGCCTCGATCCTGCGCTGGTTCATCTTCGTCACCCACGCCCCGCAGCAGGGCGAGCTCGTCATGGTCGGCAAGTCGCGCGACAGCCTGTACCGCAACGTCATCGCCCCGATCCAGTCGTCCCCCGAGTACGCGGTCCTCCGCCCGTTCGTGAAGTACCGCGCCGGCGCGCCGATCGCGCACTTCTTCGGCCGCCAGGTCCACATCCTCGGCGCGAACGACACCAAGGCCGAGGGCAAGATCCGCGGTATGACCGTCTGCGGCGCGTACGTGGACGAGTTGACGATGATCGACGTCGCCTTCTTCAAGCAGCTCCTCGGCCGCATGTCGGTCGAAGGCGCGCAACTGTTCGCCACCACAAACCCGGACAGCCCCGCCCACTGGCTCAAGACGGAGTACCTCGACAAGCTCGGCGAGTTCCCCGACTGGCGCCGGTTCCACTTCACGCTCGACGACAACCCGGCCCTCAGCGCCGATTACGTCGCCTCGATCAAGCGCGAGTACACCGGCCTCTGGTACAAGCGGTTCATTCTCGGCCTGTGGGTCGCCGCCGAAGGCGCGATCTACAACATGTGGGACCCGGACGTGCACGTGCGCCCCTGGGCCGAAACCCCGGACATGCGCGCGCTCGTCGCCGTCGGCATGGACTACGGCACCACGAACGCGACCGCAGCGCTCATGCTCGGCATCAGCCGCGAACTCGTCGGCAACCACTACCGCTCCCGGCTGTGGCTCGTCGACGAGTGGCGGTACGACTCGCGCGCAGCGGACGGCATCACCAAGCCGGACGTCGAACTGTCCCGCATGTTCCGCGAATGGCTCGACCAGCCGCACCTGCCCGAAGGGAACATGGGCCTCGGCTACAAGCCCCGGTTCATCATCCTCGACCCGTCCGCCGCGTCGATGCGCGCACAGCTGCAGAAGGACGGCGTCCAGACCCACCCCGGCGACAACGCCGTCGGGAAGGGCATCTCCCTGATCGCGAACCTCCTCGCCCAACGCCAGCTGATGGTCACCGACCGCTGCAAGGGCTGGATAGCCGAAGCCCCCGGCTACTCGTGGGACCCGAAGAAGAGCGAGGCCGGCTACGACGTGCCCGTCAAGGTCGCCGACCACTCGCTCGACGGCGGCCGGTACGCGATCGCCACCACCGAACAGTTCTGGCGCAAGCAGGTCGACTGGCCCGACGCGCTCGCTGCCTGACGAAAGGACACCTGATGGCCGACCCGCAGCTCCCCGCCCGCCGCCGCGGCACGTTCTACCTCGGCAACCGGTCCGCGACCTCCTCCGAGCCCGCGCGCCTCACCCGCGCCGAGCGCGCGTCCGAACGCCTCCGTGCCCGGCTGGACGGCTGGCCGGGCACGCGCACCGCCGGAGGGGGACGGTCCCCCCGCTCGGCGTCACCGGCCAGCGGCTCCGCCACCGGCAACTCGTAGACCCGTCCCCAGCGGGAACCCCGGGACCGTCGCCCTGGCCTGCCTCCCCAGCAGGCCGTAGCACTTGGCGCGCCGGGCGGTACTGACCCTCCGTCGAACGGGTCACCCCACCCACCCCTACACCCCAGGAGAAGGAGCCACCCCATGGACGAGCCCGCCCCCGAGCACCTCGTCGACGCCGAGGCCGCACGCGCGGCGCTCGATGCCGCCACCGAAGCCGCGAAGGCCCGCTTCAAGACCAGCGTGTCCGGCGGACGCCCCAACCAGGCCCAGATCGACGCCGTCAACATGCTCAGCGAGATCGTCGTCGAGCTCGCCGCCTACATCGACGTGCTCGTGCCGGACGGGCGCAACAAGAGCCTGGCGCTCACCGCGCTCGAGGACGCCCACATGCGCGCCAACCGCGGCATCTTCCAGGACGGTGCCCGGTGACCGCCGCCCACACCGAGATGCAGCCGCTCCCGGGCACCTGTTGGCGCCCGTGGGGCGTGGACGCGCTGGCGACCGTCGTCGCCCGCGACCCGCGCTCGGTGACCATCCGGTACGACCACGCCCCGAAGGTCACCCACACCCTCACCCGCGGCGAGTACTCCGCGATGGGCCGCGAGGTCAACCGGCCCGAGTACGAGCGCGGGAAGCGCCGCGACCTGGAGGCGCTGGACCGGCTCCACGAGAAGCTCGACGAGCTCCCGCAGCCGGACACGTCCCGCGCCGCCGCCCGCGCACGCAAGGAGGCGGCGTGAGCACCGCGCAGCTGTACCGGAAGCGCCCCGTCCCCGTCGAGGCGATGCGCTGGCCCGGCGGCGCCGAAGCAGCCACCCCGATCATCGACTGGGTGCTCGCCAACGGCGGCAACGCCCGCTACCAGGAGGCCCACTTCGAGCCGGCGACGCCCGGCGCCGAGGAAGGCTGGCTCGTCCCCGAGCGGATCCGCATCGACACCCTCGAAGGGACCATGGACGCCCGGCCCGGCTACTGGGTGATCCGGGGCGTCAAGGGCGAGTTCTACCCGTGCGAGCCGGAGATCTTCGTGGAGACGTACGACCCGGTCCAGTACACCGGCGTCGGCCCGAAGACCGCGGCAGCGATCGCCGAGCTGCCCGCGTCCGTCAAGGCGCACCCCGACCGCGCCCGCAAGCGCAGCGAGCCGCCCCACGAGGTCGGCGTACAGCCCCAGGGCTGCCCGTTCTGCGCCCGCATCGCCGCCCGAGACTACGACGGCGGCCATGACACCGGCGTGTACCACTTCGAGCCCCTGAACCCGGTCACGCCCGGCCACCGCCTGTTCGTCCCCGGCCAGCACATCCCCCGCGCGGAGCACGCGCCCGCCGTGACCGGCATCACGTTCAGCACCGCCGCCCGCTGGGCTGCCGTGCAAGGCGGGGACTTCAACCTGATCGTCAACGCCGGCCCGGCAGCGTCGCAGACCGTCGAGCACCTCCACGTCCACTACGTGCCCCGCCGCCCCGGCGACGGGCTCATGCTGCCCTGGACGGACGGAGCGCGCCCGTGAGCGCGTGGATCCCGCCTCGGCCGCTCGACGCCGGCTTCATCGTCGACCCGACCGACCCGACGCGCGCGATCGCCCCGTCCGGGAACCTTGCCGCCCGCATCAGCTTCGCGCCCGCCGGCGCCGACCCGGACGACGAGACCGCCTGGACCCCGCTCGGCTTCATCGACCCGAAGGAGGTCGGGTGGTGAGCGCCGAAACCAAGGCCGCACTCGACGCCGCGATCGCCGCGCACGTCGCCGACGAGACCGCACAACCCACCACCGTGGTCACCGGGTACGTGCTGATCGTCTCCCACGGCACCGCCGAGGACTTCGACAACGAGATCACCCAGTACTTCGCGGAGTACGCCGACCGGCAGCCGTACCACACCGCTCTCGGCATCGTCCTCCGCCACCTGGACTTCATGCGGTCGGAGACCGCCGGATGAGGCCCACAAAGCCGGGTGGCGGGGGTCAACGCGGCCCGTTCATTCTCCCCGCGAAGGACGCCCAAGACCCTGGACCACGAGGCGAGGCGTACCTGCCTCCGCCACCCCTAGACCGGGCACGTCTCTAGAACGCTCCGGGGGCGAATCGGGATGTACGCCCCCGCACGCTTCCGTGCCCCTGGCCGGTCGGACCCGTTTTCCTTGTCCGGGTCCGACCGGCCCTCCCCACGCCCACCACCAGCCCGATAGGAGGCCCTGGCATGCCGCTGCCCAGCGACGGTGAGAACTGGCCCCCGAAGAAACTCGAGCCCGCGCTCGACCTGATGGAGATCCACGACGCCTGGTACCTCGGGGACGCCGACGTGCTGTCGGCCGTGTACCGCAACCAGAAGGTCCGCAACCACCCGGCCCAGTACCGGGGCGGCGTCGTCGGCATCGCAGCCCGCCTGTGGTGGGGCAAGCCGCTCGCCAACGGCGAGAACCGCGTGAAGCTGCACCTGCCGCTCGCCGCGGACGTGGCCACCATGAGCGCCGACCTGCTGTTCTCCGAGCCGCCCCGAGTGGTCATCGAGAACGCCTCCAAGACGAACCCGGACGGGACGATCGTCGTCTCCAAGGAGCAGCAGGCGATCGAGAAGGTCGTCAACGCCCCCGAGGTCCACACCGTGTTCCTGGAGGCCGCGGAGACCGCCGCCGCGCTCGGCGGCGCCTACCTGCGCCTCATCTGGGACAAGGACCGCATGGAGCACGTCCGCCCCGACGTCGTGCACGCCGACAACGCGTTCCCGACGTTCCGTAACGGGCACCTGGAGGACGTGCTGTTCTGGGTCGAGGTCTCCGAACCCGGCGACAAGGACACCCTCCGCCACGTCGAGCTCCACGAGCGCGGGAAGATCACCCACGCCCTGTACAAAGGCACCGGCGACAGCCTCGGCTCCCAGATCGGGCTCGACGAGCACCCTGAAACCGAGTGGCTCGCGCAGCTGTCCGCCGACAACTCCGGCGTGTCCGGCGTCACCCGGGACGGACGCACCGTCGTACTCGCCACCGGCGTCGAGGGCCTCACCGCCACCTACGTGCCGAACATGCTGCCCAACCGGCTGTTCCGCAAGAACGCCTACCTGTCGCAGTTCGGCCGCAGCGACTACGCCGGCGTCGAGCACGCCTTCGACGCGATCGACGAGGCATGGACGTCCTGGGCGCGCGACGTGCGCCTCGCCAAAGCCCGCATCATCGTGCCCAACGCGTACCTCGAATCGCTCGGCCCCGGCGGCGGCGCGTACTTCGACACCGACCGCGAGGTGTACGAGGGACTCGACTTCCTCACCAGCGACGGCGGCAGCAAGACCATCACGCCGCAGCAGTTCGCGATCCGCGTCCACGAGCACCAGGCCACCATCACCGAGTGGACCCGGTACGCGCTGCGCGGCGCCGGCTACTCCCCGTCGTCGCTCGGCGAGCAGGGCAGCAGCGTGCAGCGCACCGCCACCGAAGTGTCCGCCGAGGAACGCCTCTCGAACCGCACCCGCGACAAGAAGATCAACTACTGGAAGGCCGCCCTGGGCGACTTCGTCCGCACCTGGCTCGACCTCGAAGCGAACGTGTACGGGAACGCCGACGTGAAGCTCAGCGAGCCGCCCGAGATCCGGTTCCCGTCCGAGTCGCAGCAGGACCCGCGCGAGCTCGCCGAGATCGCCTCCCTGCAAGCCGGGTCGCAGTCCGCGTCGATCATGACGCGCGTCCGCGGCATGCACCCCGAATGGGACGGCGCGACCGTGAACGAGGAGGTCGAGCGCATCCGCCAGGAGATGGGCATCGGAGCGCCCGAGCCGGACGCGGCCACGTACCGCGGCATCCTCGACACCGCCCTGCAGAACCCGATGGGCGACGAAGAGGCCCGCGAACTCGACGAGCGACGCCAGAAGGAGCTCGAGGACAGCAGCGAGGGGTGACCCGTGGCGGACTTTTACCGGCCAGCACCGGGCCTCGCGCTCGACGACCTCGCCGAACGCATCGCCGCCCGCGTGGTGGACATGTACTCGGCCGTCGAAGCGGAGCTTCTCGCGCAGGTCGCCCGCCGACTGTCGCGCGGACTGCCCGCCGTCCCCGAGCTGGACGCCCAGCTGGCCGTCATTCGGGAACTGCAAGCGACCGCACGCCGCCTGCTGGGCAAGATTCCGCCGGATCTTGCCCAGCAGATCGTGCAGATCGCGATCGAGCGCGGCACGGCCGCCGCAGCCGACCAGCTCGCGCTCACCGTGGACATCCCCAAGGTGTCCAACATCACCCGCACCCACGCCGACACGCTCGCACTCGTCGCCCAGGACCTCGGAAACGCGTTCGACCAGGTCGCGCTCCGCATCCTGCGGTACCCGATCGACGCGCTCGGCGTGTTCATGGGCACCGACGCCTACCAGCAGACGATCGCCCGGCACACCGGCCTCCGCACCGTCGGGAACATGTCCACCGACGAGGTCCGCCGGCGCGCCCTGACCGACTTTCTCGACCAGGGCATCACCGGCTTCACCGACCGGCTCGGCCGCCGGTGGCGCATCGGCTCGTACACCGAAATGGCGGTCCGCTCCGCGACCGCCCGCGCCTACACCGACGCCTCCACCGCCCGGCAGCTGCGCGCCGGGTACCGGCTGGTGACCGTGCTGGGCAACAACGACGCCTGCCGCCTGTGCGGCGCCTGGTTCGGGAAGGTCCTCTCGATCGACGGCACCCCCGCCGGGACCTACCAGATGGAGCACGCGATCGAGGACGGCGTGTACGTCGAGGTCGAGGTCGCCGCCACGCTCGACGACGCCCGCCGCCAGGGCCTCATGCACCCGAACTGCGCGTGCACGACCGCCGGGTACCTGCCCGGGCTGACCAAGCGCGTCAGCGCCGCCCAGTACGACCCGGAGGCCGAAGGCTTCCGTGAGCGGCAGCGCCACCTCGAGCGGAAGATCCGCGACTTCAAGCGCAAGGGCGCGATCGCCGAAGCCGTCGGCGACAGCGACCGGGCGCAGAAGATGGCCGCGAAGGTCCGCGCCGCGCAGGGCGAGCTTCGCGCGCTCGTCGCCGAGAGCGGCCAGAAACGCCGCTACGACCGCGAGCAGCCCCGCTGGGCCGACGGACCCTCCGGTCGCCCCGCACAGCCCAACGTCGCGCCTGTCGTGCCCGGTCGCCCGCCCGGGGCGATGGCTGAGAACCCGGTCCGGGCCAGCCTCGGCCTCGAACCCGCAGAGGACGGGACCGTCACCCGCCTTACCCGGCAATAGCGAAGGGCGACCTGGCTGTGCATGGCACTGCCGGTCGCCCTTCGCCGCCCACCGTAACTCGCGCCCTGCCACCCCGGCAAGGACGCGCGTGCCGCGCCTGGCGCACGGCACACCACCCCCGAGATGCCCTGGAGGCCACTCATGTTCACCCGCAAGCTGCCGCCCTTCGTGGTCCTCAACGATCCCGGAGCGTCCGGCACCAGCACCACCCCGCCGGCGCAGACGCCCCAGACGCCGCCTGCACCGCCCGCTGACGCGCCCTCGACCCCCGAGGCGCCCCAGCAGCCCACCCCGCCCGTCCTGGCGCCCCCTGCGGGCGCACAGGCCCCGACGCAGCCGGACCCGCAGCCCGGCCAGGAGAGCGCTCCGGCAGCGCCGGCCCCCGAGAGCATCGACAGCCTGCCGGAGTGGGCGCAGAAGGAGATCCGGGACACGCGCCGCGAGGCGCAGGGTCTCCGCCAGACCCGCGAGGCCGCGATCGCGAAGGCGAAGCAGGAGGCCGCTCAGGAAGCGGCAGCCGAGGTCGCCCAGACGATCGGCAAGGCCCTCGGGCTGATCAAGGACGAGGACACCCCGCCCGACCCCGAAGCGCTCGTCGCGCAGGCGCAGGCCGACCGCGAAGCCGCCGCCCAGCAGGCGCGCCTCGCCCGCCTGGAGGCCAGTGTGCTCCGCTCCGCGCCGTCGCTGCCCGTCGGCGATGCGCTCCTCGACTCCCGCGCCTTCATGGAGCAGGTCGCGGCCATTGACCCGACCGCTGAGGACTACGCCGCCCAGGTGGCGGACGCAGTCAAGAACGCGATCGAAGCGAACCCCACGCGCTACGCGGTGGCCCCGGCGGCCGCACCCGCGAACACGGGTGGTTCTCCGATGACCGGCACGCCGCCCGCTGCCGGTGACTCCGTCGACGACTTCCGCAAGGACTACCGCGCCAGCCGCGGCCTGCAGGAGTAGTCACCCCGCAACCGAAAGGAAGAGCCGCTCATGGCCAACACCCTTCTCACCCCCGCCGTGATCGCCAACGCCGCGCTCGCGACGCTCTACGAGACGACCGTCGCCGCGCAGCTGGTGCACCGCGACTACTCGCCCGAGTTCGTCGCCAAGGTCGGTGACACGATCACCATCCGCAAGCCCGCCGTGTTCACCGCCTCGGAGTTCGACGAGGGCACCGGCATCCAGGTGCAGGACGCGACCGAGGCCGGCATCCCCGTGGTGCTCAACCACCACAAGGACGTCAGCTTCGCCGTCACGTCCAAGGACCTCGCCCTCAAGATCGAGGACTTCCGGGAGCAGCTGCTCGACCCCGCCATGGAGGCGATCAGCCAGGCGATCGACCGCGACATCCTCGCGTTCCGCAACGACATCACCCAGGAGGTCGGCGCGTCCGGCACCTGGACGTGGGACAAGCCTGAGTCGCTCGTCGACGCCGGCGTGCTCCTCGACATCGCGAAGGTGCCCGCGAGCGAGCGTCGCGTCATCGTCGGCCCCCGCACCCGCGGTAAGTGGCTGCAGAACGACCTCGTGAAGAAGGCCAACGAGTCGGGCACGACCGCTGGCCTCCGCGAGGGATCGATCGGTGCCCAGCTGTGGGGCTTCGACGCCTACATGAGCCAGAACATCGGGCAGCCCGCCTCGAGCCCGGCTCCCGGCGACCCGACGACCGAGGTCAACGTGGCCTTCCACCGCACCGCGGTCGCGCTCGTCACCCGCCAGCTCGAGCTCCCGCTCGGCGCCGCGAACGCCTACATCGCCAACTACAAGGGCTTCGGCATCCGCGTCGTCATCGGCTACGACCAGAGCAAGAAGAAGGACATCGTGTCCCTCGACGTGCTCTACGGCGTCAAGACGCTCGACCCGAACCGCGCCGTCCTCATCAAGGGCGCGGACGCGGCCGGGTCCTGACCCGACCGCGCGGGTGACCCGTGCACCTGGTGTACATCGTCCGGCCGGGCGGAAACGAGGAGCTTCGCTACTCGCTCCGCTCGGCCTGGGCGAACCTCCCCGTTGAATCCGTCACGATCGTCGGAGACCCACCCGGCTGGGTAACCGGCGCACGGGTCATCCCGGGTAACCGGTTCGATTCGAAGCCGAGGAACGTCCTCGACAACGTGCGCATCGCCGTCAACGACCCCGACGTGCCGGAGCAAATCGTCCTGATGAACGACGATTTCTTCGTCCTCGAACCGCACGACACGATCCCTGTCCTGTACCGCGGGCTGCTCGTCGACCAGATCGAGCGTCTGCGGAACCGTACGTGGTGGTCGACGTCGCTGAGGGCGACGCTCACGTGGCTCCAGGAGCAGGGCTACCCGGACCCGCTCTCCTACGAGCTGCACGTCCCGTTCCCGGTCGAGAAAAGCGCCATGCGCGCCGCCCTCGACCGGCTCGGCGACTACGAGGCCGTGAACCCGCCCCAGTGGCGGACGGTGTACGGCAACCTCGCCCGGATCGGCGGCCAGAGCCACCGCGACGCGAAAGCGAAGCAACCTGGCCAGCCGGTCCGGCGAGGCCCGTTCCTGTCCACCGACGACGGCGCGTTCTACCTCGACCACTGGGCCTGGCTCGCCAGCCAGTTCCCGGACCCTTCCCCATTCGAAGCTCGCCTGGCGCGAGCAGCACGAGAGGACATCCCTGTGGGCCTGTACAAGAACGTCACCACCGGAATGATCGTCGAGGACACCACCGGTCGCCTCGACAAGCTCGCCCGGTGGGTGCGTGTCCCCGCCGACGAGCTCGCCGCCCCCGCCGTCGCCGTCGACCCGGCCGAGGTCATCCTCGCCGACGGTAGCCCGGCGCCGACCGACGCGCACAGCATCCCGATCCTGAACGGCGACCCCGAGGTGGTCGGTGAGGCCGACGCCGAGCCGGACGCCGAGCCGGAGCCGGAGAAGCCCAAGCGCGCCTCCCGCCCGCGCGCGAAGAAGGAGGCGTGACCCATGGCCCGGGAGTACGCGACGGCCACGCAGGTCCAGCAACTCGTCGGCATCCCCGACGTCGCAGCGGGCACGCTCCGCCGCGCCTCCCGGGCCGTGGACCGCATCCTCAAGGGCGCGCACTACGACGTCGACGAGCACGGCATGCCGACCAACCCGGACGTCGCCGCGCTGCTGACCGAGATGGTCGCCGAGCAGGTCGCCTGGTTCCAGGAGCTCGGCGACGAGACTGGCATCGCCGCCGCCGGCGGAGGCTCGATCGGGTCCGTGTCGCTGCCCACCATCGGCGGCGGACGCCAGACCGCGGCGGACGCCCTCCTGGCGCCCAACGCCGTCGCCCTGGCGCGCTCGTCCGACCTGCTCGAATGGCGGGTGCTGCACTGATGCGCCTGCCGAACCGCATGATGCCCCACGGCGGCCTCGTCGCCTACGAGGTAGCCACAGGCCAGACCGGCCGGGGAAAGGCCGTCAGCGCGCCCGTCGTGCCCGAACGCGCCAACATCCAGGAGCGCCGGCGCCTCGTCAAGGGGTCCGCCGCCGAGGTCGTGTCCAACGCCACCGTGTGGCTCGACCCCGAGCACAACGTGCCCGTCGGGTCGAAGGTCACGATCTGGCGCGGCACCCCCCGGGAGCGCGTCACCGAGGTCCTGCAGACCGCGTACTGGGAGCAAGGCCCCGGCCTGCCCGAGCACGTCGAACTGCTCTGCACGTAGGAGGCCCGCCGTGGATATCTCCGTCGAGTGGACCAACCCCAGCGGGGCGGTCCTCGCCGCAGCGGTCCTCGGCCTCAACATGGCCGCCGAGCACCTGCTGGCCGCGTCGCAGGAACTCTCCCCGGTCGACTCCGGCGACAACCGCCGGTCCGCCGCCGTGCAGGAGGCCACGGTCAATGACCCGGTCGCGTGGGTGACCTACGGGATGCCGTACTCGGTACGCATCCACGAGGCCACCGACATGAACTTCAGCACCGTCAAGAACCCCAAGGCGCAGGCGAAGTTCCTCGAAACGCCGCTGGTCCGCGACCGCGCCGAGCTCGTCGGCCTCATCCAAGCCTCGATCCGGAGGGTGCTGTGAACTACGACGACGTGCTGCTCACCGGCCTCGCGCTCGACATCGCCGCCCAGGGCCTCGCCGTGTGGCGCGACGACACCCCGTACCTCCCCTCGGAGCGCGGGATCACCCTCCACCGGCTGCCGGAGGACCCGCCCGAGGTCGTCGCGATCAACCCGTACATGGAGACCGAGATCGCCACGTACCGGCGCGACCAGGAAACCGTCGTGTCGTTCCTGCAGGTCCGCCTCCGCGTCCACGACCCGGCTGAAGGGCTGGCGCTGCAGGGCGCGCTCCGCGACCGCTACCACCGGCGCCGGGTGACGTTCACCGTCGGCGCCGACAGCGTCACCGTCACGGGACGCCAGCAGTCGCGCGGCCCGCTCGGCGACGACCAGAACGGCCGCTACCTGTTCACCCAGAACTTCTCGTTCACCGGCCTCCGGGCGAGGACCTGAAGGGCGAGAGACCCCGCGTAGTGCCCCAGGCGGGCACCACACCCACCACACACCGCAGCCCCGGCCCCGGGGCGCCTTCCTCCTGATTGGAGCCAACCACCATGACCGCCTTCGACTCGATCACGCCCACCTCCGGCGACGTCGGCAACAGCTTCGAGTGGATCTGGGACATCTGCGCGAACCCGACCGCCCCCAGCCCGACGTGGGTCAACGTGCCCGACATCACCGGCCTCACCCCGAACCCGGCCCCGAAGTACAAGGACGGCACGACGTACGCCAACAAGGGCCAGACGTCGCAGTCCAAGACCGGTGAGGACTTCACCCTCTCGGTGCAGGTGAAGGGCGTCAAGGACGTCACCGGCGAGTTCCAGCCCGAGCTGCTGATCCTCATCGAGGCCGCCGACTCGATCGGTGACGAGAACGTCATCGGCTTCCGCTACTACCACGCCACGTCGCCGTCCCTGGCCTACCAGGGCACCGCCGCCGTGAACTGGTCGCGCGCGAACACCGGCAACGACGACATCGAGTTCTTCCAGTTCGAGCTCACCGGCCAGGGCGACCGCGTCAAGATCCCGAACCCGGCCGTGTCGTCCTCCTAACCCACCCCACCCGACCCCTAGGAGAATGAAGTGATCACCGCCCGCGAGAAGGGGCGGCAGCTGGAACTGATCGTGGGGGGCGGGGAAGACGCTCTGACCTTCCTCGTCCCCCCGATCCCCGCTGCCGCCGGCTCCCAGCTGCTGGCCGACTGGATCGGCGTCGCCTTCGCCGCCCAGACCGGCGAAGAGGCCGAGAACACCGTCCGCAACCTCGCGCAGACCGCGCTCGGCGAGGACAACTACCACGCGATCCAGGACCTGCGCTGGGGCGAGCAGCAGGACCTCGTCAACGCCGCCTTCATGTGGAACGTGCAGGGCGGCGGAATCGACCTCGTCAACGAGTACCTCTCCGGAGGCCTCCCAAAAGCCCGGGAGACGCTGCTGAAGGCCGTCGGCCTGTGGGACGCGTTCTCACTGTTGCAGACGTCGCTCAGTTCGGCGTTGGAGAACCTGACGAGTACGGCCGATTCCCCCGATACAACTACCCCAAGTGGTGGCGAGACGCCCAGCGAGTAACGCAGCCCGGCAAGGGTGAGGTGCACATCGGGTACCGGCAGCTGTGGTCGACCGCGCTCGGCAAATGGGACCAGATCACCGCCCCCGATCTGCACCAGGTGTACGGCCTCGATGACGCCGACCCCGCGTTCTGGGCGCGCTCGTGGCGCTCCCTGCAAGGCCGCATCCGCGGCCTGCTCGACGTGCCGTCGACCCGGCTGCACGCCGCCCTCGTCAAACCCTAGCCAGCCCGAAGGAGGCACCCATGTCGTTCCCCGCCGGTGAACTGGTCGCCTCTATCCGCCTCAACGGCCTGCCGCAGTTCGAGCAGGACAACGCGCGCGCCGAGGCCGTGTTCCGCCGCACCGGCGCGACCGGCCGCGCGGTCACCAACGCGCTCCGTACCGGCCTGCAGGTGGCCGCGGGCGCCACCACGGCGCTCACGGTCGCCTCCACCGGCTACCTCACGTCGGTGTTCCGCACCGGCGCGGCGTACAACACCCTGCAGCAGACGTCGCGCGCCGCCCTGCGCACCCTCACCGGCTCCGCGCAGGCCGCGAACGACCAGATGGCCAAGCTGGACGAGTTCGCGCGCAACAGCCCGTTCTCCAAGGCGACGTTCATCCAGGCGCAGCAGCAGCTCCTCGGCTTCGGCGTCGAGGCGAAGAAGGTCATCCCGATCCTCGGTGCCGTGCAGGACGCCGTCGCCTCCACCGGCGGCTCGAACCAGCAGATCGCCGATATCGTCACGATCCTCGCGCAGATCTCGTCGGCCGGAAAGATCACCGGCCAGGACCTCCTGCAGCTCGGTGGCCGCGGTATCGACGCGGCGACCCTCATCGGGCAGTCGCTCGGCAAGACCGGCCCCGAGATCAAGAAGTCCATCTCGAAGGGCACGCTCGACGCCACCGTCGCGATCGACGCGCTCACCGAGGCGATGACGAAGAAGTTCGGCGGCGCTGCCGCCGGAGTGAAGGCGACGTGGTCCGGCGCGCTCGACCGCATCAAGGCCGCGAACCGCGAGATCGGCGCCGCGCTCGCTGAGCCGTTCATCAGCCAGCAGGGCGGCGGCCGCGCGGTCATCTGGGGCAACCAGGTCGCGGACGTCATGCGCGCGATCCTCACCCACGTCAAGCCGATCGTCGGCGTGCTCGACACGCGCCTCATGCCAGGCTGGGCCGCGTTCACCGCCGGGCTCGACAAGGCGCGCGTCGTGATCAAGTCGTGGGACTCGTCCAGCCTCGAGCGGTTCCTGAACCGCGCGCAGCAGTACACGCCCGTCATGGCAGGCCTCGCCGGCGCCGTCCTGGCCCTCACCGGCCAGCTGGTGCGCCTGGTGCCCGTCATCGGCCCCGTGATGAGCTTCCTCGGCCCGATCCCGGCCGCCCTGGGCGCGATCGCCCTGGCGTCCCCGGAGGTGCGCGCGTCGCTGGGCGAACTGCTCGGCGCGTTCGCGCCGCTCATCCCCGCGCTGCAGAACCTCGCCGAGGTCGTCGCCTCGTCGCTGAACATCGTGCTGCCCGTCGTCGCCGAGGTCATCACCGGCCTCGCGGTCGCCGTGGCCCCGCTGGTGCAGGCGCTCGCCGACATCCCGGCGCCGGTGCTGCTGGGCGCGGCGGCGTTCCTGCTGCTCAACAAGGCCGCGACCCCGCTGCCCGCGCTGCTGTCGTCGCTGGCCGACAAGGGCGGCCAGGCGCTCCTGTTCTTCCGCAACCTGCGGGAGACCGCCCAGGTGCAGGCCGCGCTCGCCCGCATGGAGGGCAACACGAGCCGGTTCGCCGGTGCGATGGGCGTCGCCGGGAAGGCCGCCACGGGCCTCGCCAACGGCCTCAAGGCCGCTTTCGTGGCCAGTGGCCCCGCGCTCGCGATCCTGGGTGTCGTCGCCGCGGGCTCCGCGCTCGTGTCGATCCTCTCCGCGCAGGCCGAGAAGGCAGCGGAGGCGAACAAGCGCATCGCGGAGTACCGGGACACGCTCACCGAGACCGGGAAGGCGACCGAGAAGACCTACGCGAAGATGGG
>Ga0182737_1002231_pt1 | contig 16240 bp, 4 predicted proteins | sample eDN5th30CBELigOP_FD_128878 | JGI IMG/M metagenome (GOLD analysis project Ga0182737, IMG submission 128878) | Enriched Organic Plus compost microbial communities from Emeryville, California, USA - eDNA 5th pass 30_C BE-Lig OP (version 2) (version 2) ...
AAACGGCCTCCCTATTGACAAACACAACAGCTGACACCTTGAAGCAAATAGCCAGAGTCAGTGCATCCCCTGAGGCATACCTAACATCTCTTCGTGCTAACGGCTCACTAAAAAGAATCGCCATGGGAGCTACTGCTCACAAGTTACAAGTCTATCTCGACAACGCGCCATGACCCCAATCTTTAAACATTATTCTAAACACAATCGCTCAGGTGTAGCGCTTGTAATGACCATCATTATCCTGGCGCTCATAACAATTATGGTGCTGGGATTTGCGGATCTAGTGCGTTATGAAACAGTTTCGTCCTCCACACACCAGGAACGCGGAAGGGCACAATTTCTCTCACAGATGGGAGTGGACACGGTAATTGGCGTGCTCAAAAGGCAGACCGCAAATCCAGATTTAGTATGGGCTAGCAAGCCCGGAGCTTTGATTATTCCAGAAGATGCAAATCCTAAAGTTTTATCACGTCAGGTGAATCTCCATTCAGGCTATCCTGCTACTGGCGGCGCCGCACCCAACAGTCCGCCAACTCCTGCAGCATTTGCCCCTGCTAATCTTAACATTCAAACATTGGCAGATCAAAACCCTCCCACTTACCTAATTACTGATCAACCTGCTGACCCCGCCAATGCACAGAGTACACAAGCGGTGAAACTGCCACTCAGGTGGGTGTATGTTCGCGAAGATGGACAGTTGGACTTTTCTGAAACCCCAGAACTCCAAACAAGTAATCCGCTCGTAGGGAGATATGCGTTCTGGGCGGATGATGAATCCAGCAAAATCAATATCAACACCGCATGGAAGCGAAATCCCATCTCTGGCGGCTCCGGGGTAAGGAATCCATTCTCTTCAAGTCACCCGACTGCGGTAAATCTCGGAAGCCTCAACGACCCTGATCGCGGTGTAACTTTTGATCAGAATATGGCCGATTTTGTACACTCTCAAATAACACAGTCCCATACCTATGTTGATCTGGGTGTTTTAAAAGCTGACTCAACCGGTTACAATAGATTTTTCAACTCCCTTTATGAGTTTCGTCGCCTGGATCAATTGAGTAACAGCACCAACTATACGCGGGCAATTAATGCCTATAAATTTGAACTTACTCACTATAACCACGATCCAGACAGCACCTTTTTTAACGAACCGCGCATTGTGCTTACCACCCAACGCAAATACGCCCAGGGAAGGCCTTTTATTGATATCCTTAAGGATAGCAGCCCTCCTGCGGCAGGCAAAGGTGCTGGCACACATACTGAATTGGGGTCTGATCCCGGCAGAACTGCCTCCAGTTCGATTGATTACGTGAAGCTGAACAAAGTGGTTAAGAAAATTGTTAACTACCTCAAGCGTGAAGACTGGCCCATGGTCAAGGGGGGCGGAGGCGCAAGCTCCAGTCCTAGTATACAGAAAAAATACTACGATGAAAATTCTGAATATCGCCTGACTCAGATTGCACTAAACATCATTGATTACGTAAGGAGTGCAGAGTCTGATTATCTACTGGTTGAGCCTTTACGGGGCATTATCAGCAACGGAGAAACGATTGGTGGCAAGTATTATCCTGCAGGTGATTTTGTAAGTGATATTGAGCAGGGATCCATTCGTGGGCGCAACTTTACCTACAAAGGCATCACTAGAAGTCTTTATGTAACAGAAATGGGCGTATGGGTTTCACCCACTGTAATAAATGATGCCACCAATCCGAATAGAGACAAACGCTTCCATTGCAAGTTCTTTGTAGAAGTGCACCTGCCTGAAGGCAATGGTCTGGACGAGCTGAATCTTACTGCCCTGCCGCTTAAACAAGGCCAGGGGAGCAGCGCTGCAACCACTAACTTGTGGGTGTACTGTGCCAATGTAGCTGGCGGCGACCGGATTAAGATGGCTGATGGCAACAATGGCTGGTGGGTTGTCACACCCAGCAGCGTTGTTGGAGGTGACCCGGTTATTAAACGTGGCAAGTACAAAACATTGCAGTTTGACGCCTACTACAGGCCTGATTTTACCAACAATACTTACGTGCGCCCAAAAAGCTTCAGCAGCGTACGATTTGCCCTGGCTATGAAGAATGCCACAGCCACCCAAATTCAAAACGGTTTCGGACCTGATCCTGGCACGCAACGTTTCGAAGTAAGTCCAATCAGTGGTGGTCGAGTATCCTGTAAAATTGATGATGCTTCTGTTGCGGATGGCGACATCACCTCAATGGCCGTGGATGACCCCATGATCAACAATGTCACGGCTGACTGGAAGGAGGCCAAACCACGTAATACTTTTGCAGGGCTTAAATATGGTGTAACACGCAGCAACCCTAACGGTTATACTGCTGATGGCCCCCCAGAAGCAAACGTAAGTTCTCTCGGCAAAAATACAACTATTGTGCCGCCGCAGGATACAGACAAGTCTGGGAAAATAACATCTGTCAGCATGCAGTTTGCATTCCCCAAAGGTCATGAACAGAACCTGCAAGGCATGGTCTATTCCAGCGGAGAATTAGGGTTCATCCACACTGGAGTTGAAGTTAATGATTTAAAGAACACGGAGGGCGTTCCTTACAGAACCCTCCGTCTTCAACCCAGCCAGCACGACAATAATACGGTGCCAGATTGGGCGCTTATGGATTTGTTCACTGCCCCAGTAGATTCCCCTCCTCAGGCCGCAAGTATTTTCACTCCGCACAGCACTGGAGTTGGCGGCAGAGTTAATATTAATGCGCAGGTGGAACCGTTTGCGAATCCTTCCATAGTTGCAGAAGGCAGCCTGTTGCAGCGTCGGCTGCCTTTGGTGGCAGTTCTTGCTGGAGCTCCTAGCGAATCCAAGACCAATAACATTTTATCAGAAGCAAAGGCAAAGATCATTGCTTCAAATGTCTACAATAAAAAGTGGGCGTCTGATTCCAGCTCCAGACAATTCGGATTTGCAGATGCCTTTGATTCACCAGGGGAAATTGTTGAGATCGAAGGTGTGTCTGACCAAGGCGAGGAAAGTGAAGCTGTCATAAGGAGCATAGGAAGTTTAATAACCACGCGAGGCAGTGTTTTCACAGTTTACAGCATTGGCCAGTCCTTACGAGAAACTCGGAACGGTGATCTTCTTATCATTGCTGAACAACGTAATCAGACGACTCTTGAAAGGTATCTTGAGATTGATGATAACAATACCATTGATGACTATGATGACGACATCAAGTCAGTAAACTTCCGCAAAGTGGGGTCACGCAATCTTACCCCGTAGATTCAAAAATTTTTCGCAATTGCAGCGCTTGCTGCCATGCCGATTTTCCATCCCTATTTTAGTCCTTCTTTTGTATGTTTCCGCACATCACCCAAAGCTTCCGGAAATCTATCATTAAGTGTAACACCCGTCTTGTCACAATGATTGCTGGGGCAGTCTTGGCTACGTCGGGCGTAACCCACGCTCAGAATGTTTATTGGAATGGCGGCTCCAATTCCTGGGCTAATATACCTAGTTGGGTGAACTTTGACGGCACACCTTTTAATGCCCTGCCGGGCTCCACAAATTTTGCCACGTTTGATCAATTATCCCCTGCTGACCTGCACGTCCTGGGTGGAAACCAAAGTGTAGGGGCCCTGCTTTTTCAAGACAATACGGATGGATATACCATTGGTGATGGTACCGGGGCCGACACACTGAACCTGACGGCAGTAACAAATATAGGCATCAAGCTCGATGCCACGCCAGGTGGAGGGAATGCTATAGTCAACTTTAATTTAAATGTAGCCGCAGCCCAAAGCTGGGTCATCCAGACAGAGCGCAGCTTAACCACCGCTGGCAATCTGACCCTAAGCGCCAATCTTACACTGACAGATGACGCGACAAATAATCAATTGGGCGGCTCTTTCATCATTGGCTCCACCGGAAATGTGCTACAGCAGAATGCTGGAAATAGAACTATTTTTGTGCATGATTTAACCAGTGGGACCGACGTAACCATTAACAGCAATATTGCCCTGACTGAAAGCGCCACTACAGGCAGAAGACTTTTCCTTAACACGCAAGACGGGGCCACTGTAGAAATTAATGGTGACATGACAAATGGCGCTGGCGGCGCAAGCGGATTCACCAAACAAGGCGTCGGCACTTTAACAATGAACGGCGACATACTCTACACCTCGGGTAATGGAACTGTGGTTGATGGTGGTATTTTTAATGTCAATGGCAATATAAGTGCGGGCAGTGGTCAGCTTGCCGTTAATAACAACAGTACGCTTAACATAAGTGGCGCCAGCAACGTCACAAGTGGCGCCTGGGTTATTAGCAATGGCACAGTGAATGTCGACGGCGGCGCTGGAGTAATTAATATGGGGGGGCTGATTTTAGGCAACACAAGCACCCCTGGAAACGTTACTCTTAATACCTCTGGGAAAACCCTAAACATTACCGGCAGCATCGTTTCACGAATAGGTTCCAGCAGTTTTATTCTGGACGAGAATTTTGCCCTTAATGGAGGAGTAACTGCTGAAGTCTGGAAAAGTTCTGTAGAGGATGCTTTAGTGCTGTCAGGCATTATTACTGATGGGACGTCCGCAGGCGGCCTCACCAAAACCAGAGCTGGCAAGCTGGTTATTAGTGGCAGTAATAGCACCACTGGCGCTAATTTCCTAGGCCAGGGAAGAATCGAATTGGATTTCACTTCGAACAACGACAATAAACTGGGCTCTGGCATTATTAATATAGGCGGCATGGACCTGTTATTGACAGGCAGTGAGACGGCAGACTCTATTCAGCAAAGCGGCAACCTGAATGTCTTTGCACGAGGAGCTAGCAATGTCATCCTGACGCCAGGTGCCAGCCAAAATCTCACCTTGAAACTGGGAAACATTAGCCGGGGCACAGATGACGGGGGAATAGGTGGGACTATTAACTTTGTTCTGCCGAACCAACGTGCGACAGTAGAAACCACTGCGGCTGACACTGTTTTTATTGGCGGCTGGGCCACAGTAGAAACCGACACTGGCTCCCACTTTGTAGCGATTAGCGGGGGCAAAGTGGTGGCATCGGTCTCTACAAATGGTGACATGATCGGAAGTGGTTGGGCGCCTAGCATCACCAATAAAAATGTGTCTGATGATGCAGGATTTAGTGGTTCTTCTGACTATATGCGTGCAACCAGCCTACGCATATCTGCGGGCAATTCGCTCAACGTGATTGAAAGCTTGTATGTGGATGGAGGGGGAATACTTGTTTCCTCGACCAGCACTTCAGCAGGTATTTTTGGCGGGAATCTATACACCGGTAATTTAGTGGGCTCCCTGGGGGCAGAATTAATCATCAACCAGATGAGTAGTACTGATTTTGAGATCGGCAGCAATATCCGCCGTTCTGACAATATCGCAGCAGGCGCCATTAACATCACCAAATCTGGCTTAGGGACGCTAATCTTAAGCGGCAAGAACCAGACGGCCGCCGTGACAACGACTGATGCCGCAAGTGGAACTCTCTTCTTAAATGAAGGTACAGTGGTACTTAAAGGTGGGAATGCGTTGAGCGACAATACCGCAATCGTATTTGATCCGCGTTTCAACGCCGTATTGCGTCTGGAAGATGATGAGACTGTGGGCAGTATCAGCAGCAATGGTTTAGGCCTTGATGGTGAGGGCACGGTTGATGTGGGAAACAACTCTCTTACCATCAAACAATCTGGAGGGCAGACCTACTCCGGCTCACTTCAAGGTTCCGGCACCATCATAAAAGACAACCTTGATCAAGCGATCGGTTCCGTTGCAAGCTGGACATTAAATACCAGCTCCAACGATAATTTTACTGGGAGTCTGGTGGTGAACAAGGGACTGGTGGTACTGTCAGGGGTTGGGGTTCGCAACCTTGACGAAGTGGCAAGTGTCACGCTCAACCATGGTGGCGGCTTGATTGTCGATAACAATAATTCATCCTTATCTCTAAGCCGCATTAATGACGGCGCATCTGTGGTTATGAATGGCGCAAACGGACGCGCCTCAACCACTGGAGCTAACAACGGCCTACATATCCGCACTAATCAAGGCGCTGTTTTTATCGAGACTGTTCAAGACATTACCTTTAATGCGGGGGCAAATTATTTTCTTGGTGAAGCGCTGGCAAGTTCCTCTGGAAGCGCCACTGTGATCGAAGCGACGGCGGGATTCACACGTAATAATTCATCCACCCTCAGTGTGCGGGGCACAAACCTTGGAGGCCCGGGCACCGTAGGGCGCACTAGATTGCGCATCACTCCCAACACCGCTGCGGCAGTGGCCTTTGCCAACCAGTTCCGGGCAAATGGCGCATATGCAAACGGAGCGACTGCGTTAGCCACTACTGCTAATGCGAATGCACCAGCTTCTACTGCAAAAGACATCTCAATCGTACCTTGGGCAGTCGGAGAAAGTTTTAGCTCCAACACGGGAGTAGCCGCGAATGTGGGAAATAGTTTTGTGACATACATTTCAAACGATTTCGGCTTTGTGCCGCTACATTTGGTGAATCAATACAATAGTTATGCGCTGGCTGGCGCCACTGACAATGTGCGTGAATCCTTAACTGCTAACCTAACCGTGGCAGCAGGAGATAAAAATATTAACAGCCTTCTTATCAACAACCAGAATAACGGGACCTCGACAGCTGCGCCTGGCTCCAATGTTACCTTCAGCGGAGCAAGCGGCTCTACACTCAGTGTCACTAGCGGAGCATTCCTGTTTACTGGAGTCGGCGCGGCCAATGCCACATCTGGCCTGGCAGCTGCCAATGCTTTTCAAGGCGGCATAACCATTAATGGATTTTCTGGCATTGCAATAAGCGGCCCTAATAAAGAGTACATCTTCTTTGCCAATAACAACTCTGCTGCAGGCACAACAATTGAATCCGCATTGGTCACGAGCGCAACAATGACCAAGTCAGGCCAAGGTCTTCTGCACCTTAAAGGGGATAACTCCGCCATTACAGATGTTACTCTGAATGAAGGAACCCTTCGTATTGATAACCTGAACAATATTGGCGGCGTCGGTGGCGAGCTTGTTTTTGCGGGTGGCTCCTTGCAGCTTGGGACGGACTGGAACACAGTCACATCAGGCTCTCTTTTGGATAAAACCGTACGGATTGAGGATGGCAGCCTGGGTATCCTGGATACCAATGCCGCCAGCCGTACAGACATTACCAATAATGTGACCATCGGAGCACTGAGCGGTTCAGGAACATTTGTGAAACGGGGTCTAGGCACACTGACGATGGGCGGATCAACAGCCTCCACGTTCACAGGATTGTTTGTCCTGGAGGGAGCCAGTGGTCAACTTCAAGACGATGTATCTGTGTTGCTTGATAACTCTGGAGGCAATGCAATAGCCGGCGATATTTTGATTGGAGCCTTAAATGGGTCACCTTCAGGACGCTCCGTGCTTCAACTAGGGCGCAGCAATCAGATTGCAGACACATCTGTCATTACATTTAAAAGCAACTCCGGTTCGAATGCTTTCTTTCAACTGGCAGGGCATGATGAAACTGTAGCCGGCATTGTCAATACGAACCGTGAAAGCGTAGTTCAGGTAACTCAATCTCAAACTCTGGCAGACGGTACCAGTACGCTGACATTGGCAGGCTCGGGTGAGTATTACTACGATGGCTACCTGCGTAATAGCGCCGGTGGTGGCAACGGCACTTTGACGATTGTAAAAACCGGCGCAGGTACTCAAACGTTCACGGGTGACCGCATCGGGTATACTGGTACAACTACCATTGAAGATGGTGTGCTCAGACTGCGCGACACAACTGCGCTCACAAGTAGCACAATCACTAATAATGCCACCCTGGAAATCGAGCGCACAAACATCACGGACTGGACCTATGCCAGGGTTATCAGTGGCACAGGCACCCTGCGTAAGACAGGTGTTGGGACCGGTAGAACCATCCTTAACGCGGCCAATACATACACGGGCATTACAGATATCGATGCGGGCACACTGACTCTCGGCGCCAATGGTTCCATCAATGAATCCGCAGCCATCAATATCAAACATGGCGCCATTCTTGACGTCACAGCCAAAGGAGCCACAGGTTACAGTTACAACAAGCTCCTTTCTGGTGGAGGAATTGTGAACGGTAACTTCAATCTGGCATCAGGCGGTTCTCTTAGAGTTGGCGCAAGCTCCAATCCCAATGCAAACTCCACCACAGGCGATCTGCTGGGCTCTTTTGCGTTTAACGGGAATTTTTCGATTGCGGCAGGCAGCAATGTGCAAATGCAAATCAGTGGAGCATCCTTTAACGATACGGGAATCAATGCGGCTTTTCAGGGCGGAACTTTATCATCTTACCTCACTGACAACGCAGCCACTCTCGATTCTTACACTTTTGCCGATGCAGCAAGCGGTGTGCCGAACCACGACTACGTAGATGTAAGCGGAGAGTTTCAGTGGAATAGCGGCGCAAAAGTGACGTATGAGCTTACATCTGGAGCCGCGTTTAATTCAGGTGATGTTCTGAACCTTTGGGACTGGCTGAACCTTGGAGGAACTTTTGACCTTGGTACAGACGCTTCACTATTATGGCAACGCGGCGGCGGCGTGTTGGGCGACCTGGAATTGCCAGACATTGCAGGATTAATCTACGATCTTACCCTGTTTAACTCTCACGGCATTATCGTAGTGATCGTACCCGAACCGGCTCCAGGCCTGCTCTGCATGCTGGCAGTTGTAATTGGGCTAACACGCAGAAGAAGATCTCGTTAAACTACTCAGTTCCAGCTTGGGAACACGCATGATCACCTATTTTCGTCAATTATTGCTTCACACTGAAATCCCAAAAAGTTAAGATAAATCATGCCATTAACCACCCCCAAAAAAAGTCATGTGAGACTCATATCCGCACTGCATTCATTTTTGGCCCTGTCAATCGTCACACTTCCTTGCTTTCATGGAGGGGCGCTAATGGCCCAGGATCCCAATGTTTATTGGGATGGCAAAGATACAGTAGGCGATCCCACCACATGGTCAAATGCGGCCAACTGGGTAACATTTGAAGGCGCTCCCTATGGCGCTATTCCAGGAGCGACAAATTTTGCAACTTTCGACAGCCTATCACTTCCGAACTTGCTAACCCTAGGCGGGAACCAGAGCGTAGGTGCGCTCTTGTTTAAAGACAACGCCGATGACTATACGATTGGTGACGGAGCAGGCTCGGACATCTTGAGCCTCACAGCGGCAAGTGGCATTGGCATTAAGCTTGATGCCACTCCCGGTGGAGGAGATGCGATAGTTAACTTTGATCTGGAAGTGGCTGCAACTCAGATCTGGCTCATTCAGGCCGAGCGAACATTAACTACGGCTGGAAGCCTGACCCTAAAAGCCAACCTTACACTGACTGATGATGTTGTAGATAATCAACTAGGCGGCTCTTTCATCATCGGCTCTGCAGGAAAGGAACTGATCAATTCAGGCGGCAACAGGACACTGATTGTAGACGATGTCCTCTCCGACCCTTTGGGGGTAGATTTGACTATCAATAGTAACATTAAACTTAGTGAGAGCGCTACAACAGGACGAACTTTCACCCTGAACCTGGCTCAGGAAGGTGTAAACGCCGTCATTAATGGCGATATTATTCAAGGCAGTTCGGGTAATGGAAACTTTACTAAAAGCGGCCCGGGTAATCTAGATGTTAACGGCAACTTAAATTATGGAGGCACGACCAATCTTTCTGGAGGTGGAGAGGTTAATGTAAACGGGAATGTCACAACGGGATCATGGAATGTAAACAACGGTACGGAACTGACAATCAATGGCAGTTTTTCAACATCTGCCTTCAGTGTAAACAACAACAGCCTGGTGCTGTTCAACACAGACAGCATCAACACGACAGGGTGGACCATTTCCAGCGGCACCGTAAATGTGAACTCGACATCAGGCACGCAAATAAACATAGACAGCCTAGTCATGGGCGGCACGACAACACCTGGAACCGTCGATATCAACTTTAATCCAGGGGTTATACTCAACTTGGGAGGTGATATCACTGCAAGATACAGCAGCACTTCTGAATTTCTGCTGGATGCTGACACCATTAATCTCAACGGGCAACGAGTTTTCACTGTTGACCGTAAAGATACAACATTGACCATAGAGTCTGATCTTACCAATGGAACAGCCAGCTCCCGCGTTCACAAAGCTGGCTTGGGTACAGTGATCCTTAAAGGAACAAATACCACTTCAGGAGCTAACAACGCCCTGACAAAAGGAACTTTAGTGCTGGATTTTCGTGAAAAGAATACTGCCAAACTTAGCAGTGAGGCAATGACCATCTATAATGGCGATCTGGTATTAATTGGAAATGAATCTGCCGCAAGCTCTCAAACTATCGGTGATCTTTCTATTATCCAGAACAATACGACTTATGCCCAGGGTGTAAATAACATCATTCTTCAACCTCAGAATGGTCAGGTGCTTACACTTAATCTAGGGAACATTACCAGGACATCAGGGGCAGGTGGCACGTTACATTTTGAAATTCCAGCAAATGGGACGATCAATACGACGACATCCGACACTGCCTTGCTTGGCGGCTGGGCGACTTTTAATAATGGAACAGAAGACTACTTTGCTGCCATTGTTGAAGGCCAGGTTGTGGCCGCGACTTCCACGATAAATGCTGATATAACAAGATCCTGGTCGCCTACATTGCTTAACAGAAACGTTGGTGATGGCGAATCCGGCTTTTCTGGAGTTAGCGACTACATGAATGTGGACAGCATTCGATTTTCAGGAGACTCTGCCCTCTCAGTACTGGAAAGTCTGAATATCGCCTCTGGCGGCATACTTGTCACAGAATCAAGCGCTTCCACTGGCATACTTGGCGGTGTGCTTACTGTGGAAGGAAGCAATGATCTTGTCGTGACTCATCATGGTTCCAGCCTCTTTGAAATATCATCCAGCATCCGCCGCGCAAGTGACCAGCACGGCGGGATAAGCATTACAAAAAATGGCGATGGTACACTTGTGCTAAACGGAAGCAATATTACAGGATCGGCGACTTCAACAACATCATCCAGCGGAACTTTACGGATCAACGAAGGCACGGTTATTGTTGCTGGTGGAAGTGCCATTAGCGACAACACAGATGTCGCCCAGGATGGCACTGTGGCGACGAGTTTCATATTGCAGGGCAATGAGGCTATTGCGAACCTTACAGGCACGAACACTCTAGCCACTACGAATATTGGCAGTCATACTCTGACGCTTAACAGCACTGGCACGACTCAGACGTACTCGAGTCAATTAGTGGGTGATGGAAACATTATTAAGAACAATCTAAACCCTGCTGGAACTATTGGCACCTGGGTCATCAACAGTAGTTCGAATGCCAATTTCACCGGAAATCTTCAGGTCAATGCAGGCGCTGTTTCTCTTGCAGGCAGTGGCGTAAACAACCTTGGCGCAATAAACTCTATCACCATTAATCAGCGTGGTGCATTAATTATAGATAACAATGGAGCCGCTGCCGGAGCAGGCCCGGACTACGAAGCAAGCAGTCGCATAAACGATGCGGCACGTGTTATCCTTAACGGGGCCAATGGTCGTGAAACCAGCACGGGTGCGCTGCTGGGCCTGAACATGCGCACCAACACCAACTCCACACATGGGGAACTCATTGCCAATCTTGATATAAAGAGCGGCGCGAATTATTTTCTGGCAGAGTCTTCCACCACAGCCTCCAATACATCGAGTGTCAGCCTGCTTCGCGTGACAGATGCCATCACACGAGAAAGCGGCGCAACATTAAGCGTGCGTGGCTTCAATCTCGGCGGCGCCAGTGGCTCACGCACTCGGTTGCAAATGACTGGAAGTACAGGTACAACAGCTTCTGTAGGCTTTGCCAATCAGTTTCGCGGGGCAGGAGTTTACGGAAATGGAAATACAGCCCTTGCAACAACATCCAATGCCAATAACCCTACCGCCGGAGACAAAGGCATCTCCATTGTGCCTTGGGCCATTGGGCAAAATTTGGCCGCTGCAGCAAATGCCACAACAAACGGCAACTCATTTGTGACATTTCAATCTGATTTAGTAGGTTTTCGAACCTTAAACCTGACCACTGAATATGCTACTTACACGGATGCCTCATCAGGAAACGGAAATAACGTGCGCGAATCTCTGACAAGCAACCTCACAGGTCTCACAGGTAGTACGGTCAACAGCTTGTTGATAAACAATCAGACAAACAGCACGACCGCAGTAACATTTAGCGGCTCAGGTGTGCTGGGGGTGACCAGCGGAGCTTTTTTGTTTACTGGAGTGGGCGCCGCTAACGCGAATGGCATCGCCACCCAAAGCGCCAATCAGGGAGGCATTATTGTAGAGGGTTTTAGTGGCATTGAAGTAACTGGGAACAACAAAGAGTACATCATGTTCGTAACCAACACTTCCATAGAAGGTGTAACCATCCGCTCCAACCTGACCACACAAGATGCAAACTTTACTAAATCAGGTCTGGGAAAACTTAAACTGACCGGAGATAACAGCGCTGTTGCTGATGTAACTGTGAACGAAGGTGTGCTTGAGATTTCCAATCTCAACAGCGTTGGCGGCAGCACTGGAAAGATTGCTCTCAATGGCGGCACGCTTCGTCTTAGCAATATCACAGGTGATGTTTACAATGCCGCCGCAAACAGCCTGAGCACGCGTCTTATCAGCGTTGGAGAAGGCACGATTGGCACGCTAGACACGAATGGCATCAGCATCACTGCGGGGGCGTTCGCGGATGGCGCAGGAACCTTTGTAAAAACGGGTGTCGGAACACTGACCTTAACGGGTACTGCGGCTTCACAACACACAGGTTTGTTTGTCGTCGAATCTCAGGGAACTACAGCGCAGACGGTAGCTCAGTTAATCCTGAACAATGCCAACGGAAATGCGATTTCTGGCAACCTTCAAGTTGGCAACCTGGACTACGCCTCACAAGCAGGAAGTGCCGTGGTGCACCTTGGGCGCAGTGATCAGATTGTGGATTCGGCTGTCATTAATATCACCGGCAGGAGCGGCAATAACTCGTTTTTCAAACTCATGGGTTTTAATGAAACTGTCGCAGGTATTACAGACACATCAGGTGGCGGTGTCATTCAGGTGGCGCAAAATGAGAATCTCGGCGCTGGTGTACAGAGCACTCTGACGCTGGCTGGAGATGGCAATTATTATTATAACGGATATTTGCGTAACAACTCAGGCAGCGCTAACGCGGGAACGCTAAATATTACCAAATCAGGAACAGGTACGCAGACCTTTTCGGGCACCCAGGTCACTTATACGGGGACAACACGGGTACAAGCGGGCAAGCTTATCCTGCGTGACACGACTAATTTCAACGGGTCAATTGTGAACGATGCGGAACTAGAAATGGAACGCGCCGCAGGGACGGCATGGTCTTACTCCGGCACCATCAGTGGAGCAGGAAACGTCCGCAAAACAGGCGCAAGCACCAGCGCAGTCACCTTCAATGCAGCCAGCACTTACACCGGCACCACAGATATTGATTCGGGCACATTATCATTGGGAGTTAATGGCTCGATCAATCCATCACGCGCCATCAATATCAAACATCAAGCCATTTTTGATGTGACCGCCAAGGTGGCCGGTTACACTTATGGCGGCATAATTTCCGGTGGCGGCACAGTGTCAGGTTCACTTAATCTAACTTCAGGCGGCTCGCTAAGAGCTGGCGCAAGCTCTGACCCTTATGTGAATGCAACAACAGGAGACCAGCTTGGCTCTCTAAGATTCACACAGAATTTAACAATGAGTTCTGGTAGCAGCGCCATCCTGCAGATTATGTCTGCCAGCTACAATGACGTTGGAGCTATCGCAGCTTATGGTAATGGAACACTGGCAACTTACCTCTCTGATCCGGGAAAAGCTACTGAACTAAATTCATATACTTATCTTAATTCCGCTTCAGGAATTGCAAATCATGACTATGTGGATGTGGACGGTACTTTCACATGGGAAGGTGGTTCAACCATTACTTATGAATTGGCTGCCGGAGGATCTCTGACTGCAGGAGATGTGCTTAACATGTGGGACTGGACCAGCATTTCAGGCAGCTACGATCTGGGCTTGCAACTGGATAGCATGCAACGCACGGGAGGAACGTTGGGCGATTTGGTTTTGCCTGATATTGACGGTCTAATTTATGATCTGACCCTGTTTGAGAGTCATGGCATCATTGTAGTGGTTCCAGAACCATCCAAATGCCTTCTCCTCTGTGCGGGTTTTGCCGCCTTGCTCATCCGCAGAAGAAGGAGCCAGAGCGCTAAAGTTGCTGGATAATAGACAAGTGTAGACTCCCCTACCCCATGTCCGCTGGTCGCCAGCGTTCCAGGGCCAGGCCAGCAGCGCCAATGGCTCCGGCGAACTCGCCGAGTTCGGAAAGATGAATCGGCACCTGGGGATAGTGTTCGCTGATGAACTGGGCTGAGGCGGCTTTTACCACGTCCAGGTATAACGAACCGAGCTTGGTCAGGGGGCCAGACAGCACCACCATTTCCGGGTCAGTCACTTGCGCCATCTGGGTGATTAACCACCCATGCAGCGAGGCGGCTTCACGCATGGCAATGATAGCATGTTCATCCCCAGCTTCCACGGCGTTTAGGAACGAGCCCATTTCCGTATTCCAGCCGCTCAATTCCCTATAGCGTTCCAGCATACCGGGAATGCAGGCATTTTTGCCGATGGTTGAGTCAGGGGTCCATGACCACTCGCCTTTTTCAGCATTGAATACTGGGCAGTTGACTCCGCGAATCTCACCTCCGAGTCCTCGATGGCCGGTGGATAACTGCCCATTTCTTACGATGCCAGCCGTAATCCCCACACGGACGCCCAGGCAGATCAGTTCGTGGCAGCCGCGTGCGACGCCAAACCAGCGCTCTGCCAGGGCCATGAGGCGAATGTTATTTTCTATGAAAGTGGGCGCTCCCACTGCCTGCTCCATCTTCGCGGCCAGCGGCAGGTCTTCAAATCCTGGCACCCGGGAATAACTCAAGGCCACACCGCGGCCAGCATCCACCCGCCCCGGAGTGGCTAACCCCACGGCCAAAACGGGCATGGCTATGGCGGACTTCATGTCTTCCAAGGCTCCAGCAATCTCATCCAGTACCAGTTCTACGCCTGATTCGCCGTGAATGGGATAGCTGCGTTGAGTGATCGACTGCTGGGCAAAGTCCACGGCTGTCGCGTAAAGATGGCTGGAGTGGAAATCCACTCCTAAAAAGCAGCCGCGCCCGGCATTGGGGCGCAATCGTGTCGGCGGACGGCCCGCTTCTCGAGTGGGCTCGACCGTTTCTGTGAAGTACTGACCTGCCACGAGAGCATCCACGTGGCGGCCAATTGTAGACGCAGCCACGCCGAGTTCACGTGCCAGTTCCACGCGGGAAAGACCACCTCTTTCGCGAACCTTACGAATGATTTCCGCGCCAAACTCCGCGTTGTCCTGAACCTTTAGACCTAGCATAGATGAAATGAGCAAGCTTCCCATGGCTCGATTCATCAAGCATTTCAAGCCATCATATTAAAAAATGGGTGCATTACGTACGCCAACAGGGGGTGTTAAATCTTTTGTAGTGTTCAGAAAATCAGCGATTTCCAACAAATCCGAATAGTTTCGAATGAGCAAAATTTAACCCCTGGCCGCTGCTGTTATTACACATCAGAAAACTGTTTTTCAGCACTTTCCAGTTTTTCGCTCACGTCAGACCACTGGGTATAGAGCTGTTCCAGGGCTGCTGCCACCTTGGCATACCCCGAGGTCACCTCGACAGATTCCCCTGCATCCTCGCCAAAGCCCTGTGCGTTCATGCGTTGTTCCAGGGCGGCTTTCTCCTGCTCGTGTCCAGCTATTTCATCCTCTACCTGCTGAAGCTTTTCCTGCAATGGCTTGAGTATTCTTGCCTTTTCCTGGCGTCTTAGAGCGTCCTGCCGTCGTCTCTCTTTGCTATTGACGCTGATTTCAGTAGCGGACGACCGGGCGTTGAACTGCGCAGTGGCTGCGTTCTGCATGGCGGTTTCCTCTGCCCGCTTCTCCAGATAGTAGCTTAAATTTCCCAGATACAGGCGTGGCGGCTCCCCTACCCGGAACTCCAGCGTTTTGGTCACAATGGGATCAAGGAAGTCCCGGTTGTGAGAAACAATCACATAGGTGCCGGTGTAGTCATTCAGCGCCTGCTGTAGCACGCCCTGTGAGCGCATATCCAGGTGGTTGGTC
>Ga0182737_1002233_pt1 | contig 16235 bp, 15 predicted proteins | sample eDN5th30CBELigOP_FD_128878 | JGI IMG/M metagenome (GOLD analysis project Ga0182737, IMG submission 128878) | Enriched Organic Plus compost microbial communities from Emeryville, California, USA - eDNA 5th pass 30_C BE-Lig OP (version 2) (version 2) ...
AGGGCCCCGAAACGCCGCTGCCGGTCGACTATCGCGTGCCCATGGCCTCGGCCCAGGTCAAGTCCTGCCTGCTGCTCGCCGGCCTCGTCATCCCCGGCACCAGCCGCGTGGTCGAGCCGGTCACGACCCGCGACCACACCGAAAAGATGCTGGCCGGCTTCGGCGCCGACATCTCGATCGCGACCGATGCCGAAGGCGTGCGCACCATCAGCGTCAAGGGCCTGCCCGACCTCGTCGGCCAGCAGCTCACCGTGCCGGGCGACCCGTCCTCCGCCGCCTTCCCGCTCGTGGCCGCGCTCATCGTGCCGGGCTCGGAAATCGTCATCGAGAACGTGCTGATGAACCCCACCCGCACCGGGCTCATCGACACGCTGATCGAGATGGGCGGCGACATCACAATCGAAAACCGCCGCGTCTCGGGCGGCGAGGACATCGCCGACCTGCGCGTCAGGCATTCCCGCCTCAGGGGCGTCACCGTGCCCGCCGACCGCGCGCCTTCGATGATCGACGAATACCCCGTCCTCGCCATCGCCGCCGCCTTCGCCGAGGGCACCACCGAGATGCCGGGCCTCGAGGAACTGCGCGTAAAAGAATCCGACCGGCTCGCCGCGGTGGCGCGCGGGCTCGAGGCCAATGGCGTCGCCTGCACCGAGGGGCACGATTTCCTCGTGGTCGAGGGCAGGGGCGGGGTCGTGGGCGGCGGAACCGTCGCCACCCATCTCGACCACCGCATCGCCATGAGCTTCCTCGTCATGGGGCTGGCCAGCGAAACCCCCGTCACCGTGGACGACGGCGCCATGATTGCCACCAGCTTCCCCAGCTTCGTCGCCGATTTCACCCGCCTGGGCGCGGCCCTCGCCGAACCGGAGGCTATCTCGTGACCGTCATCGCGGTCGATGGCCCGGCCGCCTCGGGCAAGGGCACGCTCGCGGCGGGCCTCGCGCGCCATTTCGGCCTGCCCCAGCTCGATACCGGGCTTCTCTACCGCGCCGTGGGCCGGGCCGTGATGGAGGCGGACGGCGCCCCCGATTTCGAGGCCCGCGCCGTTTCCGCCGCCCGGGCGCTCGACGCCGCCCGCATCGACCCATACGACCTCCTCACCGCCGAAATGGGCGTCATGGCCTCCAAGGTCGCGGTCTTTCCAGGCGTGCGCGCCGCGCTCTTTGCCGCCCAGCGCGATTTCGCCCGCCAGCCCGGCGGCGCCGTGCTCGACGGCCGCGACATCGGCACGGTCATCGCCCCCGACGCCACGGCCAAGCTCTTCATCCTCGCCGATCCCCAGGTGCGGGCCGAGCGCCGCGCCCGCCAGCTCGAAGCCCGCGGCATCACCGTCAACCGCGCCGAAATCCTGCGCCAGATCGAGGAGCGCGACGCCCGCGACCGCAACGCCCCCCATGGCGGCTTCCATCCGGCCGAGGATGCGGTCTTGCTCGATACCAGCCGATTGGATATAGACGCGGCGTTGAAGGCAGCCATCGCGATCGTCGAGGATGTCATCGCGCGCGGGTCCGCATCCTGACGCTTCGCCCAGGATGCCAAATCCAAGCCCGCGCCGTTGGACCGCTCCTGCACGTCGTCCGGCCGGTTGAATCCGGGCCAATGACTGCCGATATACCGATTATACGAACATCACGCTCGCGCCGTGCGCTGCGTGCCGCCTGCTTCGCTTCGAGGCCGGTGGCGCGTTTCGGTCATCGTGCGGGCCTATCAGATCAACCCTAACCCCAAATTCCGGCAATGACGCCGGAATGGAGACTCAATGGCAAACGCTAACCCCAACGTTTCCTCCGAAGATTTCGAACAGCTCCTGCTTGAGAGCTTTCAGGACACCGACCCCGTAGAGGGTGCGGTCGTCAAAGGCACCGTCGTCGCGATCGAGAAGGATCTCGCGATCATCGACGTGGGCTTGAAGACCGAAGGCCGCGTGCCTTTGAAGGAATTCGGCGCCGCCGGCCGCGATGGCGGCATCCAGGTGGGCTCGGAAGTCGAGGTCTATGTGGACCGCGTCGAGAACGCCATGGGCGAGGCCGTCCTCTCCCGTGAGAAGGCCCGCCGCGAAGAGAGCTGGGTCCGTCTCGAAGCCCTCTACGAAAAGAACGAGAAGGTCGAAGGCCAGATCTTCAACCAGGTCAAGGGCGGCTTCACCGTCGATCTCGACGGCGCCGTGGCCTTCCTGCCCCGTTCGCAGGTGGACATTCGTCCCATCCGCGACATCGGCCCGCTCATGAACGTGCCGCAGCCCTTCCAGATCCTGAAGATGGACAAGCGCCGCGGCAATATCGTCGTCTCGCGCCGCGCCATCCTCGAGGAGAGCCGCGCCGAGCAGCGTTCCGAGATCGTCCAGCAGCTCGAAGAGGGCCAGGTGGTCGAGGGCGTGGTCAAGAACATCACCGATTACGGTGCGTTCGTTGACCTGGGCGGCATCGACGGCCTGCTGCACGTCACCGACATCGCGTGGCGCCGCGTCAACCATCCCTCCGAGGTTCTCTCGATCGGCGAGACCATCAAGGTCCAGATCATCCGGGTCAACCAGGAGAGCCACCGCATTTCCCTGGGCATGAAGCAGCTCCAGGCCGATCCGTGGGAAGGCATTGCCGCCAAGTACCCGGTGGGCGCCCGCTTCACCGGCCGCGTGACCAACATCACCGACTACGGCGCCTTCGTCGAGCTGGAGCCGGGCATCGAAGGCCTGATCCACGTCTCGGAGATGAGCTGGACCAAGAAGAACATCCACCCGGGCAAGATCGTCTCCACCTCCCAGGAAGTGGACGTGATGATCCTCGAGGTCGATCCCGACAAGCGCCGCATCTCGCTGGGCCTGAAGCAGACCCTCTCGAACCCGTGGGACAGCTTCGCCGAGAAGCACCCGATCGGGTCGGAGATCGAGGGCGAGGTCAAGAACAAGACCGAGTTCGGCCTGTTCATCGGGCTCGACGGCGACGTGGACGGCATGGTCCACCTTTCCGACCTCGACTGGAACCGTCCGGGCGAGGAAGCCCTTGAGGACTACAACCGCGGCGACATCGTCCAGGCCAAGGTCCTCGACGTGGATGTCGAAAAGGAGCGTATCTCGCTCGGCATCAAGCAGCTTGGCTCCGACCCGGTCGAGGCCGCGTCCGCTGACGGCATGCGCAAGGGCGCGGTCGTGACCGGCACGGTCACCGCCGTGACCGATGGCGGCATCGAGGTGGCGATCGCCGATACCGATCTCACCGCCTTCATCCGCCGCGCCGACCTCTCCCGTGACCGCTCCGAGCAGCGCCCCGAGCGCTTCGCCGTGGGCGAGAAGGTGGATGCCCGCGTCACCCAGTTCGACCGCAAGACCCGCCGCATCGGTCTCTCGATCAAGGCGCTGGAAATCGCGGAAGAAAAGGAAGCGGTTGCCCAGTACGGCTCGTCCGATTCGGGCGCCTCGCTCGGCGACATCCTTGGCGCCGCCCTCAAGAACCAGGGCGAAGACAAGAAGTAAGCGTCATAGACGCTTCGACCTTTGGGGCCCGCGCGAAAAAAAAGCGCGGGCCCTTTTTGGTTTCGCCCGGGCAGTTCTGCGCGTAGGCGGCCGGTATGCCGCCCCAACCCCAATGTCATTGCGGCATGCATTGCCGGAATCCAGTACGATCTCACCCCGCGAGCGCAGCCAACTCCGAACGCCCGGCCATTCCCCATCCCCAAACGAGGCGTGTTCATGCGACAAGATCGTTGCGGGGGAGTCCGGGCCGCCGCCATCGCATGGAAGCGCACCACGGGTTGCACCGGCTGGTTGTCCCAATTCAACGGAGACATGACATGAAGAACCACGCCACCATCATTGCCGGCTCCGCCGGCTGACGACATCCTCAGCAAGATCCTGCAGATGACCGGCCGGCTCTGACCCATGTCCTCTACCCCGATGTCCCTCTGGCGCCCCATGACCCTCGCCGATATCCCGACCGTGTCGGCCATCGCCAGGGAAGTGCATCCCGGCTATCCCGAGCGCGACGTCGTCTTTGCCGACCGCATCGCGCTTGCGCCCGAGGGCTCCTGGCTCGCGACGCGCGGGGGCGTCCCGCTCGGCTATCTCCTCTCCCATCCCTGGCGCGAGGGAGCTCCGCCCCCGCTCGATACCGTGCTTGGCGCCCTGCCGGACGACCCCGACACCTTCTACCTCCACGACCTCGCGCTCCTGCCCGAGGCGCAGGGCACCGGTCTTGCGCGCGAAATCGTGACCGCGACCATCGCGCGCGCCGCGCCGGCCTTTCCCAGCCTCAGCCTCGTGGCCGTCAACGCGTCGGTCCCGTTCTGGGCCCGCTTCGGCTTTGGCGTCGCGCATCGGCCGGCGCTGGAGGCCAAGCTCAGGAGCTATGACGCGGACGCCCGCTACATGGTGCGTCCTTCATAGCCGCTTGACGCGCTGGTCCCGCTTTGGCACGGTGCGGAGCCGAAAAAACCAAGCGGACTGAGGCAACTAGCCTCCTGTTGGGGCGAAGCCGGTTCGGTTTCCAGGGTCCGGGGCGCGGCCGCACGACACATGTTGTGGCCTTACCATCACGCAACAGGCTCCGAGGGCGGGCCAACGGCACGAAGGGGCGTAGGTCGATGATCAAATCCGAGTTGATCGAGAAGCTCGCGGTGGAAAATCCGCATCTGTTCCAGCGTGACATCGAGAACATCGTCAACGCCATTCTCGAGGAGGTCGGCGACGCCCTGGCGCGCGGCGACCGCGTCGAATTGCGCGGCTTCGGCGCCTTCTCGGTCAAGAACCGCCCGGCCCGCGTGGGGCGCAATCCCCGCACCGGCGAGCAGGTCGACGTGGGCGAGAAATACGTGCCCCAGTTCAAGGCGGGCAAGGAAATCCGCGAGCGGCTCAACCGGAGCTGACGGGCGTGGCTGCGGGTCCCAACAAGGAATCTCTCATGTCGCGCCGTCTCATCGGTTGGTTCGTCCTGATTCCGCTCTGCGCGCTGCTCGTCGTCTTCGCGCTCGCCAACCGCCACGCCGTGGTGGTCAATTTCAACCCCCTCGCCGCCGCCGATCTCTCGGCCCCCGGCGCGGGCATGCCGCTCTTCCTCGTCATCTACGCCGCGCTCTTCTTCGGCATCGCGCTGGGCGGGGTCGCGGTCTGGTGGAGCCAGGGCATCTTCCGGCGCGAGATGAAGCATTTCCGCAAGAAATCCGAACGCCTCGAAGCCGAGCTCGACACCTACCGCCGCCAGTCCGCCGCCGCCGCCGACCCCGCCATCGCCGCCGCCGACGAGCTGGGACGGGGCTAGGGCGCACGCACATCGCCGTTGCCTCCCAACGCACCCAATCGACATTTGCGCCGTTCTGCCGTACCCCTCACCTTCGGCCCTCTCCCTCTTGGGGGAGGGGGGCGCAAGAGCCGGAGCGCCACCAGCCCCCTTCTCCCCTTGTGGGAGAAGGGGCCCCGAAGGGGCGGATGAGGGGTGCCTGTCTCGGCAAAACGGATGTTGAAGTGATCCCGACCCCATGACCGCCCTCACGATCAAAATCTGCGGCATCAAGTCCCCGGCCCTGGTCGATCACGTGGCGGCCGAGGGCGCCGATCTCGTGGGCTTCGTCCATTTCGCCCCCAGCCCGCGCCATGTCGACCTCGACACCCTCGTAACCCTCCTCGCCACGGCGCGCGGAAAGATCCCCGCGGCCGTGCTGCTGGTCGATCCCGACGATGCGCTCTTTGACGCGGTCGCCGCGCTCGGCCCCGATTTCATCCAGCTCCACGGCCACGAAAGCGTCGCGCGCCTCGCCGATCTCGCTTCCCGCGGCCCCAAGCTCCTCAAGGCCCTGCCCGTAGCCGGGCCCGAGGATCTCGCCCCCATCCCCGCCTATGCTTCCATCGTCCATCGCGTCCTGCTCGACGCCAAGCCGCCGAAAGACGCCACCCGGCCCGGCGGGCTCGGCACCCCCTTCGACTGGGCCCTGCTCGACGCGCTCGACCCCGCGATCGCCTTCATGCTCTCGGGGGGCCTTGATCCCGACAACGTCTCTGCGGCAATAGAGCGGGTAAGGCCGTGGGGCCTCGACGTCTCCTCCGGGGTCGAACGGACCAAAGGGGAAAAGGACCCGAGCCTCATCAGCCAGTTCATCGCCCGCGCCCGCGCCGCGCACAACGCCCTGGAAAAAGCCGCCTCATGAGTGCATTCGACCCCACCGTTCTGGCCAATTCCCTGCGCCAGGGTCCCGACGAGCGCGGCCGTTTCGGCCTGTTCGGCGGCCGGTTCGTCGCCGAAACCCTGATGCCGCTGATCCTCGATCTCGAAGCCGCCTACAACCAGGCGCGCACCGACCCGGCCTTCCTCAACGAGATGGCCGATCTGCGCACCCATTACGCCGGCCGTCCGTCCTCGCTCTATTTCGCCGAACGCCTCACCAATGAGCTCGGCGGCGCCAAGATCTGGTTCAAGCGCGAGGACCTCAACCACACCGGGTCGCACAAGATCAACAATTGCCTGGGCCAGATTCTCCTTGCCAAGCGCATGGGCAAGACCCGCATCATCGCCGAGACCGGCGCCGGCCAGCACGGCGTCGCCACCGCCACGGTCGCGGCGCGCTTCGGCTTTCCCGCGGTCATCTTCATGGGCGCCACCGATGTAGAGCGCCAGGCCCCCAACGTCTTGCGCATGAAGATGCTCGGCGCCGAGGTCCGGCCCGTGACCGCGGGCGCCGGCACGCTCAAGGACGCCATGAACGAGGCCCTGCGCGACTGGGTCACCAATGTCGAGAGCACCTATTACCTGATCGGCACCGCCGCGGGCCCGCACCCCTATCCCGCCATGGTGCGCGATTTCCAGTCCGTCATCGGCGATGAGCTGCGCGCCCAGTTCCTCGAGCGCGAGGGCAAGCTGCCCGACGCGCTGGTCGCCTGCATCGGCGGCGGCTCCAACGCCATCGGCCTGTTCCATCCCTTCCTCGACGACGAGGGCGTGGCGATCTACGGCGCCGAGGCCGGCGGCTACGGGCTCGACACCGAAACCGGCCACGCGGCGTCGATGACCGGCGGCCGCCCGGGCGTGCTGCACGGCAACCGCACCTACCTGCTGCAGGACAAGGACGGCCAGATCATCGAGGGCCATTCCATCTCCGCCGGGCTCGACTATCCCGGCGTCGGCCCCGAGCACGCCTTCCTGCGCGATAGCGGACGGGTGACCTACGTGCCCATCACCGACAAGGAGGCCCTCGCCGCCTTCCAGGCCTGCACCCGGTTCGAGGGCATCATCCCCGCCCTCGAAAGTGCCCACGGCCTCGCCCAGGTCATGAAGCTCGCGCCCACCATGGGCAAGGACCGGTCCATCGTCCTCTGCCTCTCGGGCCGCGGCGACAAGGACGTGGAATCGGTCGGCCGCTACCTCGAGATGGAATAGCCAGCGGCCAGTGTCCGTTGCCCCCTCACCCCCGTCCCCTCTCCCACGAGGGGAGAGGGGTGCGAAAGAACCGATGAGCCCCGGTTCCCTTCTCCCCTCGTGGGAGAAGGTGGCTCGCCCGAAGGGCGAGACGGATGAGGGGGGCGATGCCGCCCTCGGCACAGACCGGCATCGACCTTTGGCGCCCCACCCACCCGGACCCGGCAATGAATGCCGGGGTGACGGTCGAGGGTGGGGCGGTATATCGCCATAACCCCAATGTCATTCCGGCATTCATTGCCGGAATCCAGTACGATGCCGCCACACCTAGCGGAGCTCTCCGGCCTCGCTGGAAATGCCCCACCCTCAGCGGTTCGTCCCCGACTGCCAGTCGATAAACGCCAGCGCAAAGCCCATGTCGAAATCGCTATAGGCGTCGCTCACCACCGCGCCGTGGTCATAGAACGCCAGCAGAAAGATCGCCTGCCTCGAGATGGATAGGCGGGCCGGTATTGCGGCCGGGGCGGCATCGCACTGGATTCCGGCAATGAATGCCGGAATGACATCGCAGTTTATATCGGCATCTCGCCCCACCCCCGATCGTCACCCCGGCATTCATTGCCGGGGTCCAGGGATGCCGCCACACCAGCCGAGCCCTCCGGCCCCGCCGGAACGCCCCCCCTCAGCGGTTCGGCCCCGACTGCCAGTCGATAAACGCCAGCGCAAACCCCATGTCGAATTCGCTATAGGCGTCGCTCACCACCGCCCCCTGGTCGTAGAACGCCAGAAGGAAGATCGCCGGGTCCTCCTCGATCAGGATCTCCTGCGCCCGCGCCAGCAGCGCGTTCCTCTCCTCCGGATCGACGATCGAAGGCAACGTCGCCGCGATCTCGCTGATCTCGGCATTCTCGTACCCCGTGAAATTCCTGTCCCCCGCCGGCGTCAGATAGCGGTTGAGAAAACTCTCCGGCAGGCCCGAGCCCCAGGTAGCGTCGCTGTTGAACCCGGCGTTCCATTCATACTGCGTGTACCCGGCATAGCCGTCCTCCACCGGCACCATGCGCAGGTCGAACCCGAGATCGCGAAGCTGGAACTGCACCCCGCCCGAAAGCGGCACCAGGTCGCCGATGGCCGAATTGTAGATCACGTCGATCTGCAGCGGCTGTCCGTCCTTGACGCGGATGCCGTTCGGCCCCGGCTGCCACCCCGCCGCGTCGAGCAGGCGCGCCGCCTCCGCCCGGTCGGTATGCTGGTTGTGCACCGCGAAGGGAAAGAGCGGCAGGTAGAAGCTCGTGGCCGGCCGTGCCGTCCCGTCCAGCGCCTCGTTGGCGAGACTCTCGTAGTCGAGGCCCAGCATGAAGGCGCGGCGCACATCCACATCGTCGAACGGCGGGCGCGTCACGTTGAGATAGGCCAGGTAGCTGTCCGTCCCCGTGGTCGTGATGTAGTGGATGCCCGGCGTCACCTCAACGAGGTTGCGCACCACCCCCGGCATCCAGAACGCGACGTCCAGTTCCCCGTTCTCCACCGCCAGGATCGAGGCGTTGATATTGGGCACGAACGTCACCCGCAGAGCCTCCATGGCCGGGACGCCCTGCCAGTAATCGTCGTAGCGCACCGCGGTCAGGGCCTGGGAATCGAGGCTGTCCACAGCGTAGGGGCCGGTATAGATCCCCGCGCCGATCAGGTCGCCGCCCTCCTCCAGCCCCTCGACATCGAAGATCGGGAACATCAGCCGGTGCGCCAGCACCCCGGGCAGGCTGCCGAACGGCCCCTCGGTCTCGAACAGGATTTCAAGCGGGTCGGTGACCGTGAAGCGCGCGCCCTGCGGAATCTCGGCGCGGGCCGCGGGGGAATGTTCGAGCTGATAGGTGATCGCCGCGACGACCGCCTCGGCATCCACCGGCTTGCCGTTCTGGAACGTCACATCCGGCCGCAGGCGCATGCGCCAGGTGAGGTCATCGACGCTCTCCAGCGACTCGAGCAGCCAGGGATGGAATTGCCCGTCCTCCTCGAACCGCATCAGCAGTTCCGCGACGCCCACCCCGTGCATCAGCCAGCCCCCCTCGTTGGGGTCTATCGATGACGCGGAAAACGGCAGGCTGACCCGCATTTCCGTGCGGTCCTGCGCCGCAAGGCCGGCGCTCACCGCGCCCGACGCCAGCAGCGCCGCAACGAATGCGAGCGCCTTGCGATTGAGAAAAATCATGGCTCCCCCTCCAGGATAAGGCCGTTATTTCAAATATTTATCAGGATATGGGCCCCGGGAGCGCAGCGCGTCCGGGGGCCTGGGCCGAAGGGGCGGGCAATGCCGCGCCGCCCCGTTCCGCCGCCGCCTATTCCCCCGGCGCCGTCTGCCAATCGATCAGCCGCAGGTCGAAGCCCGGCTGCACATGGGCATAGGCATCGGTGACCGCCAGCGGGTTCTGGAAGAAGGCCAGGTTGAAGATATAGGGGTCCTCTTCCAGCAAAATCTCCTGGATCCGCACCAGGATCGCGTTGCGCTCGTCCTCGGGAATGGTGACGGTCAACGTGTCCACCAGCGCATTGATCTCGTCATTGGAATAGCCCGCGAAATTGCGGTCGCCATCCGGCGTCACGTGCCGGTGCAGGAAGGTCTCGGGCACCGCGGTGGTCGAATGGGCATAGAGCGCCAGGTCCCAGTCCATCTGGTAGACCGCGGTATAGGCATCATCCACGGGCACCAGCGAAAAGCCGATGCCGACCCGGCGCAACTGGTCCTGCATCGCCGTGCCCATGCGCGTCAGGTCCGCGAGCCCGGGATTGTAGAGCGCCACCAGCTCCAGGGTCTCCCCGTCGCGCTGGCGCAGTCCGTCCGCGCCCGGGGTCCAGCCGGCCGCGTCGAGCAGCCGTTCGGCCTCGACGGTATCGGTGGCCTGGTTGGCGAGGGCGAAGGGATGCAGCGGGGCGTAGAACCCGTTCGCGACCCCGTAGACGCCCTCGAACACCACGTCCGCGATCTCCTCATAGTCGATGGCGTCGATCAGCGCGAAGCGCACCTGCGGGTCGTCGAGCGGGGATTCGGCCACGTTCATGAAGGCCTGGTAGTAACGGAAGAGGCTGCGGTCCGCCCCGCCGTCCTGGAAATGCAGCCCGGGCGTCGCGTCCACCAGCGGCTTGATCGCCAGCGGCATGAAGCTCGCGATATCGAGCTCCCCGTTTTGCAGCGCCAATACGCTCGCATTGGTGTCGCGCACGAATTCGACCGTGACCCCGGCCAGCGCCGGCTCGCCCTGCCAGTAGTTTTCGTTGCGCGTCAGCACCATGCGGTCGTCGCTGATGCTCTCGATCGTATAGGGCGCGGTCAAGAGCCCCAGCCCGGCCAGGCCTTCGCTGGTGTCGGGCGCGGCCAGATAGGCGTCGAGGTCGAAGACCGGCATCACGAACCGGTCTGCAAGCAGGCCCGGCAGGGCCGGGAAGGGGGTTTCCGAACTGAACGTCACCTCGCTCTCGCCGGTGACCTCGAAAGTCGAATCGGACGGGAAATAGCCCTGCGCCGCGCTCGAATTGGCCACCACATAGGTCAGCATGGCCGCAAGGGCCTCGGCGGTCAGCGGCGTGCCGTTCTGGAACGTGACGTCCGGGCGCAGGCTCATGCGCCAATGGGTCTCGTCCACGTTTTCCAGTCCCGCCAGCACCCAGGGCACGATCTCGCCATCGGGCTCGAACCGCATCAGCAGCTCGCCCGCGCCGAAGACGTAGAAATTGCCGATCTCGAGCATGGGATCGAGCCGGGTGAAGGGAAAGGGCGTGCTGATGCGCAGCACCGGCCCTTCACTGTCCTGGGCCAGGGCCGGGGTCCATGCCGGGGCCGCAAGCAGGGTTGCGAGAAGCGCCGCGCCCACGAGGGCGGCGGGGCGGAGGGGATCGGGGCGCATCGGTTTCCTCCAGAGCTGATGCCAGGAGCGAACCCTAGTGGCCGGCGCGGCGAAAAGCTACCGCGAGCCGGCAGGTTTTTGCGCCCGAGGCTCAACCGCGCCCGCCTGCCGTCCCTGCATTGACAGGCGCGCCGCCGGTCCCCTAGATCGCCGGCATCCTTTCGCCGCTACCGGGTGCCGCCCTCATGACCACCACACGGATCGACCAGACCTTCGCGCGTCTCAGGGCCGAGAACCGTCCCGCCCTCGCCACCTTCGTGATGGCGGGCGATCCCGACGCGGCGACCTTCGATGCGATCCTGGCCGCACTGCCCGGCGCGGGCGCCGACATCGTCGAGCTCGGCATGCCCTTCTCCGATCCCATGGCCGACGGCGTGGCCGTGCAGCTCGCCGGCCAGCGCGCCCTCGCCGCGGGCATGACGCTGGAAAAGACCCTCGCCGCGGTCGCCCGCTTCCGCGAGCGCGACGACGCCACCCCCATCGTCCTCATGGGCTATTACAACCCCATCTATGCCTATGGCGTCGACCGCTTCCTCGCGGAGGCCAAGCAGGCGGGCGTCGACGGGCTGATCGTCGTCGACCTGCCCCCCGAGGAGGACGAGGAGCTGTGCCTGCCCGCGCTCGCCACGGGGCTCAGCTTCATTCGGCTCGCCACCCCCACCACCGACGACAAGCGCCTGCCCGCCGTCCTCGCCAACACCTCGGGCTTCGTCTACTACGTCTCGATGACCGGGGTGACCGGCGCCGAGATTTCCAATCGCGGCGCCGTGGGCGACGCGGTCAGGCGCATCAAGGCCCATACGGACCTTCCCGTAGCCGTGGGCTTCGGCATCAAGACCCCGGAAGACGCGGCCCTGATCGGGCGCGACGCGGACGGGGTGGTCGTGGGCTCGGCCATCGTCACGGCCATCGCCAAATCCCTCGTGGATGGCAAGGCGACCCAATCCACGGTTTCCGCGGTCACGACGCTGGTTTCCGGCCTCGCCGCAGGTGTGAAATCCGCCAAGGGCTGATATACTGGCCTCAAATCACCATATAGAGCGTCTTAGATACCTTGAGAGCCCGTCTAAGCGGGCTTGGAACACCGTAAGCCAAGGCGAATTGCCATGAACTGGATCGACAACCTCGTTCGTCCCAAAATCCGCTCCTTCCTCAATCGCCGCGAGGTCGAGGAGAGCCTGTGGGTCAAATGTCCCGAGACCGGGGAGATGGTGTTCCACCGGGATCTTGAGGCCAATCAATGGGTTGTGCCCAATTCGGGCTACCATATGAAGATCAGGGGCAAGGACCGGCTGGCCCATTTCTACGACGAGGGCCAGTACGAGACCCTGCCGCTCCCCGCGGTGCATCAGGACCCCCTGAAGTTCCGCGACGTCAAGAAATACGCCGATCGCCTCAAAGAGAACCGCACCAAGACCGGCATGGACGACGCGGTCCTCGTGACCCAGGGAAACCTCTTGGGCAACCGGGTCACCGTGGTGGTGCAAGACTTTGATTTCATGGCAGGATCCCTCGGCACCGCCGCCGGGTCGGCCATCGTTTCGGGCCTCGAAGCCGCGGTCCGCGACAAGACGCCCTTCATCATTTTCGTCGCCTCGGGCGGCGCCCGCATGCAGGAGGGCATCCTCTCGCTCATGCAGATGCCGCGCACCACGGTCGCGGTGCAGCGCCTGCGCGAGGCCGGCCTGCCCTATATCGTGGTGCTCACCAACCCCACCACCGGCGGCGTCACGGCGTCCTACGCCATGCTGGGCGACGTGCAGATCGCCGAGCCGGGCGCGGTCATCGGCTTCGCCGGCGCGCGCGTCATCGAGAGCACGATCCGCGAAAAGCTGCCCAAGGGCTTCCAGCGCGCCGAATATCTCTACGATCACGGCATGGTGGACATGGTGGTGCACCGCCACAACCTGCGCGACACCATCGGCTCGCTGGTGGGCATGTTTTTGAAGGCCCCGGCCAATGACGACGTGGCGCGCCGCGAGCCCGTGCGGGCCATCACCATGCGCGACGTGGTCGTGGCCGCAGAAGGCGCCGATGACGACGATCTCGTGGCCGACCAGCCCACGGCCGCCCACGCGGAATAAGGCTCCGACCCGCTTACGCTCCTCCCGGGCCGCCGTCACAGGCGGCCCTTTGTCTTGAGACCTCTCCATGTCCCGCACCGACGCCATCCTCAAGCGGCTTCTGCGATTTCATCCCAAGCTCATCGACCTGGAGCTGGACCGCATCGCGCGCCTGCTCGACGCGCTCGGCCGTCCACAGGACCGGCTGCCGCCGGTGATCCATGTCGCGGGCACCAATGGCAAGGGCTCGACCATCGCCTATCTGCGCGCCATGCTGGAGGCCGCCGGCAAGCGCGTGCACGTCTATACCTCGCCCCAGCTCGTCGCCTTCCGCGAGCGCATCCGGCTCGGCGGAACCCTCGTCTCCGCGCGAAAGCTCAACGCCGCGCTGGAGGCCTGCGAGATCGCCAATGGCGATGAACCCATAACCTATTTCGAGATCACCACCGCCGCCGCCTTCCTGCTGTTCGCCGAGGAACAGGCCGATTACCTGCTGCTCGAGGTCGGGCTCGGCGGCCGGTTCGACGCCACCAACGTCATCGACCACCCGCTGGCGGCCGTGATCACGCCGATCTCGCGCGACCACACCGAATTTTTGGGCGAAACCCTGGGCGAGATCGCCTCGGCCAAGGCCGGCATCATCAAGCGCGGCAGCCCGGTGATCGTCGCGCGCCAGGAGCCCGAGGCCATGGCCGTGATCGAGGCCGAGGCGCAGCGCCTCGGGGTCGCGCCCTTCGTCGCCGGCAGCGGCTTCGACGGCTTCGCCCAGCGCGGCAGGCTGGTCTACCAGGACGAGGAGGGGCTGCTCGACCTGCCACTGCCCGCGCTCGTGGGGCCGCACCAGGTCGAGAACGCGGCCTTGGCCGTGGCCACGGTGCGGCGGCTCGGCCTGCCCGTCGATGCCGAAGCCATCGCCACCGGCCTGCGCCGCGCCGTCTGGCCGGCGCGGCTGTCGCGCCTTCGCGGTGCGCTCACCGATTATCTCGCCGAAGGCCAGGAACTCTGGCTCGATGGCGGCCACAATGCCGCCGGCGCGCAGGCCCTCGCCAATGCGCTGGCCGAGATGAACCGGACCCGCCCCGCGCCGCTGGTGCTGGTCACCGGCATGCTCGGCACCAAGGACGCGCGCGCCTTTTTCGCCGCCTTCGCTCCGCTCGACCCCGTGGTCTTCACCGTGCCCATCCCGGGCGAGGCGGCCGCCCTGCCGGCGCGCGCCCTCGCGGGTTTCGCCAAGGGGCAGGGCTTTTCGACCGAGATCACGCGCAGCGTGCCCGCCGCGCTGCAGAAGGCCGCCCATATCGAGGGCGCCCGCATCGTCATCTGCGGCTCGCTCTACCTCGCCGGCCACGTGCTGCGGCAAAACAAAACGCCGCCAGAGTAATCAACTCGGACGGCGCTTCTGTTCAAGGAGATGGGTTCTGGTCGCTCGGGACCAATCGTCATTCGCGATCTTGGCTGGCCTCCCTGGACCCCGGCAATGAATGCCGGGGTGACGACCGGGGATTTGCATGATGCGAGAAATACTCTCGATGTCATTCCGGCATTCATTGCCGGAATCCAGTGCGATACTGCCGCACTCACAGGCCATACCGTTGAAGGTCAGCTCGATCTAGGCCGCGTAGCCTTCGAGCCACTTGACGAGGCCCGCCTTGGGCGTGCCCGCGCCGATCTTCATGTCCACCGCCTGACCGCCCTTGTAGAGGATCATGGTCGGGATCGAGCGCACGCCATACTGCATGGCCGTGGCCGGGTTCTCGTCGACATTGAGCTTGACGATCTTCACCTTGCCCGCCATCTCGGCGGAGATTTCCTCCAGCACCGGCGCGATAGCGCGGCACGGACCGCACCACTCGGCCCAGAAATCCACGAGCACGGGCTCGTTGGACCCGAGCACCTCGGTCTGGAAATTGGCGTCGGTGACATGTGCAGTCATGGGATATGCCTTTCGGTTCAGGCCAGACTTAGTGGCGCTGGAAATCTTTCACCACAATAGCTAGGCAGAGTCGCCGTCGCGTTCAAGGGCGGCGCTACAGCCGATAGGGCGCCGCGAGGCGGTCGAGCAGGTCGTCCGCGAGCGGCATAAGGGCCCGGCTTTCGGTCCACAGAATCGCGGCCCCGACGGGCTTTCCGGGGAAAAGCCGCTGCGCCACGCGGCGATAGAGCGCAAGCTGCGCCGCATAGGTGGACGGCACCTGCGCGGGATCGCCGGGCGGCAGCGCGTCGGACTTGAAATCCACCACGCTGACCCGCTCGGCCGAGACCACCAGCCTGTCGATCCGGCCCACCAGCCGGATCGGTGTCTCATTGCGCGTCCCGTCGAGCGCGAAGCTCACCTCGGCCCGGCTGTCCGGGCCGAACACATGGGCGAACCGCGCATCGGACAGGATCGCCAGCGCCTGGTCGGCCACCGAGGCCGCGAGCGCGGGACGCTCGGCCAGCAGATTGCCCGCCGCGCTATGGGCGACGGTCTGGCGCGAACCCTCCGGCACCTTTCCCAGATGCTGCAGCAGCGCGTGCAGCGCGAGGCCGCGCAGGCGGGCGGAGTCCGCGTCGAGCAGGACCTCTCCCGCGGGCGCGAGCAGGCCGGCATCCGAGAGGCCGTCGAGCAGCGAAGGCGAGACGATCTCCCGGGCAGCGGGCGAGTCGGGCGCGCCCTCGAGGATCAGCGGCACGGTTTCCGGCGGCGCGTGCCCCGCGGCGTCCCGCTGCACCGGCGCGGGCGCCAGTGGCGCGGCCGGATGGGTGAGCATCAGGGCGCCCGGTTCGACCGCCTCGCCGGCGTCCTCGCCCTCTCCGGCGCTCCCGAGCGCTGCGGTGATGGCCTCGAACCAGCTCCCCTTGCCGGTCTTGCGCAGGGAGGTCGTCCCGGCGACGATCAGCCGGTCCTCGGCCCGCGTCATGGCCACGTAGAGCTTGCGCCAGTATTCCGCGTCCTG
>Ga0182737_1002234_pt1 | contig 16232 bp, 19 predicted proteins | sample eDN5th30CBELigOP_FD_128878 | JGI IMG/M metagenome (GOLD analysis project Ga0182737, IMG submission 128878) | Enriched Organic Plus compost microbial communities from Emeryville, California, USA - eDNA 5th pass 30_C BE-Lig OP (version 2) (version 2) ...
CGAACGTGTACTGGTCGCGGGTCATGGTGCCTCCTTCAGATCGGATGCGGCCATGTTCCGTCCGCGCCGGGGCGGCCGTCCACGGGTTGCGCCGGCGCCCCGCGGCGCGGTAGCCGGGCACGCGGCGGCCGGATGCTGCGGCAGTCCGGTTCGGGGCGACGCGCCCGGGCGTGCTAAGCTGTCCCTTTGGTGACCGGTCTCTGCGGCCGGACTCCACGAACGTGAGCCCTCCACTGGCGTCTTTCGCGCGGCATCCGCCCCGGGAAAGCACCCCGGAGCGGGATTCACGAACTCCTCCGTTCGATCAAGAAAGCAGCACTACTGTGACGCGCACTTTCACCCCCAAGGCTGGCGAGATCCAGCGCGAGTGGCTGGTCATCGACGCGACCGACGTCGTCCTCGGACGCCTCGCCTCGCACGCGGCCGCCCTGCTCCGCGGCAAGCACAAGGCCACCTTCGCCAACCACGTCGACACCGGTGACTTCGTCATCATCGTCAACGCCGACAAGGTCGCCCTCACCGGCCAGAAGCTTCAGCAGAAGAAGGCGTACCGCCACTCGGGTTACCCGGGCGGGCTCAAGGCCGTCACCTACGCCGAGCTGCTCGAGAAGAACCCCGTCCGCGCGGTGGAGAAGGCCGTCCGCGGCATGCTCCCCAAGAACAGCCTGGGCCGCCAGCAGCTGTCGAAGCTCAAGGTGTACGCCGGTGCCGAGCACCCGCACGCCGCGCAGCAGCCCAAGACGTACACCTTCGACCAGGTCGCCCAGTAAGCGCCGCTGAAGAATAAGGACACACTCGTGGCGAAGATCTCCGACTCCATCGAACCGACCAACTACTCCACCGAGACCCCGGTCGAGGAGGCCGCTGCCGCGGCCCCGCGTCCCGTCCTCTCGGTCCCCGGCGCCGCTGTCGGCCGTCGCAAGCAGGCCATCGCCCGCGTGCGCCTGGTCCCCGGCACCGGCACCATCACCATCAACGGCCGTGCGTTCGAGGACTACTTCCCGAACAAGCTGCACCAGCAGCTCATCACCGACCCGTTCACGGTGCTGGGCCTCACCGGCGCCTACGACGTCATCGCCCGCATCTCCGGCGGCGGCCCCTCGGGCCAGGCCGGCGCGCTGCGCCTGGGCATCGCCCGTGCACTGAACGAGATCGACGCCGAGAACAACCGCCCGACCCTCAAGAAGGCCGGCTTCCTCTCCCGTGACGCCCGCGTCAAGGAGCGCAAGAAGGCCGGTCTCAAGAAGGCGCGTAAGGCTCCGCAGTACTCGAAGCGCTGAGTCTTGTCCCTTTTCGGCACGGACGGCGTGCGGGGGCTGGCCAACGGCCCCCTCACCGCCGACCTGGCTCTCACCCTGGCCCAGGCGACTGCCGTCGTCCTGGGCCAGGGCCGTTCCGCCGAGGCGCGCCGCGCCGCGGGCAAGCGACCCACCGCGGTCATCGCCCGCGACCCGCGCATCTCCGGTGAGTTCCTCTCCGCGGCGGTCGCCGCGGGGCTCGCGTCCTCCGGGGTGGACGTGCTCGACGCCGGCGTGCTGCCCACGCCCGCGGCGGCATACCTGGTCGCCGACATCGAAGCCGACTTCGGCGTCATGGTGTCCGCATCCCACAACCCCGCGCCGGACAACGGCATCAAGATCTTCGCGCGCGGCGGCGTGAAGCTCCCCGACATCGTCGAGGAGCGGATCGAGCGCGCGCTCACCGGCCCGAAGCTGCTGCCCACCGGCGCCGACGTCGGCCGCATCCGTCGGTTCGCCGACGCCGAGGACCGCTACGTCGTGCACCTGCTGCAGTCGCTGCCGCACCGCCTCGACGGCCTCCACGTCGTGCTCGACTGCGCCCACGGCGCCGCCGCAGGCGTCTCGCCCGAGACGTTCCGCGACGCCGGCGCCCGCGTCACCGTCATCGGGGCCGACCCGGACGGCTTGAACATCAACGACGGCGTCGGGTCCACCCACCTCGACCACCTCGCCGCGGAGGTCGTGCGCGTCGGCGCCGACCTCGGCATCGCGCACGATGGCGACGCCGACCGCTGCCTCGCGGTGGACGCCGCCGGCAACACCATCGACGGCGACCAGATCATGGCGATCCTCGCGGTCGCGATGAAGGACCGCGGCGTGCTCCGCGACGACACCCTCGTCGCCACCGTGATGAGCAACCTCGGCCTCCACCGCGCCATGACCGCGAACGGCATCCGGGTCGTGCAGACCGCCGTCGGCGACCGCTACGTGCTCGAGGCGATGAACGAGCACGGCTACTCGCTCGGCGGCGAGCAGTCCGGTCACGTCATCATGAGCCGCTTCGCGACCACCGGCGACGGCCTGCTCACGGGTCTGCACCTCATGGCCGAGATGGCCCGGCAGGGCAAGACCCTCGCCGAACTCGCCGCCGTCATGACGGTGTACCCGCAGGTGCTCGTGAACGTCCGCGACGTCGACCGCACCCGGGTCGGCGATCCCGGCGTGGCCGAGGCGGTCGCCGCTGCCGAGGCCGAGCTCGGCGACGACGGGCGTGTGCTGCTGCGTGCCAGCGGCACCGAGCCGCTCGTGCGGGTCATGGTCGAGGCCACCTCCCAGGATGACGCCCAGCGCATCGCCGACCGGCTCGCGGACGTCGTCCGCACCCGGCTCGCCCAGTAGCCCACCCCGCCGCGCGTGCCGCGTGGCTTCGCGCCGCGGACCGTGCGGCTTCGCGCCGCGCACCGTTGTCGGCGCAGGCCCCTTCGGTCGCGCCATGTGGCGGGTGTTCACCTGAAGCATCCGCCATTCGGCGCGACTGAACAGATGTCGGGATTGTTCGGTCGCGGCGATGTGTGGGTGTTGCGCGGTGACATCCGCCATTCGGCGCGACTGAACAGATGTCGGCGCAGGCCCTTCGGTCGCGCCATGTGGCGGGTGTTCACGTGAAGCATCCGCCATTCGGCGCGGCTGAACAGGCGTCGGGATTGTTCGGTCGCGGTGATGTGTGGGTGTTGTGCGGTGTCACCCGCCATTCGGCGCGACTGAAGCAGACGGCGAGCGGCGGATGCGGCGGATGCGGCGGGTGAGGCGGCGCGGGGAGCGCGGGGCGGGGTCAGGCGCGCTCGGTGAGCGAACGGATGACGGCGCGGTAGGCGAGCGCGACGAGCGGCCACGGCACGGGCTCGCCGTCGATGCCCGGACGCATGACCACGGCCTCGGCGGCATCCGACCCGGTCTGCAACCGGCTCGCGACACCCTCGATGACCGCAGCGCCCGCGGCGGCCACGTTGCGCAGGGTCAGCCCCGCCACCGGACGGCGGCCGAGGAGCGGCAGCGCCTCCGCGTAGATCTCGGCCAGCCCGTCGAGCAGTCGGTCGTGGGCCTCGCGGAGCGCCTGGACGACCGGCTCCCGCCGCTCCGGCGGCAGCGTGTGCGCCGACACGGCGAGACCCCAGTACGTGTGCCAGGCGAGGGACCCGTCGACATCGGCGACGTTCACCTGGATCGCCCGCCGGATGACCTCGTCCAGCACCGCGTCCTGCCACTCGGGGTCGGGCGTCCCGTCCTCGCGATACAGCCGGTCGCCGTACTCGGCGAGCAGCTCCAGGACCGTCTCCCGCGTCGCGGGGGAGAAGCCGATCGGCGCCCCCGGCTCGCGCAATGCCCGAAGCATGAGCTCCGTGATGAGCTCGTCCTTCGTGCCGAACGCGGCGAAGACCGAGCTGCGCGGCACGCCGGTGAGGCGGATCAGCTCCTCGAGGTTCAGGTGCTGCAGCCCCACAGACAGCGCACCGCTCTCCAACATCGTGGATGCCGCATCCAACACGCGGCGGCGCAACTCCTCCCGCGGCAGGCGTTTGCGGGGCGTCGATGCATCTCGGGCATTCACGTTCGGGTCGCTCTCATCGGGTTTGAGACCGCATTGTTATGGACTGAGGATCCAAAGTCTTGTCGGGGTGCTCGGGTGTGTTTTAGGTTCGTTCTACCGGCGATGAGGTGATCGTTCTCCGCCCGTGTGGGGGGGTCGCCGGCAACCCGACGATGTCCGGCGGGTCGGCGCTGGGGGACGGCGCGCCGGACATCAGGGGTGCCTCAGTCTACGACCGACCCGGCACCGGGCGGTTGCCATATGACGATGACCGGTGACCGCTGCGCGCACCCGCCCCACCGATACGATGGGGCCGTGAATCCCGTCGAGAGCCCGTCGCTGGCGATGTCCCTCTACCGCGAGATCGCCCGCTCCGACTGGGCCCGGCTCGCGGCCGGGATGGCGCAGCCGCTCACCGAGGCCGAGGTCGTGCAGCTGCGCGGCATCGGCGACCGCCTCGACCTCACCGAGGTGCGCGAGGTGTACCTGCCGCTGTCGCGTCTGCTCTCGCTCTACGCGAAGGCGACGAAGCGGCTCGGCGAGGACGAGAGCGCATTCCTCGGCGAGGAGGACACCACGACCCCCTTCGTCGTCGGCGTCGCCGGCTCCGTCGCGGTCGGCAAGTCGACCATCGCACGCCTGCTGCGCGAGCTCATGAGTCGCTGGCCGGACACCCCGCGGGTCGAACTCGTGACCACCGACGGCTTCCTCTACCCGAACGCGGAACTGGAGCGGCGCGGCCTCATGGACCGCAAGGGCTTCCCGGAGTCGTACGACCGGCGCGCGCTCATCGAGTTCCTCACCGCGGTGAAGTCGGGCGAACCCGAGGTGCGGGCGCCCTTCTACTCCCACCTGCGGTACGACATCGTCCCCGATGCGCACACGATCGTGCGCCGCCCCGACGTCGTCATCGTCGAGGGCCTCAACGTGCTCCAGCCCGCCCCGGCGCCGAACGACGTCGCCGTGAGCGACCTGTTCGACTTCTCGATCTACGTGGATGCGGACCCCGAGCACATCCAGCAGTGGTACACCGACCGCTTCCTCGCGCTCCGGCAGGCGGCCTTCAGCAACCCGAACTCGTTCTTCCAGGTCTTCGCCGACATCTCCGACGACGAGGCCATCAGCCGGGCGGCGTACTACTGGAACGAGATCAACCTGCCGAACCTGGTCGAGAACGTGCTGCCCACCAAGCACCGGGCCACCCTCGTGCTGCAGAAGGGCCCCTCGCACGCGGTCGAGCGCGTGCTGCTGCGCAAGCTCTGAGCCCGGCTCAGTCGGCCCGGGCCTGCCGGCTGCGCAGGACGGCGTCGGCGATGGCGTCCTCGCTGACGGATGCTGCCGCAGCCGCTGCGTTCTCCTCGCCGACCGCGGCGAGGATCTCGGCGCGCTGGATCGAGGTCTCCCGCGGTGCCTTGACGCCGATGCGGATGCTCTCGCCCTTGATGTCGAGGACGGTGACCTCGATGTCGCCACCGATGACGATGCTCTCGCCCACCCGTCTCGTCAGCACCAACACGTGAACAGCCTAATGCGCGGGGAGGTCGGCGGACGGCGAAGGCAGGCCCGCGGTGTCGCGCACGACCGCGACCGTCTCGATCGTGAACGCGCCGGCGGTCGCCTCGGTGTACGAGAGCACCGGCAGGCCGTCGGTCTGGGCGGACACGAGCCGGCGCACCGCCCCGCGCAGGGCCGGCGCGCACACCAGCACCGGCTCCGGTCCGTCCGTCGCCGCCGCGGTGGTGACGGCATCCTTCACCGAGGCGATGACCGCCTCCAGCCGCTGCGGCTCCAGCACGATCTGCGACCCCTCGGGACTCGGTCGCAGGCTCTCGAGCATGGCCTGCTCCAGCAGCGGGTTCAGCATCACGACACGGAGCACACCGCCCTCGGCGAACCGTGCGGCGATGGCGGGACCGAGCGCCGCGCGGGCGGCGTCGATGAGCCCCTCGGGGTCGGTGGACGTCTTCGCACGCAGCGCGAGCGCCTCGTAGATGCGGCCGAGGTCGTTGATCGGCAGCCGTTCGGCGAGCAGGCCCTGCAGCACCCGCTGGATCTCGGCGAGCGACAGCAGCGCGGGGGTGAGCTCCTCGACCGCGGCGGGGGAGACCTGCTTCAGCGCGTCGGTCATCTGGCGCACGTCCTCGCGGCTGAGCAGGCGTGCGGCACCGGCTTGGATGACGCTCGACAGGTGCGTGATGATGACGCTCGCCCGGTCCACGACCGTCGCCCCGGCGATCTCGGCGCTGTGCCGCAGCTCCATCGGGATCCACTTGCCCTCGAGGCCGAACACCGGGTCCTGCACGGGTGTGCCGGGGAGGGCGTCCAGCCCCGGCCCGAGCGCGAGGAGCGAGCCCTGCGGCGCCGTGCCCCGGCCCGCCTCGACCCCGGCGAGACGGATGACATAGGTCGCGGGGCCGAGTTCGATGCTGTCGCGGGTGCGCACCGGCGGCACGATGAGGCCGAGGTCGAGCGCGATGCGACGACGCAGCGCCTTCACCCGGGCGAGCAGGTCGTCCGGGCCGCCGGTGACCAGGTCGACGATGTCGGGCGCGAGGAGGATCTCCAGCGAGTGCACCCGCATCTGTTCGAGGAGCTCCTCCGGTCCCTCGGCCGGGACCGGGACGGCGGCCGCCGCATCCGCCTCGGCCTTCGCGGTCTTCGCCGCGGACGCCTTCACACGCTGCGCGCCGAGCAGCAGCAGGGCGCCGATCACGAGGAACGCGAGCATCGGCATGCCGGGCACGAGGCTCAGCGCGATCGCCGCGCAGCCGGCGATCATCAGCGCGGTGCGCGACTGGGAGAGCTGGTGCGCGGCGGCGCTGCCGAGGTCCGACTCCGCGTTCGAGCGGGTCACGATCATGCCGGTCGAGACCGCCATGAGCAGTGCCGGGATCTGCGTCACCAGACCGTCGCCGATCGTCAGCAGGCTGTAGGTGCCCACCGCCTCGTCGAGCGACATCCCGCGCTGGAACATGCCCAGCGCGATCCCGCCGATGAGGTTGATGAGGATGATGACGACGCCGGCGATCGCGTCGCCCTTCACGAATTTCGACGCACCGTCCATCGCGCCGTAGAAGTCGGCCTCGGCCGCCACCTCGGCGCGGCGCTCGCGGGCCTGCGCGTCGGTGATGAGCCCGGCGTTCAGATCGGCGTCGATCGCCATCTGCTTGCCGGGGAGCGCGTCGAGGGTGAAGCGGGCGCCGACCTCGGCGACGCGCTCGGCACCCTTGGTGACCACGACGAACTGGATCACCACGAGGATGAGGAACACCACGGCGCCGATGATGAGCGAGCCGCCCACCGCGATCTCGCCGAACGCCTCGATCACCTGTCCCGCGTAGGCCTGCCCGAGCACGAGCCGGGTGGACGCCACGTTCAGGCCGAGTCGGAACAGCGTCGCCACCAGGAGCAGCGAGGGGAACACGGAGAACTCGAGCGGGCGCTTCACGAACATCGTCGTCAGCAGGATCAGCAGCGCGAACATGATGTTCACGATGATCAGCAGGTCCATGAGGAACGGCGGCACCGGCACCACCAGCAGCAGCAGGATGCCGACCACGCCCACGGGCACCAGGGACTTGTTCAGGACCGATCTCATGTCGCACTCCTCGCTGGCAGGGTGTGGATGCCGCGCGCGGCGCCGCGGCGGCGGAGCGCCGCGACGAACACCAGCACACGGGCAACGGCGGTGTAGAGCTCCTCGGGGATCTCGTCACCGAGCGTGCACGACGCGTGCAGCGCACGCGCCAGGGGGATGTCGCGCACCATCGGCACGCCGTGCTCGGCGGCGGCCTTGCGGATGCGGTCGGCGATGAAGCCGGCGCCGGTGGCGACCACGCGCGGCGCCGACTTGCCGGGCTCGTAGCGCAGCGCCACCGCGACGTGCGTCGGGTTGACCAGCACGACGTCCGCGTCGGTGACCGCGGCGATCATGCGGTTGCGGCTCAGTGCGAGCTGGCGCGACCGGCGCTGCGAGCGGATGAGCGGGTCGCCCTCGCTGCGCTTGTGCTCGTCGCGGGCCTCACGCTTGGTCATCCGGGTGTGCTTGCGGTTGCGGCGCTGCACCACGAACACGTCGACGAACGCGAGCAGGATCCCCACCGCGATCGCCGCCCACAGCATCGACAGGATGACCTCGCCCGCCGTGGCGAGCAGGCGAGACACCGAGAACGCGCCGCTCGCGGCGAGCACCGGGACGAGCCCGCTGACGATGACCCACAGCGCGACGCCGATCGCCGCGGTCTTCATGAGGGCCTTCGCGCCCTCCCAGAGGGCCCGCATCCCGAACACCCGCTTCACCCCGGCGACGAGGTTGAACTGTTCCACCCGGGCGGTGAGCGGCCGCAGGTGCACACCGCCCTGCGCGGCGGCGCCGGCGACCGCGGCGACGACGACCGCGACGAGCATGACGGCGAGCGTGGGCAGGATGCTCGTCAGGCCCTCGCCGAGCAGTTCCACCGCGGCGCCCGGTCGCGGATCGGCGATCACCGTCCGGGTGGCGAGGAGCTGGTCGGTGGCGGACGTGCTTCCCGCCGACAGGGTCGCCTGCAGCGTCACCACCGCCGCGCCGACCGCGAGCCAGGCGGTGAGGTCCTGGCTGCGGGAGAGCCGGCCCTTCCTGCGCGCCTCGCGCAGGCGCCGGTCGCTGGCCTTCTCGGTCCGTTCGCCGCTGTCGGTGTCGCTCACCGGTCCACCCCCCTGATGAGGTCGAGGACGTCGCCGACGAGCGCGTCGACGATCCCGGGGAGGGCGAGGAAGGTCATCCCGACGAGGGTGAGGGTCAGCAGGATCTTCAGCGGGAAGCCGAGCGCGAACGCGTTCAGCGCTGGCGCCACCCGGCTGACCAGGCCCAGCCCGACGTCGGAGAGGAAGAGCACGAGGATGAGCGGACCGGCGATCTGCACCGCCGCGAGGAACATCTGCGTCACCGCGTGCACGATGAGCTGCGCGGGTTCTGCCACCGCGATCGTGCCGTCCAGCGGCACCGCCTCGAAGCTGCGGGCGAGCCCCGCGATGATGAGCTGGTAACCGCCCGAGGCGAACAGCAGCGCCAGCGCGGTGAGCTGGAACAGGCGCGTGAACTGGGCGCCGTTCACGAGCGAGTACACGTCGAACGCCTGCGCGAGCTGGAAGCCGCCGAACACGTCGATGAGCCCGCCCGCGGCCTGCACGGTCGAGAAGCACACCATCACGAGGAACCCGAGGAGCGCACCCACCAGCAGCTGCATCGTCAGCGCGCCGAGGAACGGGCCGGTGTCCAGCGGCCGGTGGTCGCCGGCGAACGCGAACGCCATCGGCAGGGCCAGCCCGATCGCGAGCATCGCCTTGATCCGCGCCGGGAACCCGCCGTAGGAGAACGGCGGCGCCAGGAACACGAAGGCCGTCACCCGCACCGCGATCAGCAGCATCCCCTCGAGCAGGGCCATGTCGATCGGGATGAACACGTCATCCTCCGCCCAGCAGCATCGGGATGCGGGCGAACATCTCGTGCGTGAACGTGACGATCTCCGACATCATCCAGTTGCCGGCCACCAGCAGTGCGATCCCGACCGCGACGAACTTCGGCACGAACGAGAGCGTGACCTCCTGCACCTGCGTGATCGACTGCAGCAGCGAGATCGCCAACCCCACCACCAGCGCCGTGATCAGCAGCGGCGCGGCGAGCTTGGCCGCCACGAGCAGCCCCTGCATCCCGATGTCCAGCACCGCCTCCGGGTTCATCCGACGCCCCCGTAACTCTCCAGCAGCGAGCGGATGATGATCCCCCACCCGTCGACGAGGATGAACAGCAGGATCTTGAACGGCAGCGAGATGATGACCGGCGGGAGCATCATCATGCCCATCGACATGAGCGCCGCCGAGACGACCAGGTCGATCACCAGGAACGGCACGAAGATGACGAAGCCGATGATGAACGCGGCCCGCAGCTCCGAGAGCATGAACGCCGGGATGAGCGTGTACAGCGGCACCTCGGCCGCGTCGGCCGGATTCGGTTCGGACGCCACCCGGCTCATGAGCGCCAGGTCCTCCTCGCGGGTGTACGCCAGCATCCAGTCGCGCAGCGGCGGCTGGGCGAGTTCGAACGCCTGCTGGAACGTGATGTCGCCCTCGATGTACGGGGTCACCGCGACCGTGTTGATGTCCATCAGCACCGGCCACATGATGAACAGCGACAGGAACAGCGCGAGCCCGGCCAGCACCTGGTTCGGCGGGATCGTCGCCAGCGACAGCGCGTTCCGGGTCATCGCCAGCACCACGAAGATCTTCGTGAACGACGACATCATCAGCAGCAGCGCCGGCGCGATCGAGAGCACCGTGATGCCGAGCAGCGTGAGGATGGATGCGGACGGCGTGCCGTCGACGCCGTTGATGTCGATCGTCACCCCCGAGGGCGGGATCGTCGGCTCGACCGGCGCATCCGGGGCGTCGGGCGTGGACACGGTCGCCCAGCCGGGGGCGGTCTGCGCCAGCACGAGGAACGCCGTCAGCAGCAGGACGGCCGCGACCAGCAGGGCCGGTCGCCGCAGCGCACCGCCCCGTCGCTCGGGCCGGACGGCGGTCATCGGGCGCGCCGGATCGCTTCCGACGCGTCCCGCCAGGTCTGCGGCGACAGGATCGAACCGCGCAGTGGGTCCGGGCGCCGGCGGCGTTCACGCAGGCGGGGGATCGGCTGCGCCTCGGGGGCGGGCGTGGCCGCCAGGACCTGCGCGAACGACGGGGCGGGCGCCGGGGGCGCGGCCGGCCCCGCGGCGGGGGTGGTGACGGGGACGGATGTGGTGTGGTCGCCGCGGTCGAGCACCGTGATGCCGTGCTCGGTCACCCCGAGGACGTAGCGGACGCCCTCGATCTCGACGACGACGACCTGCGCCTTCGGGCCGACGCCCTGCCGGCTGATGACGGTCACGGCCGACCTCGGCCGCTGCAGGGCCGCGCCGCGGCGGCTCAGCCGCCGCTGGAGGTACCAGAGCACGCCGAGCACCGCGCCGAGGGAGACGACGACGCGCAGCGCGAGCAGCAGTTCGTCCAGCTCACACCTCGGCGTTCTCGAGGATCCGCGTGATGCGGACCGCGTAGTCCTGGTCGACGACGACGATCTCGCCGTGGGCGATGATGCGGCCGTTCAGGCGCACGTCGGCGGGGGCGCCGGCGGAGCGGTCGAGCTCGATGATGCGACCGGGCTCCAGCTCCAGTACGTCGCGCACCGCCATCCGGGTGCGGCCGATCTCGACCGTGAGGTCCATCTCGACACCGGCGATGCGGTGCAGGCGGCCGGTCGGTGCGGTCGTGGTCAGCGGGTGGTGGGTGATGCGCACCGCGATGCGGCCGATCGTGCGACCGTCCTCCTCGACGAGGTCGAAGACCTGGGCCGCGGGGTTCGCGAACGTCGAGGAGTCGCCGAGCGCGGTCTCGCCGAGCGCGCCGTGACCGAGCGCGGCGGTCGCCGCCTCCAGCGCGGGACGCAGCCGGGCCGGCAGCGGGGTGTCGGCGAGGCCGTCCACCAGCGAGGACGGATCGAACAGCTGCACCGCGAACTCGGCGCTGGCCTCGCCCACGAAGGTCGCCACCACCGCGTCGCCGGGATCCCCCGCAGCCTGGGAGGCCCGGGCGTGCACGGCACCGGCGGTGGGGAGCCGGGCGGCGAAGGCGGCGGCGACGGCGGTCTCGTACTGGGTGGTGGTCACGCGGGCTCCTGCACGGATTCGGGGACGGGGGCGGGGGATGCGGCGGTGACGACGCAGGCGAGCCGGGCGCCGCTGGTGCCCACCGCCGCCGAGGCGACGACCTGGTCGTCGACCACCAGCTCCAGCGGCCGGTCGGCGGCGTGGGGGAGGTGGATCACATCGCCCACCGCGAGATTCAGCACCTCGCTCGGGCGCGTGGTGCGCGTGGTCAGTCGCAGTGCGACCTCCACCGGGGTCGCCTCGACCTGCCGCTGCATGAGCCCGGGCGGCATCGGGGCGACGTCCTCGCCCTGCGCGCTGAAGCCGGCGAGGATGACCGGGGCCGGCAGCACGATGCTCGCCGCGACGGTGTCGTCGCCCAACCGCAGTTCGAGCCGGGAGACGATGACGAGGTCGCCGGCCGCGGCGGCCTGCGCGAAGGGCACGCTGTAGTGGATGCCGGCCACCGACGCGCCCGCGGGCAGCAGCCCGCCGAGCGCGAGGGTCAAAGTGTCGACCGCCTCGCCTGCGAGTGCACGCATGAGCGCCTGCTCGATGTGGGTGAGCACCCGGTCGGGCGACTGCGGCGCGTGGCGCCCGCCCAGCATCTGCACGATCCAGTCGACCGCGGTCGACACCGGGAACTGGAGGATGCCGCGGGAATCGACCCCGGGCAGTGAGAAGGTGACGACCATCGTCGTCTGTGGCAGCGAGTCGGCGTACTCGTCGTAGGTGAGCATCGACAGCTCGCCCACGGAGATCTGCACCCGCCCGCGGGTGCGGGCCGACAGCTGGGTCGCCCACTGCCGGGCGAACGTCTCGAACGACAGGTCGAGCACCCGGGCATGCTCGCGGGAGAGGGTGGCCGGCCGGCCGAAGTCGTACAGCTCGGGTTCGGCACGCTGAGGCTGCGTCTGCGCGGGCACGCCCGAGCGCGCGCTGTCCTCGATCACCACGTCCTCGACTATCGGGAGGTGATCGGCGCGCGTTAGGCGGGAGCGGTGACCGGTCTATGACGCGGGTTGCGACTGCGCGACCCGGGAGACGAGCTGGCGCACCTCCTCGCTGGCGTCGGAGAGGACGACGATGTCGACGCGGCGGTCGGCGGCGAGCTCCGCGTCGGTCGATCCGGAGGACACGGGTCTGGCGTCGCCGAACCCCACCGCGCGGACCCGGTCCGCGGGGAGCTGCTTGGCCTCGACGAGATAGCGCAGCACCTGGGTGGCGCGGCCCGAGCTGAGCTCCCAGTTCGTGGCGAAGGGGCCGGAGGGGCGCCGGTGGTCCGCGTGCCCCTCGACGGAGATCTCGTTCGGGGTCTGGGAGAGGACCGACCCGACCGCATCCAGCACGGCGAGGGCACGGTCGGAGAGCTGGGTGCTGTTGGTGGCGAAGAGCGTCTCGGCGCTCACCAGGCCCACCGTCAGCCCGACCTCGTCGATGCGGAACGTGGCGGCGCTCTCCAGGCCGCGCACGGCGAGCGCGCTGCGCAGCTGCTCCCGCAGCGCGGTGAGCTCGTCGAACTCGAGCTGGGCGAGCTCCTCCGGGGTGGGCGTGAAGCCGGCGCCCCGCTCGTCGAGCAGCTCCTCGGGGACGACGACACCTTCCGACACGTCGATCTTCTCGGTCTCGGTCTGCCCGAAGCCGTTGGCGAGCGAGGAGGCGAGCTGCTCGAACTTCTCCTTGTCCACGGTCGACATCGCGAACAACACGATGAACAGACACATGAGCACCGTGATCATGTCGAGGTACGAGGCCATCCAGCGCTCGTCCGGACCCTCGTGCCCCGGTGCGTGCGCCGTGCGGCGGCGACGCACGCTCATGGGAGGAGCGCCTCCTCCGGTGCCGCCTCCTCGGTCGCGGCGTCGTCCGCACCGCCCTTCCTGCCCCGGCCCTTCTTGGCCGGCTCGTCGACGAGGGTCTGGAGCCGATCGGAGAGCTGGTGCGGGGACATCCCGGACTGCACCGCCAGCATCCCCTCCATGACGAGGTTCATGCGATCCATCTCGATCTCGCCGAGCCGCCGCAGCCGGTTGCCGATGGGCAGCCAGATGAAGTTCGCGGAGAGCAGGCCCCACAGGGTCGCGACGAACGCGGCGGCGATCATCGGGCCGAGTTCGGAGGGCTCGTCGAGCTTCTCGAGCACGTGGGTCAGCGAGACGACCGTGCCGATGATGCCGACCGTCGGGGCGTAGCCGCCGAGGGTCTGGTAGAAGCCGGAGACGGCGCGGTTGCGGGCCGCGACCGTGGCGATCTCGTCCTCCATCACGACGCGGAGCTCCTCCGGGTCCACGCCGTCGGCGAGGTTCTGCAGCGCCTTGCGGACGAAGGGGTCCTTCTCCTCGTCGAGCGAGGACTCGAGGGCGAGCAGGCCCTCGCTCCGGGCCCGTTCGGCGTATCCGACGACCGTCTCGATCATGCCGGCGGCGGTGCGGCGCTCGCCGCGGAACGCGCGGGGGAGCGCGGCCACCGCGTTCTTCGCGTCGCGGATGGTGCCGGAGGCGATGCCGACCGCGATGGTGCCGAAGATCACGAGCATCATCGGTGCCGGCAGCAGCAGCGCCGTGACCGAGGCGCCCTCCAGGCTGATCATGCCCAGCAGGGCACCGAACGCGAGCACGATGCCGAGGATGAGTGCGAGGTCCATCAGGCGTCCTCCTCCTTCGCCAGACGTGCGGCGCGGGCGAGCACATCGGCGCGGTATCCGATGACGGCCTCGATGACCTCGTCCATCGTCTCGCTCACCACGAGGGTCGTGCCGTCGACGAGGACGACCGTGGTGTCCGGCGAGGCGTGCACGCGCTCGATGACATCCGGGTTCACCGCGAACCGGGAGCGGTTCAGGCGCGTGAGGACGATCATGGGCTCCATCCTGGAACGGTCGTCGCGCCCCGTCGCCGGGACCGACACGGACGGCCCCTCCTGGGCCGTCAGGGTGAACTGTCGGCGGCCCGGCGCGGATCGTTAGCGCCGGGCCGCCATACCGTGAGTGCGTCCCCGTTTCGCGGGTGCGTACCGGATCGGGTACGCACTCACGGATCAGGGACGCACTCGGCATCCGTCAGCGCTTGAGGTTCGTGAGCTCCTGGAGCACCTCGTCGCTGGTGGTGATGATGCGGGCGTTCGCCTGGAACCCGCGCTGGGCGACGATGAGGTTCGTGAACTCCTGCGAGAGGTCCACGTTCGACATCTCCAGTGCGCCGCTGATGAGCGAGCCGTAGCCGTCCGAACCCGCCACACCGACGGTCGCCTGCCCGGAGCTCACACTCGGGCGGAACGTCGAGTCGCCGGCCTTCTCCAGGCCGCCCGGGTTGACGAAGTTCGCCATGGCGATGCGGGCGAGCACCGCGGTCTCGCCGTTGCTGAACGTGCCGATGAGGCTGCCGTCCTCGGCGAGGGCGTAGGAGCTGAGGGTGCCCGCGGCGCGGCCGTCCTGCTCGGTGATCGCGATCGTGTTCACGTCGGCGTACCCGGTGATCGTGGACAGGTCGACCGTGACGCCGCCCGAGACGATCGAGGCGGGACCGGTGAGCCGCCCGTCGACGAAGGCGAGCGAGGTGGTGGCGCCACCGGGCTCCGACACGTCCCAGCCGGTGGCCGTGCGGGTGAAGGTCAGCTCCAGCGAGCGGGTCGCGCCCTCCGCGTCGTACACCTGGATGTCGCGCAGCAGCGACTCCCCGACCGCGGTCCCGGCCGGCAGGTTGCCCGCGGCCTTCGCGGTCGTGGTCGGGGTGGCGGCGGCGACGGCACCGACCGGGAGCGTGATCGCGCCGAGCGCCTGACCGGCCGTGACGACCCCGTTCTGCGCGGTCCAACCCTGCACCAGCGCGCCCGAGGCGGTGACGAGCCGGCCCATCGTGTCGAAGGAGAACCCGCCGTTGCGGGTGTAGAGCGTCTCCCCGCCGGAGCGGACGATGAAGAAGCCGTCACCGGAGATCATGAGGTCGGTCGGGACACCCGTGGACTGCGCCGCGCCCTGCGCGAAGTTCGTGCTGATCCCGGCGACCTGCACCCCGAGACCGACCTGCGCCGGGTTCGAGCCGCCGGCGTCCTCCTGCGGCAGCATCGAGTTGCGCACGAGCTGCGAGAGCGAGTCCTGGAACTGCACGGCGGAGGCCTTGAACCCGGTGGTGTTGACGTTGGCGATGTTGTTGCCGGTCACGTCGAGCATCGTCTGGTGCGAGCGCAGCCCGGAGATGCCGGAGTAGAGGGAACGGAGCATTGGTGATGCCTTTCTCGTGGAATCAGGACAGGGCTGCGAGGCCCAGGACGGCGTCGAGGCGGACCGTGGTGCCGCCGATGTCGATGGTCGGGATGCTGCCGGCGAAGGAGACGGAGGCGACGAGGCCCGAGCGGGTGGTGCCGTCGTCGTCGACGTACTGCGCCTGACGGCCGATGAGCGCGGCGGCGGTCTGCCGCATGCTGAGCGCGAACGCCTCCGAGGTGGTGGAGCTGATCGCGGTGAGCTGCTCCATGGATGCCAGCTGCGTGGTCTGCGCGATCATCTCGTTCGTGTTCATCGGCGAGCTCGGGTCCTGGTTGGTCAGCTGGGTGACCAGGAGTTTGAGGAACACCTCGGCGTCGAGCGCGGTCTTGCGCTGCGAGGGGTCCTTCGTGCTGCCGGTGCCGATGCCGGTGGTGCCGGATGCGGCGGTGGCGCTCGAGACGGGGTCGACGCTGGTCATGGGTTCCTCTCGTTCAGGCGAAGACGTCGAGGCCGACGGCGGTGGGAAGGGCGACGGGGGC
>Ga0182737_1002235_pt1 | contig 16226 bp, 17 predicted proteins | sample eDN5th30CBELigOP_FD_128878 | JGI IMG/M metagenome (GOLD analysis project Ga0182737, IMG submission 128878) | Enriched Organic Plus compost microbial communities from Emeryville, California, USA - eDNA 5th pass 30_C BE-Lig OP (version 2) (version 2) ...
AAACGCCCCGCAAACCCATCGCCATCTACCATCCAAAATCTCCAGCTCTTGCAAAAGACCTTCTGGCAGAAACGTCACTCAATAAAAACACGCCAAATCAATGGGACAGAGACGGCGCATACGTACGTTTTTCTCAATTACCGATGTCTTTTTGGCCCAGTCGGTAAAAGCGGCTGAATGTGCGAGCGTAGTTTCTGTCGAGATCGAGAAGCCAAAGTTCTGAAGTGATGCCATTAGGCACGATTTGTCCGAGCCGAGGATGTTCGAATAATACACCCTCTAAGCAAGTTGCGCGGCGTGCGCTGAGCTTCCAGCAAGTTATTGCTGGAGAATTTGAAAGTTGGCGCTCATCTGGATGTTCACCGTTGAATATGCGTTCAAGATCCGTGACCAAGGCCTTCAGCATATCGATTTCGATTTCCAGTTGTTCGCGATTGTATTTTCCGCTTTTGATTATGACAGCCATAATAAGATCCTGAAGAATGAAGAAATGAGGGGCCATTCGGGCGCGCTACAACGCGCCCGTGGAATGGCGTTTCTTGTTCAACGTGTTTGATTAATGTTGCGAGCAAATGCTGAACCGTTCAGCGTGGAACATGCAACAGTCGGAGAATGGCTCAGGAGCCCCGCTTACTGGGCTTGATCTGGAACGAGTGTGTGGAATTGCAATGGTTTCGCTCGTGTCAGTTCTTCAAGCGCCAGCCGATTGATGATCGAATCGATCTTTCGATGTTGTTCCGTCTCATCAGTGGAAATGCTGTTACTAAACCAAAAGCTCAGCATGTGCCGTTGCTGTCTCTGAATTTCCAGCGCGTGTTGTGCGGTACCCGGTCTACCAGTTAGCTGGTCTAAATCGTGAAGCGCCCAAACGCCTTCCAGATATTTTGTCTCGCTGAGTAACGGATCTATAATGACGAACTCTGTTCGTTCTATCTCAACGCCAAAGTACTGTGCCGCCAAGCGAGGCAAAAAGCCTGCGAGCCTCGCCTTGTCTTCTTCGTACTGAATTAGCGCAATTCGTTCAGCGCCAATACCGTAGGCGATATGAATATAACGCAAGCATTTTTGTTGCAAATCGTAAACGATGAGATCGAATGCAAAGCCGCCTGATAAATAAGTCGGCGTCAGAGAAGGCTGATAGTGCATAATGCCCTCGGCTTCTTCCGAAAGAGCGCCCACCAATTTTCTCATGCTACTGGATGATATTGGAATTCCTGACGTTGTCGTGGAAGTTCTTTCATCAGCGACCGAAATTATACTCTCAAGGTAACCAATGATTTTTTCTCCTTCGCTCCAGATTGCGTAACGAAAATATTCGTCGACACGCTCCGTACTCTGAGGATCGCGTTCTTGCTTGTTAATGCGATTGTGAAGTTCACTTAGCTGCAATGCCGCATTCAATCCACGTCCTGGATGCCGTCGTGGAACTTCATTTTTCATAAGAATAACATGACCGATTGGGGAGTTTTCAGGCATAAGTTCTCCTGTCCGGCACATGGGCTACATGCGCCAAATTCGATGTGAAACCAGTTTAAACGATGACGTCATCGACGGACAAAAAGGGGCAATCCGCCTAATCATCAAATCTTTAACTCACTGATTCGGTGTCTGTGTGAGCGATAATCCGGCTTATGTCAGAATTGCCAGAAATAGGCAATTAAATTCCTAAATATGGCAAATAAATACCGATTTAAGGCAAATTAGGGGGGTGTAGCAGTTGCATACTCCCTGAATTAAAAGAAAAGGATGGATATACCGATTGCACTTTTGCGAGCCGCAAGACTCGCACTCGATTTAAGTCGAGAAGAGCTCGCCGCAGAAGCGGGGGTAAGCGTGCGGACTATCGGAAGCTTTGAAAGAAATGCAGGCGTAAAAATTGAAACTCAGCGGAAAATCCAATCAGCTCTGGAACGAAAAGGTGTAACCTTTATTTATAGAGATAAATCCAAGGGCTTCGGTTTAATAATGCCGAAAAGCTGGCCTTCATAAACTTTAATTTATTTTAGCTTTTTCATAAAAAATCGCCGCCCTTAATTTTTATGGGCCGCCAAACGTAATGCTCGTGAGTACGTTCAAAATCTGGCCATTCCAATGTCGAATTACAATTGGTGGAGTCGCAGGTCGTGCATTTAAACTTGAGGGTATAGGGGTTGCTTCCGTGGCCAAAGATCGATGCGAGATCGCTGGCCAGAAACCGGGCACTCCGTTTGCAGGTACGGCACTCGGCCTTTACGAACAATCGATGCCGTGAAGCCTGTCCAAGTGTTTTAATCGTGCTTGTCATGCACTAGGTATAGAACAAAACAGGAACTCAGATAAAGGACTATCCCGACGAACCAATTAGATCTGCGACCAATCGCGGTACAAATTCGCGAGCTGTCCGACCTGCACCGATTAATGTCGCAGATGCCGCACCAGTCCAGTTGCCATAACCAGCAAGCCACAAACCAGGTTCTTTAATGGATCGTTGTTCAATGACTTGAACCCGTCCGTCCGGTTCAACAACGCCGAGGGGTTTCAGGTGATTCGTTGCAGGACGAAATCCTGTGCACCAGATTACCGCGTCGATTTTGGTCTCTGTTTGGTCAGCCCAAACGACACCATCTTCTGTAAATTGCTTAAAGGGGCGTACGGCGTTCAATACGCCTCGGTCGCGCGCGGCTTTTACCGGAGAGACCATAATAATGTCCCCAATTGTCGTATTGGCGTCGACATCTCCCCGTACGCGTGCACTGGCGTTTTCAAAAAGCACTCGGCCGTCAATTTCGTCAGGCAGAAACACTGGCGGCGTCAGTGTCACCCAAATTGTTTCTGCGACGGTACTTAAATCAGCGAGAATTTGTGCCCCTGAATTGCCTCCGCCAACAATAAGCACACGCTGGCCAGCAAAATCATCGGCAGTTTCATAATGTGCAGAATGAATTTGAACGCCTGAGAACAGGTCCTTGCCGGGGTAGTCGGGGACAAACGGTTTCGACCATGTCCCAGTGGCACTGATAACCGCACGACAGGTTCGGCTCGATCCATCCGCCAATGTAGCCCGAAGAATATCATTTTCACGGGTGACAGATTCTACCTTGTGTGGGCGTTCGACAGGAAGCTTATAGCGTTCCTCATAACGCTGAAGGTAGCTGATCACTTCATCGCGCGTAGGATAACCATCTGATTCCCGACTGGGAGGCATCAGCCAGCCAGGGAGCGAACTGAAACTGGCAGGCGAAAAAAGGCGCAGAGAATCCCATCCATGCACCCATGCCCCGCCTGGTTCATTGCCGTCATCCAGGATAGTGAATTCTACCTCAGCACGGCGGAGATAGTACGCAGCCGCAAGCCCGGTTTGACCTCCACCGATTATGATCACATCGTGATCGATTTTCGGGCTATCCATGGGTACCGGAGTATTCAGATTTATTGTCACGCTACCTATCCCCGCCAATGTACCATTACAAAGACAATCAATTGCAAAACGGCTTATAACGCCACCTTGGCTAAACGGGCTTTTTCAGCCTCATTTTCCAGTCGGACCAATAACCCGAAGGCAATGAGCGAGGATACGCTACAAGCAATAACGATTGCGAGCGCCGCCTTTACACCCAAATGCCCCATTGCGAATGCCATCGCAAATGGAGCCATTGCTGACACAATAAGCCGTGCCGACATTATTTTACCCTGCATTGCGCCATATCCTTCGCTTCCGAACAGCGAAAGAGGCAGCGTCCCTGACACTATACTGAAGAGGCCGTTACCAAAGCCGAACAGACAGGCAAATATTAACGCCGCAGCTATGAATGGAGCGCCGAGCATCAGGCAGGTGACTGCAAGCGCCATTAGTGAGGAAGAAATGATCGCGAGTTTGATCGGAGCAAGGTTCTTGCCGCCGATCATGTTTATCAGACGGCTGGTCACCTGGGATGGACCAAACATCGCCCCTATCAAGGCTGCCGATCCTGCAAGACCAAGGCCTTTCAACATCGGAATCATATGAACGAGGATAGCTGCTGCGATCAACGATTGAAACGAAAGACCGATTAGCAGGTACATGAAACCTCGCCGACGAAAAAGCCTTGGCAGCGTCCCTTCAGTTATCGTGCGCGATCCATTCGCCGAACTTGTACGTGCTTTCGACGCGAGATTTCGCGCTAGCCAAAAGTGAACTGGCATACAAAGAACGAAGTGAAGACATGCGAACAGCAGATAAATTTGCTGCCATGTCAGCCATTGCTGAAGAGAGGTGGTGATCGGCCAAAAGATTGTCGAGGCAAATCCTGCAATCAAAGTCAGGTAAGTGATGCTGCGCTGTGCAACCGTTGGTGCAAGTTGCACCAGAAGAACAAAGGCCGCGCCGTACTGCACGAGGTTCGCGGCCACTTCGATAAGCGTCAGGGTTGCTGCGAATGTGACCGCATTGGGTGAAAAGGCACTGGCGACCAACGCAGTGGCCGCTATTATTGAGCCAACGGTCATCACGCGACCTGCACCGAGGCGATCAATGAGACGTCCCATCCAGGGTGCCAGGAAGCCCCCCGTCAGGAGAGCGACCGACAACGCTCCGAATATCCATTCATTCGAAACAGAGAAATCTTGCGCCATAGATGGCGCAAGAATGCTGAAGGAATAATATAATGTGCCGTAGCCAATATTCTGGGTCAGTCCTAGACCGACAATGGCGGCGATAGGAAGCCGTTGGACGCTCATGATGATTTTATCGCCATAGTTTTACAGTTTAACGGCGTCAAAGAACTAAACCTGCATCATGCACAACATTGCGAGTTAGTTGGGTCACAGCAGGAACTGGCTCCTTTTATTTGCTCTGCCAGCCACCGATCTCTGGGTTTGCAGCTGGAAGGACGTGCCGTTAAAGCCACTTCAAAGGTACCCTTGGTCAGAAGCGGTGCAGTTGCGTAATAAAGTGCCATGGGCCGCTTTCCATCGCTGACTTCAAATGTGAGCCTGGCACCGGGTTCCAACTGGACGTGCTTCGATACTTTGTGAATGATTGCCGCGAATTTCGCCGCTGGCATATGGCTTCTGTCATCTTCATCTATGTCCCAGAGCTGAACAAACATCTCTGACCATGCTTCCGGATTAGCGCCACAATCCAGAGCAGAGAACTGACCTGCCTTGACTTCGGTAACATGATAGCCGGGTTTCGTTGGATGCCCCTCATAGAAGAACACCAACGGTGCCTCTGGTGCTTCTTGCAATCCATTGAGGAGATCGTCGAGGCTGATTTCAGGCGATACGCTCTTGTCGATTACGTTCATGTTCGGTATCCTCGATTCAATAATTCAAGGATTGTTGAAATATGGATGACCGTCAAGCTCTTTTATCATTTGCAGCACTCTCACAGGAAACGCGTCTTGGCATTATCAGGACATTGGTCGTTGCTGGACGAGAGGGACTGGCCGCAGGAGCAATTGCGGAACGCATGGGCGTATCTCCGTCAAATGTCAGTTTTCATTTGAAAGAACTGGAAAGGGCGGGATTGATATCGCAACGGCGTGAGTCACGCTCGCTCATCTATGTCGCCAATTATCAATCCATGGCCGATCTCATCAAATTTCTGATGGAGGACTGTTGCGCGGGCGATCAGATCATTAAGGCGACTGTGGAGGAACCAGATGGCTGCTGTACGTCCGGGCAGGAAACGGAAGCTGGGTCACTTCGCTGAAGCAGACCCATTTGTTTCAAAATGGCTGGCATATTGAGCGCTCGCGCAACAGGATGTCTTGCGAGACGCTCAATCTTTTTCTGAATTCATATTGATTTCAACGAAACACGCTTTTCGAGTTTGGCCGCTTCTTCCTTGCGCTCGCTATATCGGTCTGTGAGATGATCCGAGATGCCACGCGTCAGAAGTGTAAACTTCATCAGTTCTTCCATCACATCGACCACGCGATCATAGAATGATGAGGGTTTCATCCGTCCAGCGTCGTCAAATTCCTGCCAGGCCTTTGCGACGGATGACTGGTTTGGAATGGTGATCATTCGCATCCAGCGCCCCAGAATGCGCATCTGATTGACGGCGTTGAAGCTCTGCGATCCGCCTGAAACTTGCATCAATGCCAGAGTTCGGCCCTGCGTCGGACGAATTGCTCCACCCGGCAAAGGAATCCAGTCGATCTGCGATTTCATGACGGCGCTCATGGCTCCATGACGTTCTGGACTGGTCCAGACTTGCCCTTCTGACCAAAGCATTGCCTCACGCAATTCCTGAACCTTCGGATGCTCTGCCGAACCGTCGTCTGGCAAGGGAAGACCATTGGCATGAAAGACACGCGTTTCAGCGCCCATTGCATCGAGAAGGCGCTGCGCCTCCAGCGTCAGAAACCGACTGTAGGAACGATCACGAAGCGAGCCATAGAGCAAAAGGATACGAGGCTTATGCTTTGGAAAGTCGACGCGTAGTGCATCCAGGTCGGGCAATGCGAAGGAATTCTGATCGAGGTTCGGCAGGTCCATGTCAGCGCGACTTTCTTTCATGGGTGATGACTTCTCCGTCCTCTTTGGTGAATGACGACACCGGGTTTTCCAGAATATCGAGAACCAGTTCTGACGGACGGCATAGTCTGGTGCCAAGCGGCGTTTCCACGATTGGACGATTGATCAGGATAGGATGCGCCATCATGAAGTCGACCAGTTCATCATCGGTCCAGTTGGGATCGGACAATCCCAGTTCGGCATATGGTGTGCCTTTCTCGCGAAGGAGTTGGCGAGGCGTCATCTGCATTGCTTGAAGCAATTCGACCAGTCGTTCTCGCGAAGGCGGATTTTGCACATATTCGATGACGACAGGCTCTTCGCCGCTGGCACGGATCAAGGCCAATGTGTTGCGAGACGTGCCACAGTTCGGATTGTGATAGATCATAACTGACATCAGAGTTTTCCTGTTTCCGTGACTGGCTTTTGATTGGCACCGCGTTCGTACCAGCCCTTGGAGCGGTTCACGATCCAGACGACCGAGAGCATGACGGGCACTTCAACAAGAACGCCAACCACTGTTGCGAGCGCCGCGCCAGATGAGAAGCCAAAAAGGCTGATTGCGGCTGCTACTGCCAGCTCGAAGAAGTTGGATGCGCCAATCAACGCTGAGGGACCGGCGACGCAATGTTGCTCGCCTGAAATGCGATTCAACAGATAGGCGAGGCCAGAGTTGAAATAGACCTGGATGAGGATAGGGACGGCCAGCATCGCAATGATCATGGGCTGTGCGATGATCTGCTCTCCTTGAAACCCGAAAAGCAAAATCAGGGTAGCGAGAAGGGCTAGGAGAGAAATAGGTTGGAGAGCATTCAGAAGGCGCGTCAGGGACTGCTGTCCACCGCCCTTAAGAAGGCCACTGCGCAGGACTTGCGCAATTATAACGGGGATCACAATGTAAAGAACGACAGAAATTACGAGCGTATCCCACGGCACGGTGATTGCAGACAAACCTAGAAGCAGTCCAACAATCGGTGCAAATGCGATGACCATGATCGCATCGTTCAGTGCGACCTGTGACAGCGTGAAATGCGGCTCGCCTTTCGTCAAATTCGACCAGACGAACACCATTGCCGTACAAGGGGCCGCTGCCAGAATAATCAGCCCAGCAATGTAGGAATCGATCTGGTCTGCAGGCAGATGAGGGCGAAACAGCCAGCCAATAAATAGCCAACCGAGAAGCGCCATAGAGAATGGTTTGACGGCCCAGTTGATAAATAGCGTGACACCGATACCGCGCCAATGTTCTGTGACTTGCTTAAGCGCCCCGAAATCGATTTTCAGAAGCATCGGAATAATCATAAGCCAGATCAGCACAGCGACTGGGATATTGACGTTTGCGACCTCGGCAGAGCCAAGCAGATGAAAGAATGCTGGGAATATATGCCCCAATGCGACACCGGCGACTATGCAAAGCGCCACCCAGACAGTCAGATAACGTTCGAAAGTGGACATCAGTTATTCTCCACATTTGTCTGTGTGCTACCTTCCATGGTGCCGATTTCTTTCAGATGATTTTGCAGCGCCATGCGGTCTATCGTGGCGTGGGGAAGGCTCAGGAAAGCCGATATCCGGTTCTTCAGAAAGCGGGCCGCCTGTGCAAAGGCGCGCTGTTTTTCTGCGTCATTTCCTTCGGCAGCGGCAGGGTCTTCGATGCCCCAGTGGGCTGTCATCGGATGTCCGATCCAGACAGGGCAGGCTTCTCCGGCAGCGTTGTCACAGACCGTGAAAATGAAATCCATCTGAGGGGCGTCGGCACCTGAAAACACGTCCCAGCTTTTTGAACTCAGGTTCTCCGTAGAATAGCCGAGAGCGTCCAGCTCCTTGATTGCGAGAGGATGAACGTCGCCTTTTGGCTGACTACCAGCCGAATAGGCGTGAAAACGCCCTTCACCGTCCTTGTTCAGAATTGCTTCGCCCAAAATTGAGCGTGCGGAATTGCCCGTGCACAAGAAGAGCACGTTGTATACATGGTCAGTCATTTGATTAGTCCGTTAGACGAGGGCCAAAATCATCGAGAATAGTTCATTGCGTTGCCGCTTTTGGTTCGCAGCACGGTGTCAGGCTTTCAATTAAAGGCGCACAAAGTTTCGCATTGCCACCACAACAGTCGTTGATCATGAAAAGCGTCAGTTCCCGAAATCGGTCAAGATCAGCACGATAGATGATCGAACGGCTGTGACGTTCGCCCCTCACAAGACCTGCACGCGACAACGTCGCAAGATGCGCGGACATTGTGTTCTGCGGAACATCCAGAATGCGTGCCAGTTCCCCTGCCGGAATACCGTCAGGTTCGTGCTTTACCAGCAGGCGGAATGTTTCGAGCCGTGTTAACTGAGCGAGGGCAGCCAGTGCCGCAATTGCGTCTTCGTTTTCCATATATCCAGAATAGCGGATATATAGCCGTTGTCAACCTGCTCTGATGATTTACAGGTTTCAAGTCCGACTTAAAATCGGTCGACAAGTTGCTTTACTGTTTGAGCTGCTAAGTTGTTCAAAGCTGAGCTCGTTGTGTTTCCCAACGATTTCAACATAATATCGTCAGAAAGCAGCTGACGCAGTTTCGGGATTTTGCGAACCGAATTCTCATTCGGCTGTTTGGATGAGGTCTCGCAACCCATTGCCAGCAGTCGGATCGTATTCGAAACGGCAGATGACATGCATATGGGCGTGAAAGACATGCTGCCCACCTGCTGCTCCAACGTTCCACCCTAAGGTGAAACCGTCAGGCTTGTATTCGGCCAGATGATTTTTCGCATTGCTGAGTATAAGCCCCAGGTCGGTCCATTCCTCTAACGAGAATTCAAACGGCGTTTCCACATGGCGATATGGGATAATCATGGCGGCCGGATTAGTCGGATGATCTTTTGCCATCAAGAAATGCGAGCGGTTTTGCACAAGCGGCTTTCCTCCAAACATGTTGTTTTGAACGCACCACTTGCAACCTGGCTTATTCATGTCGCCACACCTTTACAGCTGAGATCAATAGGATGAGCGCTAATGCTGGAAGCAGAACACCGCTTGGGAGGATGCCTAACAGAAACCCGCCAATGAAGGTTCCCACAATCGAGCCAGCTGCCATGACAACGAGGAACTGTTTGTTTCGTCCGAGAACGGAAAAGCTTTGATCGCGACTGTACCGAGCAAAGCCGACCAGCATCGTAGGCAAGCTGACCGCGAGTGAAAGAGATCCGGCGAGCTTGATATCCGCACCGAAGAGTAGCACGAGCGTAGGGATCAGAAGCTCTCCTCCCGCCACTCCCATCAACGAGGCCACGACACCAATTCCGAACCCAGCGATAACTCCCGCCACCAACTGAGCAGTACCGCTCAACAATTGACCCGACACAGAGGCATCGTGGCCGAACAGGAGAACGACTGCGATCACGACGAGCAGGCTGGCAATCAACTTGTAGAGCGTTTCCGATTTCAGTCGGGTGGCCCATCCTGCCCCGAACCATGCCCCTGCAAGGCTTCCCGCCAATAGGTTCACCACGATAGGCCAGTGTGCGGCGATCTGTGTAAAAGGTACAGTTCCAGCCCGGAATGGTAAAGCGGTCGCCACCACGACCAGGCTCATGGCTTTATTCAGAATGACGGCCTCCAGCGCGGCAAACCGGAACAATCCGATGAGAAGAGGCAATCTAAACTCGGCTCCTCCAAGACCGATTAGACCGCCGAGCGTGCCGATGATTGCCCCTCCTGCGAAGGCGCTCGGAAGCTTGCGAGGCGACGGCGCTGCTATGAGATCAGACATTGTCGCGTCCTTTCTTTAGTGCGAACGTGATATGGCGCTGAGCGACAGAGGTAGTATTGAAGAGACATATATGTCGTCTCCAGGCGCATGTTTCAGGCCCTCGACATGAGGCTGGGGAAGTAAACTTCTGATTTGCCGCCATGAACATATGGAATGGTGCGCTTTCGCAATATCCGTGTGGCGAAGTTGTCAGTTGAGCCCAGTGACAGCTTCGCCTCATGGCTTGTGTCGACCTTAAAGGCGGTAGTGATCACTTCCCTCGCAAATTTCATGTCCGAGGCAGCAGTGATAACTTCAGTATCGTACCTGCTTCCGAAGAACCGGTTGCCAAACTGAACGCGACAACGGCTGTTAGATGTGTGCGATGAGTGAAGGGTTGAAACATCCAGAAGCTCCGTAATAGCAGGACGGCCAGCCGCATATAGAGGTCGCACATAACAGCAAGTAAAGTCAAAATGAACGAAATGAGATTGTTCTATTAGAAAAATGTGCGTAACTAAATGAATAGATATGAAAATGCATGAACTGACAGGGGAAGCTATGCCAGCCCGTGACGCGTTGACTGTTGAAGATGTCGCCAACCTTCTGAATATCAGCAAGAGCGGGGTTTACACTCTGATCAAGAATGAGGGCATCGGATTCTATAAGGTGGGACGCAAAATCCGTTTCACCGAGGCCCAGATCCGGGACTATGTCGGCCGCTTCGAGCACAAAGCTCGTGAAAAGGAGAAATTAACGTCAGTAGCACTGGACGAAAAGCGCTACTTCGATCTCTCGATCAATCGTCCAGAAAACGGCGGTTTCATCATATGTGGCCAGGACCTCATCCTGGACATTCTGTCGAACTTTCTTCGCTTGCACGGGATCGCAGCGTTGCGTGCATATATCGGCAGCTACGATAGTCTTGTGTCGCTTTATCATGATCGGATCAGCGTAGCGTCCGCCCATTTATGGGATAGTTCTACAGACGATTATAACATTTCCCACGTCCGCGCTCTGCTTCCAGGTATCCGTTGCACCATTGTCAATATCACCTATCGTACACAAGGGTTTTATGTCGCTAAGGGAAATCCCAAAGGGATTGTTTCCTGGCAGGACCTTGCCCGGGACGATATTCAAATAATTAACCGAGAAAAAGGTGCTGGTTCGCGGGTTTTACTCGATGAAAATCTGAAATTGCTCGGTATTTATGGAAGTCGCATCGCTGGTTACGAAGATGAAAATCAATCGCATCTAGCCGTCGCCAGTGCCGTGGGTCGTGGTGATGCGGATCTGGCTGTGGGAACCGAAAAGATTGCAAGGCAAGTCGATAACGTCGACTTTGTTCCCTTAAAGAGAGAGCGGTACGATTTGGTCGTAAAGACCGAGCATATCGACCGCCACGAAATCAGGGCCATGTTCGAGATCCTGAAATCCGAGAAGTTCCAGAACGAGTTCAAAAGCATTGGCGGGTATGACGTCAGCGACATGGGTCGCGTCATGTACGAGACATAGGACTCCCAGATTCTTTCAGAGATTCTAATCGCAAAATGCGTTGCAGAATTCCCCAACTCTGGCTATTTTGGCGATCATCCCCAGTGTTTTTGATAATCTGGGCCCTTTGATTCTGGCTGCTGAGCCTTTTCGGGGTGAGTTATAATCACTGGTAACGGTGCAGGAAGATCGGGCCCGACAATGATTGCCTCACCTTGAGCCAACGACGGAATGAACGCAGCCGCATCCCGATCAAGATCGCCGCATGCTCGTTCAATGGTCACTCGGTCTTGATCATTGGTGAGACGATGTACGAAAAGAGTTCCCAACTGGCTCAGAACGTCGGTCGGAACGTCTCTCGGCCGCTGCGTAGCAATTGCAGCCGTTAGGCCGTATTTTCTGCCTTCTTTTGCAATCAAACCAAAAGCATCCAGTGACACACGATTAGTCTCGTCGCCTATTGAACGGCCCACAAATTGATGAGCCTCGTCCAGGAAACAAATCAATGGGCATTCTTTGAACGTTTGTTCTCGCGCCAAACTTAGAAGGTATCTACCGATTGTATTGAGTAATATCTCGCGCGTATTATATTTGAAGCTGACGTGTTCAAACGATAACAAAAGTGCGTTTTGGTTTGGGTCTTTAATAAAATCTTTGATGATTTCGCATACATCTTTTCCTTCATCGGAAAAAATACACTTCATTTCAGATGATGAAAGATAGTTTTCAATTCTAACATTTAGAGAGTTACAGAGTCCGAGCGCATAATCATCCACTTTCCCATAAAAACCATCTTGAAAATTGTTATGCTGTTTGACGCATTCTTCACGAATCTGAGTTGAAAGTAATCGGACATCGAAGTCGCAAAATTGCGAGTCTAGATGTGGTGCAAACTTGATGAGCGCTCTGCTAATCCAATTTCGACTTCTTTCAGCTTTTTTAATCACTCCGTTTTCCATTACTTCGATAAAGTGCTTATTGCTTACGAAGTATAGGTGACTTCCGTCTTCTTGTTTGGCGGGAGGAAATTCTTTTGGGTCAGATCGCAAAAACGCAGATAGCCTCAGGCTTTTAATTGCGCTTCGTAAATTGGGACCCTGCATTTGAGTTGATGGCGTCAACAGACCATACAAATCGGTTTCCGACAGGTGTTTGTACGGGAATCTCACGAGTGGATGTTCTGCATCGCCACTTGAGAAACGGTATTCTTTTGCCCCCGTGATTTTCCCTTCAAACTCTCCAGTCGGATCGAACAATATGCATTTGCCTTTGAGACGGACCACTTCGTTAATAAGCTTGGATACCGTCCAGCTTTTACCTCCACCCGTTGCTCCAAATATGCCGCAGTGCCTGCCGAAGATTTTTTCTGGCGGAACCATAATCTGAGCGTCATTTAGTCCGGAAAGCCGTCCCAACTCGATTAGATGTTGGGCCCCTTTTTCCGATTTCGTTTCACCTCGAAGAGCAGACTGGATCGCTGACGCGAGCGCTTGCCCTTCGGCCAAATAAATGCTGTCTCCAATTCTGGGCTTGGTATTAATGCCACGAGACACTTCTTTCGTTGTTTTATCAATTGTTGCCAACAACTGAGCCCGGCCCTGTGGATCGGTGACGATTTCCTGCTCCAGTTGACGCTCCAACGCCGAACGTTGACGCTCCGGAACGATGACTTCTGTCAAACGACCAAGAACTATTGCTGCATCGCAATCAATAAAAAGAAAGTCACCTGTAGTACCTCTGGCGAGCCCCCGTTGTCCGGAAATGGCTAGACCTAGCGGAACCGTCAGTTCAACAGACGAGGCTCCCACCCGGGTTACGGTACCCACGCGCTTATCAGGATCAATCAACGCATAATCGCTTGTTGCAGTCATTACACGCCACCCAGATCTTCCAAACGCATTAGAAGCCTCTGGCGGTCGGTTTCGCCGGACACAGAAGGAATCGCGTCAACCAGATCTTCAAAGCGCCCGTTAAGGACCGTTAGTCTGGTGTCCCCTTGCTGGATCAAGCGCATCAGTTTCAATTGATATTTATTGGGCAGAAATTCCTCTGCTTTCAAAGCGTGATCAGGTTGGATAGCGTCTAGCTTCTGTTCTTCAATAAAGCCTGGATCAACAAGTACTAGTTTTAAGGAAAGGTTGGATTCTACGGCAGACCAGATAGGTGAGCTTATATGATCGTCTGCGAACCCAAAGCCTGCAACGAAAATAGTGGTATCTGGTTCTCTTAACGCAGATTGAAACGCGGCAAACATATCTAAATAAGGCGTCTCGAACGCTTCCTGATACTTTGTAGACCTTGGATAGATCAGAACAGGAGTTAGGTCATTTCCTTCACCTTTGGCGCGCCGAATAACTGCACCATCTGATCGTCGCCTCCAGTCGACGGAGCCATGCATCTTGTACAAATGAAAAACGCTGTCGATGTAATCCGACTTTGTCCCAGACGATGACCTTCGTACGATATCGGTTTGAAAGTAATCTCTATTGAAACGTTGTTCGGCGCTGTGCGAAAATCCGTCAATAAAAACAATGCCTAGTCGCGCTCCAGCTTCTTCCAGACAAAGATCATAGTTGGTGGTAAAGAGCTTTACGCGCGGTTTCTCAGCACTTCGCTTCGAAAACTTTCTCAGCAAATTCGAATGGGCGGGCAGGGATGTTTTCTCATCTACGAAACCAACCTCGCTCAGAATAGCGGTTTCGGCCTTCGAAATGAAATCTGTTAGTACCGAGACTTCGGAATCAAGCTGCTCAAATTGTTCGTCAGTGGCCCTGACGCTTAGCAACTCCAGCTTCATTTTACAGAGACTGAGCAGCTTTTCGATATTGCCTGCACTTGTCTCTTCCGGTTTAGGTGGCGACATGCCAAGTAACTCTTCGGCAATGTCGTCGAAGCTTTGGCCGTTTTTAAGTGTTTCCTTGTCAATTTTATCGCGGACAGCCTTCCAGAGTGTTGCCATGCCAGGAGCTTGCCCCCCGCCGCTCGAATTCACAGCAGAGAACGATGCACCGGACCCTAAGAGAAATATGACATTTGTAGAATTGAAGGCATTGCGAAGCGTCTCTCCGACCTTGTTCTTCGCTCCGGGAATTGTCCTGCTACTTGGATCGTTAGGATCGGCAGGTTGGTCTTCCCAAGCGAGCCATTTGTCTTCGCGCATGTACAGACGTAAATACTCGGCCATACCCGTCTTTTTTTGCCAATACCCGGTCATGCCCCCTCCGATTCGATCACGCAAACAGGACGCCATGTTCCATCATTTATTCAAGCTTAGTAAGAGCAACGATTAGCAATCAATTTAGCCGTGTGTTATGGCCTGGATAAAAGGGTTGCTGTGCTGATGCATGCTTTCAAAGCCCGGCTGCGCCGGGTCCGTTTTCGGCTTGACGCCGAATCGAGACGGCCCGAGGGCCGTCGCTTTGTTTGATTAGAAAGACTGAATCGGCTTTAGCATTGATCCACCGCCGTTCAGTCTTTCTAATTTTAAACGGAATCCGCCTAGCGGCGGATACATACTAGTTTGGAATAGAAGCAACGATTCGTTGTAAGTGCGGATCAATGGGCTAGATCGGTGGATCGAAGGCTATTTGAAATGGTACCATGCTATGAAAATAAACAATGATGTCGGAAAACCGTTCAATATCGCTTCCTATGCGTTGTTGACGATGATGATCGCGCAGGTTGCCGGGCTGAAGCCGGGAGAATTTATTCATACGCTGGGTGATGCGCATATTTACGCCAATCATTTCGAGCAGGCGCATTTGCAGCTTACCCGGACGCCAAAGAAATTGCCGACCATGTGGATCAATCCAGAAGTGAAGGACCTATTTGCCTTCCGTTTCGAGGATTTCCAGCTTGAAGGTTACGAAGCTGACCCGACGATCAAAGCCCCGATTGCGGTCTGAGGTGCACTATGTCCTCTAGTCGGCCGATAGTTTCGATCATTGTTGCTGCCGCCGAAAACGGTGTCATCGGGCGTGACAACGATATGCCATGGCGTCTCTCGACTGATCTCAAACGTTTCAAGGCCCTGACACTCGGCAAGCCGGTTATCATGGGGCGACGGACCTGGGAATCCATCGGACGTCCCTTGCCGGGACGACTCAATATCGTGGTGACGAGGGACAAGGGATTTCAAGCTGGAGGCGCGAGCATTGTCGGTTCTCTCGAAGAGGCAATTGCACTCGGACAAAAGCTGGCTTTTGACTTGGGTGTCGGAGAGGTTTGCGTTATTGGCGGCGGAAAGATCTATGCGCAGGCCTTGCCTCTTGTGGGCCGCATTCATCTGACTCGCGTTCTGGCTGAGATCGACGGAGATACGCATTTTCCGGAAATCGATCCGCAAATCTGGCGCGTCATTTCGCAGGAGGATGTGCCCGCCGGTGACAAGGATAGTCACCCAACGCGCTATTTCGTGTACGAAAAACGTGCTGTGTAAAGCATAGTTCACGAATTTTGTCGTCTTCGCGTTGAAAGCGGACCTCCCGATGCCTATAAAACGGAAACATTAGTTGAT
>Ga0182737_1002238_pt1 | contig 16213 bp, 14 predicted proteins | sample eDN5th30CBELigOP_FD_128878 | JGI IMG/M metagenome (GOLD analysis project Ga0182737, IMG submission 128878) | Enriched Organic Plus compost microbial communities from Emeryville, California, USA - eDNA 5th pass 30_C BE-Lig OP (version 2) (version 2) ...
CGGCTGTATAGCTGCAGTTCGTCGTCCACCCACCGGCCGTATCCGCAGTCGGGTACGGGGTACATGGCCTTGATGCGACGCGGTGTGATTTCCCTGACCCGCAAATCCAACTGTACACACAGCCCGCGGCGGAGCAGGTACGACTCCAATCGAAGCCGCCACCCCTTCCATAAGGCCTTTCCCCGGATGCCCTCCGCCCGGAGAGCAGAAAGGATCTGCCACCAGTGCGCGAGAACGTCCTCCCGGGACGACAGCACCCGGTAGAGCTTCAGGATCAGCTTCTCACGAACCCGTTGCACTTCGGGGCTGGTGCCCTCCGCAAGAAGCTGGAGCGTCGCCTCGATAAGGTCTTCGGGGGCACTCGGAGGCCTGCGGCAGCCGGCCACGCGCACACCATAGTGTCTTGGAAGTCGGCGCTCGACAAACGCGAGGATCGGGAGGCGCTGTCGACTCCTTACCTGCTGGTCCCAGTTCATGGCGTTGTCCACCCTCCTCAGGAACTGGTCCAAGGCGGTGCTCAGCTCTTGACCAAGCTGTGTCGCGAGACGGGATAGGCCGCGCGCACGGAGCCCTCCTGCCGGGTCCGCTAGGAGGTCCAGCGCCATGCGGACTTTCTTCGATCTCCTGATGCATTTTTCCAGAGCCGCCTGAGTCGTCGCCGGGGCCTGCACTACCTCCCAGCCCCTGCGCCGGTGTCGCCTGATTCGCCCGGCGACCTCCAGTTCCCGGAGCGCGCCCTTTGCGCGACCCGGATGAGCAAGACCGGGCAGGGCCTGGAACTGCTTCGGACTGCAGCCGGCTGCCACAGCCAGGAGGGCCATTCTCTGAGTGTCCGGCAAGTCCGGATCTAGGTGCCGCAGGAGGGGTTGGAAACGCTCGTCGCGGAGGTATGTCTGCACGTTCATATCGCTGCCTTTGGCTCAGGTCTTATGGCACCATAGGTGACTTGCTCGTGAGCCCGGTAGCCCCCCTTGTATCCGTTGTCGGTCTGCGTCATGCAACCTCTGCCAGAAGCCTTCAAAAGGCGTCCGGAACGCCGCGACTCCACGTGGGGCCGGGCAGCGGGTGGGATGCCGAAGGTCAGGCGTGATCGTGAGCCGGCCAGTTGCCGCAGGCTATCAGGGATGCTCGGCTAGGTTCAGGGCTCAGTTGCCGGTTGAGGGAGTGGCCGATTCTGATCTTCGCGGCAGATGATCACGGGGTGCCGAGGAGGGGTTTTGTCCTGCTAGTCCTTCCCCCAACCCTAAAGATTCTTGCGGCTACTAGATGTTAGAAGATGAACTACAGGCAGAAACTGGACAAAACTCCGATGCGCCATGGGCCGATCCGACTATCCACCGTTCGCCGCTACGGTCGTAGGCAATCGACCAAGGCCTGGAGTGCGGGTAGGCGTCGGTGCATGAAGAACAGGTGTACCTTGAAACGGCCCACATTCTGGGTCGCTAGGGTCGACGACGGCCTCACGATTCCCTTGGGCTTGTGTTGGGCTCGGCTGGCCACGCAGTGTGAATTCGACCGCAGCAAAAACCACAGCGATACTCTGCCCATGACCCCTGCACAGCTCGACGACCTCGCTCATTCCATTGCGGGGGAGGCGAAACTGGCCCCCGCGAGCCCCGGACGATCGGCCGCCGCAATCGTTCGGCACCGCCTATCCGCCTTACCGGAGACGGAGCAAGCGGCCGTACTTCGACGCGCTTTGGAGTATTTGCGTCCGGCCATTCGCGACAAGGATCCGGACTGGCTCACGCTCACCGAAGCCGCGGCGCGGCTCAGGACGACGGAACGAGCACTGAAGCGAGCGTTCCGGACCGTTGTGGGGCGACGCGCTTATGGCTGGCCGTGCTGGCGCGCCAACCGATGGTGGGTTGCGCGCCAGGCGGTCGACCCGGCGCTAGCCCCAGCCTATTTCGCCACGCTGCCAGAGGCAGAGCCATGGCCGGTTGACGCGCTGCCCATTTGGGCGGATGGCTCATAGGGGCCGCCGGCCCGACGGCGAATACGCTTGTCGTGTTGTCCAGTTGAACCCACGCAGCACGACGTGTTTTAATGGGACGCAAAAATCCGGACTCTTTTGCGTGGGATGTCGAGCGTCCAAAGCGGCCAACCCTCAAGGACACTGACTATTAGAAGTGCTGGAGTTACCCCGCTTCGGTGGACAGTAAGTGATTTGACTTATGCCGCCGTCGTGTGAAGCTCTTCGAACTTCGCCGGCGATTTGTAACCGAGCGCCGAGTGTCGACGATGGGGATTATACCAGCCCTCGATAAAGTCGAACACCGCGAGCTTGGCTTCAGCCTGGGTCTTGAAGCGCGTACGGTCCAGTAACTCGCACTCGAGCGTGGCGAAAAAGCTTTCACACATCGCATTGTCGTAACAATCAGCAACTGAACCCATCGACGGCCGCACACCGGCGTGCTTGCAGCGCAGTCCGAACTCGATCGACGTATACTGGCTTCCCTGATCGGAGTGGTGAATCACCGCACTCGGCTGACGTTGCCAGAGAGCCATGTTGAAGGCGTCCAGCACCAGTTCCGTCCGCAGATGCGTAGCCATTGCCCACCCGACAATGCGCCGACTCCAGGCGTCCATTACGACGGCGAGATACAGAAAGCCTGCCCACGTCGGGATGTACGTGATGTCTGCGACCCACAGCTCGTTCGGGCCGGCGGCAGAGAAATCACGCTCCACGAGATCCGGTGCCGGCCGGGCATCTTTGTCACGGCGCGTCGTGAACGTGCCCTTGCGGCGGCTTACACCGCGGATCTCTGCGTCACTCATCAACCGCGCGATCCGCTTGCGGCCCACGCGCTCGCCGTGTTCCTTGAGCTCCTCGTAGATGCGTGGAGCACCGTAGCTCTGACGCGAGTTCTCCCAGATGCGCTGTATACGGGCTGTGAGAATCGCATCTTTCTGCGCCCTCTTCGAAGGGGGGCGGAGCAGCCACGCGTAATACCCGCTGGTGGAGACACCCAGCACACGGCACATCGTGGCAACCGGATACCGGGCCTGGTTTGCCTTCACGAATTCGAAGACTTGGGTGGGATCGAATTGGTCTCCCGAGCGAACCAGGCCGCGGCTTTTGACAAGATCTCGCGTTCGACCTTCAACTGCTTGTTCTCTCGGCGCAGTCGGGTCAACTCGTCACGCTCAGCCGTTGTCAGGCCGTCGGTTCGCTTACCGGTATCGAGATCGGCTTGCTTCAGCCAATTGAGAACCGTCTGGTACGAGATTTCGAACTCCCTGGCGAGCGATCGTGCGCTTCTGCCACTGCGATGCAGCCCTACGATCTGCTCCCGGAATTCAGGCGGGTACCCCCGCCCTTTGGAATTGCGTTTCGCCATTGTGGACTCCTCCCTGTCCAAGGATCAGGTGTCCACGAAAGCGGGTCAACTCCAGTGCTGGTGGTGCGTGAAGTGTGAAAGACTGTCGAATCTTTGTGGTGCATCAGATTGTCCAATCGAACTGGACAGGGACGCAGTAGCCGAAAGAGGTCGTACTTCCGGATGCGTTTGCACGAAGGTTTTGGTACCGGCAATCTAGGCATGCGGCTTCAGGACAGCGTCGTCAGGTGTCACGGTCATCTCGATCACAGCCGAGGATGAGCAGGTGGATGAACAGGCCTTATCGGAGATGGTGGCAGTCGCTCACCGAAAGTGGGCTTCATGCGAGCGCCGTGCGCGAGGTGGAGGAGATCGCGCGGCCGGCGAAGGTTGAGGCCGAGCTGCGAGTTCGTGCCCCTGAGCGTTTGGCGCGAGTCGAAAAGGCTGCCTCCGCCGCTCTCGTGGAGGAGAAAAGCGTGGAGGTGGCTGCGCCGAGAGCAGCGGAGCTTGGGCCGCGGCCCCCTCGATTTCGTCTTCGAAGGTGAGGACGGCGCGGGACAGGTTGAACGGGCGATTGGTCCGTTGCAGTAGGGTATACACACCTAACGAACCACAGGAGGAACAAAAAAACTGATCATGCCAGGAAGATACAGGAGCGAATTGGAGCGGGTGCTTCTGGGCACCGGCACGGACGTCATCGAGGCGCGGGTGACTTGTTTGATCGTACGTTGGTTGCCATTGCTTTCCAGGGAACGAGCGATCGATCACGCCGACTCTGCCCGAGGACTGGACAGCGGCAACGGTGTGTCTCGCGACCCGCGCGTAGCCAACGCCGCCGGAGCATTGTGGGATCGCCGACTTCTGCGGATATGGAGTTGAATGACGGCAGGGACGGTAGAGGAAGTCCTTGATCGAGAACAGCTACGTCAATGATTCAGTCGCCGCCTGGAGCCTTTCCTAAATCCGCGGAGGCACCCTCCAAGACCGCCTCGAGCCGGGTCCGGATCCCGGGCGGTGCCGCACCGCTTTTCAACCAAGCCGCGAGGCTACGGCGTTTGCGCACCGATATATGCAGAATCTCCACCGCCTCATCCCAGCTGTCCGCTCCCACGATTTCGACAACACCCTGCTGTACCTGCCAGAGCCAAGCGTCCAGTTCAGGAGTCCTCGCGTCGCTAGCGATCCCTAATCCGACCTCATGCGCCAAACAAGCCATGGGCCAAAGGGTGGACGCTGGAATTTCGATACGGCGCTGGAGGGGATCGGACCAACGTTTCAGGTCGATCGGTATTTCGTCCGGTAGCTGCGGTAGTATGGGGTTATCGGCCATGCGTTTGCTCTGGGCTGAAGCTGTCTGGCAATGCCGGTGCTGGTCCGGCTCCCGGGAAGATATACCGTCAGGATCCAGTGGCCGCGGCCAAGCCTGACGGCGCGGCGCTTCCGGTTGGAGTACCGCCGGAAACGGCATTCAAACGGCGCGCGTCCCGGCGTCCCGCGTCGCAAAACTCACCTGTCTCAAGACTTCGATTTCAGTGTTTCGGGATTTTTCGTCCCAGCACACAGGGTCCTCGTGCATGGACTACCCTGGGATCGCGCGAGTTTCGGGGCGACCGCGGTGTATCGGTCGGAACGAGGACGAGGAACACCGACGCAAAGTTCAGGACCTCGCGGACGACGTCCCGTCCGACTGACGGGCCGGGAACTTGGCCGATTCTGCTATTCTCCGCAGCCGTTCGGCCCACCATAATTGGCCCATGATTATCGCGACGGTCAGCATCCGCTCCCGCTCTGGTGGGCGGATCCTGCTCAGGAATTTCAGCCTCGATCAGTTACAGAACCACCGCTGAGTCGCTCACGAAATCTTGGCTTTGGCACTCACAGCAGCTACCCGGCCCGTCCTCGTCGACGCCGCTGGAGCATTCCACAAAATACCCCGCCGGCGGCTCTGCTTTGTGGTGGCGCGCGAGGCGCCCAAACTGAGCGACTATTGAGCCGTAAACTTCACCCGCGCGACTCTCGCTTCTGAACACCGCTGCCGGTGGCCGAGTCCTCGAGGGTCCGTTTCACGCCGTTCAGACTTTCACGCGCTCCCAAGAGCACTCCGCCATTCGGACGAGCCCGAGTTCAGGCGCTACGCTCCCCGAGGCGGGCCAGCCAACCGCGTGCAATCCGCCCGCGGACATAGTCGATGTAGTCGGTGGGTGCGTTCAGGTCTCGAAGGCCGCCCAAGATATGAGCGCCGTACGCTTCTGTCGTCTGGAGATCCGTCCGGCGCTCCGCCTCAAGAACCGTGTAAGTCCACACCTCACCCTCGACTTCCTGGCCGTCGGGCCAGCAGACGCTGATCGACACACGCTCGTATCGCCGCCCCTCAATCGCATCCAAGCAACGGCGCTTTCCGGCCAACTCCCGAACCACGCGGTCACCCGGGATATCATAGAGCGCACCCCAAATAGGGCGGCCGCCGCCAAACCTGATGTCGGCTGCAGCACAATCGTTTTTGGTGCTGAAGACGGTGAAATCGAGCTCAAAGCAGTCCTTGGTGACGACGGCACCCAGGAGCTTAGCCACCCCGTTTAGACGATCGGGACTGTTGAGGCGAGCTTGGGAAGTGTTCGAGCCGTACTGGAAAATGAGCATAATGCCTCAGCGTTTAGGTGGAGCTATGCTTCAGCAACTCGTGCTTGGTCGGAAACCGGCTCACCGCCCCAGCTTCGGAAGCATATTGAGTGAGCTCCGAACGAGCCCGAGCTAAGACTAGCCACTCTACAAACGGCCACATCCTCAGCCGGCTCGTGCGAGCCGCATCGCGTCCTGGTAGACGTTGTAGAAACGATCATCCAGTGCGCCCGCAATTTCGCCGACGTTTGCCGAGCTATGACCATGCTCTATGACGCAGCCAGGATCGTATAGATCCAGCGCGATGCGGACCAAGATATACTCGCCTTGCGACCATGCACCGGCTGTGTCCAAGAGGTCCTGCTTGCGCACACCGTCGTCGTCAGCATACGCCCAGCAACGAGCTATGAAGTCAAAAATTCGCGCGGCGGCAGCGTACTGGCTGTCACGCCGTCGCTTCACTTGCCAGGCTTGCGGAACTCGTGTCTCCAACGGTCGTTCTCCAAAGCTAAGTAGACCGGATTAGCTCACTTTCTCAGCTACCGTAACCATAATTTCGCGAGAGGCAAGGGAAGGAGTTGAGCTTCGTGATAGCCGAGCCGCTCCTCGAAACGTCGCGCGAACCTGACTAGTGTCGTGCCACAGGCCATGCGGATCGCCCGAGTTTGCGGCTTCCGTGGCCACATAAGACACCGTACCGGGCCGGACCGGCTCGCGAGAATCCCGCCGACAGGGAGGTAGCTCCGTCCCATTTGGCACGATTCCGGAGGTGGCCCAAGCTGCGCTATCGCCGTAAATTGCCCAGAAGCCGTACCTCGTCCAGCCTCGTTGATTGCTTCGGCGGTCCCCCAAGTTCGTCACAGATGTGGATACCTTCCGCTGGGGATGCATCCCGAAGACGCCATGGTGCGGAGCCGCGCGGCCTCTGACCTGGTTGACGGCGATTGGGCGAGGGCCGGCGCAATGGGTCAGTAGTAGGGCGAGCCCTAGAAGCTCCCGGTTCATCGCATCGGCCGGCGATGGAAGTTCAAGCTGTCCGAGGTCGACGAGTGGGTTCGGGCAGGAGGCGCCCAGGAAGACAACGGAAGAGGCCAGCAGAGCAAGTGACGATGGGGGCAACGCTGACGACGGGCGACGAACTACTCGAGCCGACGAGCACGCAGCTTGACGCCGCGCGCTCCGAGCGGTTCGACGTGCGTCTGCGTTTCGGTTCAGCGGCCGACGCCTCCCGCTACCTCCGCTCGCTCACGAGCCTGCTCTTCGGTGCAAACACCAAGGTCACCGCGACGCTGACCACGGGGGTGCCCCGCGGAGACCTCACCGCGGAGGAGATCGCCGAACGCCTCGCGCGCAACACCATCGCGGATGGCCGAGATTACGGCGATGACCGTCCGAGCGGTCGCAGCGTACCTGAACGTCAATGAAAAGACTGTTCATCGTTTTGCGCAGAAGCGAGAACTTCCGGGGTTTAAGGTCGCGGGCGCTTGGCGCTTCCGGCGAGAGGACATCGAGCGCTGGATTGCGTAGCAGACCGCTGATTCCCTGCGGCACAGGGGCTCCTCGGAGCTGTGGCAAGCCGCCAGAGTTGCCTCCGGTAAACGACCTCATGAGCCTTCCAGATCAGGCCCTGTCGGTCACACACAATTCTGAAATCCACGGGAGTCGAGATGGCGCTTCACTCCTGGTGGGGAACGAAGATGAAAGGCGTTAGCATGCTGGGACTCGAACTCCGAGAGGAGTTTCGCGGCAAGCGGTTGAAGGGTACGCAAATCGAGCTACCGGACGCGATCAAGCTCGCGGCCTCCGACTTCCTTCGTATCACGTACCCGACCGGAGACGTGCTCACAGCCGTCGAGTCCATTGGTCCCGAGCAAGGCCGGCCAGTGGTCCTCATCGGCGAGCGGGGCCAAGGCAAATCGCATTTAATGGCGGCCCTCGTGCACGCCCTCAATGACTCGATCGCAACTCGATCATGGCTCGAAACGTGGGCGCACCGTCTTGCGCTGCCGAAAATCGCCGAGATGCCGCTGCGCGCGGGCATGCACGTGATCTCAGAGAACCTCCATCGCCAGAACTATAAGTTCCTCTGGGACCTGCTCTTCGAGCGACATCCAAAGGGCGAGTTCATCAAGGGCAAGTGGGAGGCCCAGGGCGACAAGAAGACCAATGTCCCCAGCGACAAGCTCCTGCTGGAGATGTTCGAGGCCCAGCCCACGGCGCTGATCCTCGACGAGTATCAAACCTGGTACGACGGGCTCACCGACTCCCGTATCCAGAAATCGCGAGCCTGGGCATTCAACTTTATTCAGCTACTCTCCGAAATTGCCAAGGACCGGCCAGATCTGCTGGTGCTGGTCGTGTCTCTTCGAAACGGCCACAGCGACGCTTACCAACAAATTCTGCGCGTGAACCCGGTCCTTGTGGACTGGAAGGGGCAGAACGCGAAGAAGGACCGCCAGAGGCTCCTGCAACACCGAATTTTCGACAACCGCACGCACATCGCGCCTGCGGACATTACATCACTCATCGGCGTGCATGCCGATGAGCACATCCGGCTTCTAAATGTCAACCCAGGAGAGCACGAGCGCACCCGCCGCGAATTCGTTGAGGCGTGGCCTTTTGCGCCAAGCCTTATGCAGTTGCTCGAAGACCAAGTACTGGTTGCTACAAGCGCGCAGGAGACAAGGGATCTCATCAAGATTCTGGCCGACCTATACAAGCGTCGCCGCGACGAAGACACCATTCTGACGGCTGCCAACTTCCGCCTGGACGACGACAAGAGCGGCATCGCCTCATTGCTCGATTCGGTCGCCAATGCCGCACACCAGAATCTACGTGAGAAGGCTCTCCGGAACATGGAAGCGGTGCGCGATGCAGTGAAGGATGCGGAACACGTGGTTCCGCATCTCGCAGAACTCGTCGCGGCACTCTGGGTACGGTCGCTTGCTGTTGGCAACACGGCCGGAGCGGCGTCACCGACGCTGCACGTCGACGTTACACGTGCAAAGGCGATCGACGATAACGCGTTCCAGGACGAACTGAACCTCATCGTTGAGAACAGCTTCAACATCCATCTGCAAGGCGACCGTCTCGTTTTCAAAGATGAGGAGAATCCGCAGGCTCGCCTGATGGCGAGTGCGCGGAACGACAAGCTCTTCGGCGCGGGCCAATCGATGGCGGGGCAGGATCGCGACCAGTTGGCCAAGGAGATTCGCTATGTCATCGGCGATGCGACAGCCATGCAGTATCGCGTGGTCGTGCTTGGCACCAACTGGCTCACAAACCCTTGGGGAGACCTCGATGAGTCTGAGCGCCCTGAACGGTGGACCGACAACCGTATTCCGTTGGTGGTGCTCCCCGAGTGTCCCGATAAGCTAGACCAGCGGTTGGGCAAGTGGCTAAAGGATCACATGCAGAAGCGTCGGAACACGGTGCGTTTCCTTCTGCCCTACGACGCCGCTCCGAGCGCCTACCACGATCGGGATCTCTTACTGCTCTCTCGCGCAGTGTGCCTTTCCGAAGCCTGGAAGGTTGGCAGCCCAGAGTACAAGAAGCTCCAGATCAAATATGAGGGCGAGTTACGTAACGTCCTCAAGAAGCGCTTCGATCGCTTCGCAGTTCTGGACATCTGGAATTTCGCCGACACTACGCAATGCAAGTTCCACGTCATCGCGCACAAAGCTCAAGGCGCTGCCATTCCGGAAGCCATCGACAAGCACGTTCGCGAGCAGCTCTTTATCCCGGAGGACTTCGAGGAGATGGTTCTCACCGCGGCGGAGAATACGGAGAGCGTCGCGAAGCTGCTTGGCGAATTACAGGAGCCTCGCCCCAATGGTAATGAGTGCATTCCGTGGGTAGGCGAGACGCTGGCAAAGGAGAAGATTGAGCGCCTTTGCGCCAAGGGGCTGATCGCGATCGATCTTCGAGGCAGCCAGTACCTGCAGGCGCAGGCGGGTGAGGATGAGCATACCGCGTGGCCCAGGGTGCGCGGCAGGTTGGGCACCGGCAAGCACCTCGAGGAGACGAAGCTCCTCCTTCCTCAGGCCGTCCCGCAGACCGGCGGCGTGAAAAAAACAGCGCAAGGGGAGATGGAACCATTCGGTGGCAACACGATGGTCATCGGTGGCGGTAAAGGTATTACAACACAGGATGAAGGAGGGGGAGCGGGCGGCACGGCAATCGGCGGTGGCGAATCAATCGATGGTGGCGGCGGTGACATCTTCGACGGCAGCAACACGAAGAAGTACTCTGCCCCCGCAACGTCTTCACTCAATTTGATGGCGAAGGTGGAGTCCTGGGGCATCGGTCAGTTCACGCAAGTCCGAAGCGCGGCGCTGCGTGTGGAAGGACTAACGGGAGCCCAGCTTACCGAAGTCCTCAAGAAGCTCCCCGACGGCGTGACCTACTCGCTTGATATCGAGAAGGAGGAAGGCTGATGGCGCTCCCACTCGGCTTGCTGCGCGAGATCCAGGAACGCGACCCCGCCGTGGCTTGGCAGATCATCGCGGAGCACGCGTGGGAAACCTTCTGCGATCCAGTGAGCGACGAAAATGCCGTGGCCGACATCGTAAAGCGGGATACGGCGATCGCGGACGTCGACCTTTTCCTCGCCACCGCCGGATGGGAGCTGTGGGAGGAATGGCCGGCCGGCGTCAGGACGACGGCGAATGCTCTTGTTCAGTGGTGGGAGGCACGAGACGGTGGGTGCGCCGTTCTGATTCTCGACGGCCTATCACTGCGCGAGCTTTCATGGCTTCTGGATGGATTGCATAACAGAGGCTACGTCGTCCATGAGAGCGGCGTCACTCGTGCCGAGTTTCCACCTGACACCACGCCGTTTGCCAAGGCGCTTGGCTTCAGCTCACGATCAACCCTCTACAACAACGCCGCAGGTGGCAGCCACCGATTACCGGGCGCCCGCACCGAATGTTTGAAGGTCGCTTGGGAAGACGCCGCTGCCCAGATCACATCTGAGCCTCGTTGGGTCCTCTGGCATGAATGGCCTGATGCACGGATCCACTACTTGGCTGAACACGGCAAGGGTCTGTCAGAACTCGTTGCTGAGATGCAGCAGGTTATGCGGTCTGACGGCTTCTGGAAGCTCGTCGAGCGGCTCACCCAAGGGCGGCGTCTCGTCATTACGGGAGATCACGGCTATGCCGCGTCCGGTCTGTTCCCGGATATGAGCGATCCGGACCAAATCCAGCATATGAAGGACTGTTTCAAGGCGGGACGATCAGCGCCGGACAGCGGAGCGGAGAGCCCTTGGGTACCGCCTGTCGATCTGGTGTTGGATACCGATCACGGACGACATCGCTACGTCCTCGGCCGGCGAAAGTGGAAGGTTTCGGGCGGCTATCCAACGCTGTCTCACGGAGGGCTCAGCGTGCTCGAGGTGCTCGTACCCTTCATAGATGTCTCGCGGACGGAAGGCTGAAGATGGCCCGAAAGACCAAAGCTGATCTGCTCGCGGAGGAAGTCCGCAAGGCCGTAGGCGCCGGGCGCCCCGTTGCCGTTGACACGGTGGATTTCTCCGACCCTGACCGGCCCCTGACATGCCTGGAAGTGGATTTTCCGATCATCCCGGTGAATCAGGTCGCGACGATCGAAGGAAACGCCGGGAAGCCGATCTACCAGGTGTCGAAGTGGTGGGCGCGGCGCCGATCCAGCGTGTTCCGGTCGCTCCTGCTTTCGGGCTCGATGCGGGCACCCGACGATCCGCTCGAGGCAGGCAAGGCAGTGTGGGACGTGTACTACGCGAACCATCAGAAGCGCGGTGCTCTGTCAAAGCTCAAGGTCGTCGACCCCTTCATGGGAGGTGGGACTACAGTCGTCGAAGGTAGTCGGCTGGGTATGCAGCTACTCGGGATCGACCTCAACCCCGTGGCGTGGTTCGTGGTGAAGACCGAGCTGGCACAAGTGGAGAAGGAAGAGGTCGAGGCACTGCTTGCTGACATCGAGGCCGAGGTCAAGCCCCAGATCATGCCCTATTACGCCTGCGACTGCCCCCGCGGGCACACGGGCAAATGGACGGACGTAACCACTGGCAAAGTCGAGGGTGCCGGCTTCGACCCGCTCGCGCTTACCACCGAGGAGCGGAAGAAGTACGACTACGAAGGGCCCGAGATCATCTATGTCTTCTGGGCGAAGCACGGCCCGTGTCAGGTCACCGGGTGTGCGCATCGGACGCCAATCATGACGTCGCCAGTGATGGCGGTGAAGACGATGATCGTGCGCTATTGGGCGCAACGCTGCAAGAACAAGGTGTGCGGCCGGCAGTTTGACATCGAGAGCCAAGACGCACGTATGGCACCCGGCGTACCGATCGTCGTCGCCGAAACCGAGCGGCCTTTCGCCTTGCCGACGCGTGAGCATGGGCTGCATCCACGGAACAAGCGCCGCATCGATGTAGCGTGCCCGCACTGCGGTCACGAACACGTGGAACTCGACGTGCCAGAGAAGCCGCCTCAGAAGAAGAAAGTCGAACTGTCACTTCTGGTGCACCCTCAGTGGCTGGCGGGCGAGTCGAGCGTTGGGCCGGATGGGTCAGCTTATGGGGGGAGCGTCACCGACACAGCTGCAGCAACGGCCGCGTGGAACCGTGCGCGGGGGGCGAAGATGCAGCTCGTCGAAGTGCGGGGGAAGCTCCCTGAGGAGGTCGCCGACCCCTGCACCGGAGCCGCAATCAAGACCGGGAAGGATGGCGGGACGGTGCCGAAGCGGTCGACTTACGAATGCGCGGCTGCCACGTGCGGACGGCAGCAGGACGTGCTGAAAACGGTAAAGGCGTCAGGCAAGACTGGACCGGTCGCGGCGTATGCCGTGCAAGGTTACTGTCCAGAGTGCGACAAGGAGCAGCAAGCGTACGGGGGACGCTTCTTCGCTCCCGTGCGTGATAGCTCGCCCTTCGACGCGGCCGCCGCAGAGTGGGAAGCGAGACGGGAAACCGACCTGGCGGCTTTCTGGCCTCGAAGCGAACTCCCGTATGGCTTCATGACACACCACCTGAACGGCGGGATTCCCAACCATGGGTTCACCCATTGGTGGACAATGTTCAACCCGCGGCAGCTGATCGTACAGTCTCAGCTCTTACAATCCATCGTCACGGTGGGTGCAGAGCGGTATTCATGGGAGGCGCGCGAAATGGTGTTGAGCGCCTACCAGCAGTATCTACGCAATCAGAACATGTTCTGTTTTTGGGATGTCAGCTACGACAAGCTGGTTCCATTTCTTAGCAACTCCAATTTTCACCCAAAGTCGAACACTGTTGAGAATTCTGTCTTCGCGAAGCTCGGCCGTGGAAACTGGGAGTCGTGTGTCCAATCGCTCCTCGAATCGATCGACTGGGCAACTGCTCCTTGGGAGGTCGTGAGCAACGCCCGGCTTGGCCAGGAACACCCAGAACTCGAGGAACTTACTCGGGGCAAGAGCGAAAAGACTCCCACCGGGGATCCTGTGCGTTCGGCTACGGTTAGCTGCGGAACGGCCACCGGGATCGAAGGCGCCCTCGATGGATCTGTAGACCTCGTCATCACCGACCCTCCATTCGGAGGGCTGCTCCACTACGCTGAGTTGTCAGACTTCTTCTATGTCTGGCTCCGTTTGGTCCTCAGGGACCGCTACCCCGAGGCGTTCACTTCGGAGTATGTGCCCAAGACGCTCGAGATCGTTGAAAACAAGGCGCGCAACCCGGAAGATGCGCCAGCATTCTACCAGCGATTGCTGACGGCCGCGTGGTCCGAGTGTCACCGCATCCTCAAGCCTGGCGGTATACTCGCGTTTACCTTCCATCACAGCGAGGATGAACCATGGGTCGCCGTACTGGAAAGCCTCTTCGACGCCGGCTTTTACCTCGAGGCGACATATCCGATCCGGAGTGATGAGACCAAGGGTGAAGGCGAGTTTGGTTCGCGCAAGGTCGAGTACGACATCATCCATGTCTGCCGGAAGCGCCGCTTCGAACCGCAGCCCGTGAGCTGGGCAAAAATGCGGCGCGAGATCATTAAAGAAGTGCAGCGTCTCAAGGGACTCTTGGAGCACCACCAGCGGGAGGGACTGCCGGAGGCGGACATCCAGGTTATCAAGCGCGGGAAAGCACTGGAGTATTACTCCCGGCATTACGGCAAGGTTTACGAAGCTGAGGGAACGTCCCTCTCTGTGAAGGACGCCGTGCTGGGAGTGTTGCAGGTGCTCGACGAAGAGGCTAATCCTGGCGTCGACCTGCCACCAGTCACCGCGTCGCCCTACACACGTCAGCTTCTGCGCATGTTTCAGTCCGGCGCCGAGCAGCCGCGGGACCAGGTGCAGAAGTTTCTCAGAGGTACCGGCATTGCGCCATCTGAGTTCGAAGAGCGCGGATGGGTCTATGAGGACAAGAAGGTCTATTATCTCAAGTCGTTCGCTGAAGTCGCTCAGGCCTGGCACAAGAAGCATCGCGCCGGCTTGGTGCATGACTATGATCAGGCCGCATTCCTGATCGGCGCCTGTTACGACGGCAGCGGTATCAAGGCGGACGACACCCTGAACAACCCCAACTTCAAGCCGCACCCCGCGCTGGGCTCGCTGATCGAGTGGTTCGCCACGCGGGCAAACGATCCTCGGGTGCGGACGGCTGCCGCGAGAGCGCAGCGCATCTACTCCGCTTGGCAGGTCAGCCACGCGCCGCAGGCTCAGCAGCTCGCCCTGTTCGCAGACATCGGAGGGGACACATGAAGCTGATGCGCGGCACCGGATGGACCCGGCGAGGCTGCTCCTTGCTGTGGTGCCCGTCTACCCTTGCAACGTTCGCGGAGCCGGCACAGGTCGCATCGATTCGCAGGTTCTTCGCACTCGCCAATTCGTGGCCTGAGGAAATGCCATCGAACAACGGCCGCGCCTTGGTCGTGGCAGGAATTGAAGGCTGTCTGGATGCCCTGTCGCAGGAGGACGCGGAGACCTGGATTGAGCAGGACCTCAAACCGCGAATATTCGCTTTTCAGGATGAGTATCAGGGTGACGCTGCGCTAGTGTTCTGGTTACCGTCGGGCCGCAACCGTGTACGCTACGCGCTTGCGAGCGGCGACTACTACTGGTTGGCACGCAATGGTGCGCAACTCCCGATCGGCCGTCTGATTTGGGCCGGTGCGGAGAGCGATGCTGAGCGCATTGTGACGGGCGGCCCGTCAGCAGACCCCGACAGTGATGCCTGGGCAGGAATGTACCACCCGCGCATTTCATGATGGCTGAAGTATTCGCCCATAAACCCGGGCAACGGGTACAGCATTCTGAGTTCGGCGAGGGTGTAGTCGTTGCCTCCGAGCGGAATGGCTTCGTCCGGGCATTCTTCGGGGTGGGCGAACGTCAGGTGCCGTCGAGCAGCCTACGGCCCACGCTTACCCGAACAGAGCGTGTTCTGGCCGGCGTTCAGGGTTCACCCGAACGGCTCCGGAAAGCCTGGCTCGCGCTCCAGGCGCGCACGCTGCCGCTCATGGACAGCGCCGCCGCGCTCACCTCAGCGCGTATTGACCTGCTTCCGCACCAGGTTGTACTGACCCACCGGATCGCAACCGCCTCTCCGAGACGCTACCTCGTGGCAGACGAGGTTGGCCTTGGCAAGACCATCGAGACAGCCCTCGTCTTGCGAGAGTTGGCTGGTCGCGGGGAACTGCGACGTGCACTGATGGTCGTCCCGGCAGGACTGGTCAACAACTGGCACCGCGAGCTCAACGAGGTCTTCAACCTTGACTTCGAAGTTTTCGGAAGCGAGGGCGATGTCACCGACCGCAGGACCAACGCGTTCGCCAACCACCACCGGTTGATCGCTAGCATCGACACCCTGAAGCGACCCCCGCGAGTAAGAAAGCTCCTCGATGCGCCAATGTGGGATCTGGTTGTCTTCGACGAGGCACACCATCTCACCGCGTACCGATACGGCAATAAGGTCACCAAGACCGAGAACTACAAACTCGCTGAGGCGCTACGTGGCCACGCTCGCGACCTGCTGTTGCTGTCGGCAACGCCGCATCAGGGTGACCACTACCGTTTCTGGATGCTCGTCCAACTTCTGGATCCGACCATGTTCAAGGATCCGGACGACATGGTTGAGAACCGTCACCGGCTGAACACGCTAGTATTCCGCCGCACAAAAGCGGACGCGTGTCGACCTGATGGGTCTCCGCTCTTCGCTCGCCGTTGGGTGCACACCGAGAGCTTCACGATGAACGACGACGAGCGCGCCTTCTACGCTCAGCTCCGGGCGTATTTGAATGACGGCTTCGCGTTGGCTAAGAGAC
>Ga0182737_1002239_pt1 | contig 16206 bp, 13 predicted proteins | sample eDN5th30CBELigOP_FD_128878 | JGI IMG/M metagenome (GOLD analysis project Ga0182737, IMG submission 128878) | Enriched Organic Plus compost microbial communities from Emeryville, California, USA - eDNA 5th pass 30_C BE-Lig OP (version 2) (version 2) ...
CTGGGCCTTGTGGACGAGTATCGATTGTACATCCATCCCGTCGTGCTCGGCGGCGGCAAGCCGCTCTTCGCCAGTCCGCAGCCCAGACTGCGCCTCACCGCGAGCGACCGTATCGGCGAGGACGTGATCAGGTTGACATACGTTCCGGCATAGTCGTGGCGACCAGCCTGCGGCAACGCCAATCCGCGCTGCTGTCGCGACCATCACACAGCCATCATGGAAGTCCGCTAGGAAGGCAGATCGTAATCAAAGGTCAGCCCGATGGCAGGGAAATCGTCGCATACCGCTGAGAGAATCATGAAGGCCTGCGAGCAGGTCATCTGCGAGGCCGACCATTTCGACGCGGCCACGCTGCGCAAGATCACCGCGCGCGCCAACACGACGGCCTCGGCCGTCAGCTACCATTTCGGCGGACAGGAACAGCTTCTCGTCACGGTGGCGGAACGCGTCTATCAGCGCCTCAACGCCGAAAGACTCTCTCTACTCAACAGGGCGCTCGCCAGGAGCGCGCCGAAGCCGCCCCGCCTCGCCGACATCATCGAGGCGATGGTCGCGCCATCCGTGCGCTGGGCGCTCGACCCGTCTTCCAGCCATCGGGTGCTGGCCCACCTGACCCAGTCGGCCAAGTCGACCCAGCATCCGGAAATCTATCGCAGCATCGTCCTCGGCGTCGAGCACCACCGTCAGTTCGTTCCGCATTTCAGGAGCCATGCTCCATGGCTCAGCGATGCCGAGATCGGCTGGCGCATCGCCTGCGTGCTGGCCATCCGCACGCAGGTACTATCGGCACGCCCGCGGACACGTGCGCTGACGGGACCCGCTTTCCCCCTCGACAGCGCGGACGCGATCGTGGCGCATATCGTCGCCGTGGCGGTGCCGATGTTCGCCCATCCTCCCGAGCCCTCGCACCATCGCAATTCCTGACGCAAACAGCCGCTTTCTCCGCGCCGCGATTCCGAACAGCGTTCGAAACCTGTCATCCGCGCTTCAATCCGGCCCTCTAATCGATCCCCGACGAAGGACGAACGGGACCGCCGCGATGGGCATGATCGATATCAGAGCAGTGCAGAAATTCTACGGCAAGACGCTCGCGGTGCGCGGCATCGACTGCACGATCGAAGCCGGCGAATTCGTCGTCATCCTCGGACCGTCGGGCTGCGGCAAGTCCACGCTGCTGCGCATGATCGCAGGGCTGGAGGACATCAGCGCCGGCGTGGTCGCCATAGACGGCACCGTCGTCAACAATATGGAGCCCGGTGAGCGCGGCTGCGTCTCGTCATCGATCTCAGGGGCGACCAGGAACTCGCCGAGCAGCCCAATCCGTTCGCCTCGCACTCCGCCATCCGCTACGTGAACGTGCCGATCTTCGCCGCCCTTGCGCCGATCGCGATGATGCGGAGCAGGGCCAGCCGCTTCCGCATGGCCGAGCACTATCGCGACGCGATCGACCAGTGCGGCCCCGCGATCGCCCGGGTCATCGGGCTCATCGCGGAGGAGGAAGCGGGATCGGTGCTGTTCCACTGCACGGCGGGCAAGGACAGGACGGGCGTGATCGCCGCGCTCCTGCTTCTGGTGGCTGGCGTGGACCGGGACACCATCATCGAGGACTATTCGCTGACCGGCATCCTCGCGCCGGGCCTGATCGACTATCTGCGCGGCCGCGCGCAGGCACGCGGGCTGGATAGCGAGACGCTCGAGGAGATGCTAGCCTCGCAGCCGCAGACCATGGCCACGCTGCTCGACCATATCGACACGCGCTATCGCGGCGTCGAACCCTACCTCGCCTCCATCGGCATCGGTGTCACCCATCTCGCACGCCTGCGCCAGCGTCTGCTGGCCGCCTGACGCAGGACTTTCTCCGAAACGCCTTGCCGCCTTGAATGATGCGATGACTTGACGACGGAGGAACCGGTGCGCCGGGAGCGCATCGCCCATCAGTCACCGGCTTCGGCCGCTGTGCTGTAGGGCCATGACCAGCTGCGGATTTCCGGCATGTCCTCGCCGTGCTCGCAAACATGGATCCTGTGCTCATCCAGCTTCCTTTCGAGTGCGGCGGCGACCTGCGCCGAGCGCTCGGCGAACTGCGGCAGGCGGCGGAGCGCGGCAAGAGCCAGATGGAAACGGTCGATCTGGTTCATGACCGCCATGTCGAAGGGCGTGGTGGTCGTCCCCTCCTCGCGGAACCCGTGGACGTGGAGATTTTCGTGGTTGGATCGCCGGTAGGTCAACCGGTGAATGAGGTAGGGATAGCCATGATAGGCGAAGATCACCGGTCGATCCCTAGTGAACAGCGCGTCGAATGTCTCGTCGGTAAAGCCGTGCGGATGCTCGCTGTTCGACTGCAGCGTCATCAGATCCACCACGTTGACGACGCGTATCCTGAGGTCCGGCAACGCCGTCCGCAGCAGATCGACGGCGGCCAACGTCTCCATGGTCGGCACGTCGCCCGCGCAGGCCATGACGATGTCGGGCGCCTGATCGGCCGGACAGGTCGACGCCCATTCCCAGATGCCGGCGCCTGCCTCGCAGTGCTTCTCGGCCTGCTCCGCATTCAGCCATTGCGGCGCAGGCTGCTTGCCGGCGGTGATGACATTGATGCGGTTCCATGTGCGCAGGCAATGGTCGGTGACCCACAGAAGCGAGTTGGCGTCCGGTGGAAAATAGAGCCGCACCGTATCGGCCTTCTTGTTGGCGACGAAGTCCGCAAAGCCGGGATCCTGATGGGAGAAGCCGTTGTGATCCTGCCGCCAGACATGGGAGGTCAACAGATAGTTCAGCGAGGCGATCGGCTTGCGCCACGGCAGCTCGGCCGACGTCTTCAGCCATTTGGCGTGCTGGTTCACCATGGAGTCGACAATGTGGATAAAGGCCTCGTAGCAGGAGAACAGCCCGTGCCGGCCGGTCAGCAGATAGCCTTCCAGCCAGCCCTGGCAGAGATGTTCCGACAACACCTCCATGACGCGGCCTTCTCGGGCGAGGTGGACGTCGTAAGGCTCGATCCTTTCCATCCACACCCGGTCCGTGGCCTCGAAAACGGCATCGAGCCGGTTTGATGCGGTTTCGTCCGGGCCCATCAGCCGGAAGTTCCTTGCTTCGGCATTCAGGCTGATAACGTCGCGCAGATAGGCGCCCATCAGGCGGGTTGCCTCGGCCGTTCTGCCGCCAGGCGCCGGCAGATCGAGCGCGAAGCTTTTCCAGTCGGGCAGGACGAGATCCTTCTTCAGCAATCCGCCATTGGCATGAGGCAGCGCCCCCATGCGCTTCTCACGCCTGGGGGCGAGAGCGGCGATCTCGGGCAGAAGCCGGCCGTCGGCGTCGAACAGCTCTTCCGGCCGATAGCTGCGCAGCCAGTCTTCGAGGATCTTTCGATGCGCGGCATCACCGCGGGCGTTGGAGACGGGCACCTGGTGCGAACGCCAGAAATCCTCGACCTTCTGGCCATCCACCTCCTTGGGCCCGGTCCATCCCTTGGGGCTGCGAAGAACGATCATCGGCCAACGCGGGCGCTGTCCTGTCCAGCCCTCCGCGCGGGCAGCGGCCTGGATGTCCTGCACCCGCGCCAGAACCTCGTCGAGGGTAGCGGCCATCAGTTCGTGCATGGCGGCCGGGTCGCTGCCTTCGACGAAGAACGGGTCGTAGCCGTAGCCCGTGAAGAGGCTATCGAGCTCCTCGTCGCTCATTCGCGCCAGCAAGGTCGGATTGGCGATCTTGTATCCGTTGAGGTGCAGGATCGGCAGCACGGCGCCGTCGACGGCGGGGTTGAGGAACTTGTTGGAGTGCCAGGCCGCTGCCAGCGGTCCGGTCTCCGCCTCGCCGTCGCCGACGACGCAGGCCACGATCAAATCCGGATTGTCGAAGGCCGCGCCGAAGGCATGGACGAGCGCATAGCCGAGCTCGCCGCCTTCGTGGATCGAACCCGGCGTCTCCGGCGCCACATGGCTGGGCACGCCGCCGGGAAAGGAGAACTGCTTGAACAGTTTCTTCATCCCCTCCGCGTCACGGCCTATATCGGGGTAGATTTCGCTGTAGGTCCCCTCCAGCCAGGTGTTGGCGACCATCGCCGGCCCGCCATGGCCCGGGCCGCAGATGTAAAGCACGTCCAGATCGCGCTCGCGGATCACGCGGTTGAGGTGCACATAGATGAAGTTGAGGCCCGGCGTCGTACCCCAGTGGCCGAGCAGCCTCGGCTTCACGTGCTGCGCCTGCAGCGGCTCCCGCAGCAAGGGGTTGTCCATCAGATAGATTTGGCCGACCGATACATAGTTCGCCGCCCGAAAATAACGGTCCATCATCTCGAGTTGCGCCGACTTCTCGTTCATTCGTCCAGTTCCTTCTCTTCTTGGGCGAAGATACTCCCCAATTTTGACGGGATCACATCCCTGCCGCGACGATCGGCGTGAAAGCCCGAAGAGCAGCAAAATGACCACAGCCAACTTCTCGCCGGCCGGCTTAGGTTCATGTCCTGAGCCGCAGCGGGGGACCGTGGTCAGGATGAAGGCGGGCAGCACCTTGTTGTAGCGGCAAGCCGGCAAAGGAGGCGGCAAGGAAGGCAGGCCGAAGCCGCCCTCGCCGGCTGCGGCTGACGAAATGGCTGCCGGTTCGACAGCAGCTGATGGATGGAACAAAGCCAAGGCGGCTTTGTTACGGCCGCACTTCATAAGTGCCTGCAAGGACTACTCCGATGAAAGCATATTTGCTGGTGCCGCCGCCGTAGCCTTTCCCCTCGATGCTGTCCCGCGTCTGCAATGATCGCCGCCAGCGCCTCGCGGGCGGGGCTTCACGACTTGCGTCAAGTCCAAGCGCATTCCCATGGAATTCGCGCGCTTCGGCCTAGCCTTATCAATCGGGAGTGCTGCCTTGAACCTCTCCGTCCCTCCGACGCCTCTCGCGCAGGAACCCGTTTCGCAGGCCGCTCCGCTCATATGCTTTTCCCACCTGCGGTGGGACTTCGTTTTGCAGCGGCCGCAGCATCTCATGCAGCGGTTTTCCCGCAATCGTCGGGTCTTCTTCTGGGAAGAGCATATCCCGACCGATCATCATCTACCTTACCTGGAATTTCACGGCTTCGACGATACCGAGGTCATCGCGGTGCGGCCGCGCGTTCCGCGTGCGTGGCAGAGTGAACGATTGCAGGCGGCGCTGTCGCGTCTTCTCGACCAGCTTCTACTGCTGCATAGAGCGAGCCGGCCGATCCTCTGGTTCTACACGCCGGTCATGTATCCGTTCGCGCAGCACATCGACGCCGCGGCGATCGTCTATGACTGCATGGACGAGCTCTCGGCGTTCCGTTTCGCGCCGCCCGAGCTACGCGACTGCGAGGCGCTCCTGATGCGCGATGCCGACGTCGTCTTTACCGGCGGTCACAGCATCTACGAGGCGAAGCGGCATCGGCACCGCAACATCCACCCTTTTCCCTCCAGCGTCGATGTCGCGCATTTCCAGACCGCACGGCATGCGCCCTCCTTGCAGAACGATGGGCCGCCGCTGCCCCGGCCGGTTCTCGGCTACTACGGCGTCATCGACGAGCGCATCGACTTCGACCTCATCGCAAATCTCGCCGCCAAGCGGCCCGACTGGTCGGTGGTGATGGTCGGACCCTTTGCCAAGATCGATCCCGCCTCGCTGCCGCGCGCGCCGAACATTCACTATCCGGGCCGCAAGGACTATGCCGACCTTCCCGCCTGCATCGCCGGCTGGGACGTCGCGCTCATGCCCTTCGCGATAAATGAAGCGACCCGCTTCATTTCACCCACCAAGACACCCGAATATCTCGCGGCGGGACGGCCGGTCGTCTCGACGCCCGTGCCGGACGTCCTGCGCCACTACGGCGATGTCGAGGGTGTCCAGATCGCCGCAACAGCCGACGCGTTCGTCAGGGCCTGCGAGCGGGCGCTTGCGCTGTCGATGGATCGCGATGCCTGGCTTCCGGCGATCGACGCGCTTCTGGCGCGCACATCGTGGGACCAGACCTTCCTGCGCATGTCGTCGCTTGTGGACGAGGCGGTCGCGAGGAAAGCCGGGGAAGACACCACGCCGCCGGCAAAGCCCGCGATCCTGCGTCCCAACGGCAGGGCGCCCTACGACTATCTTGTCGTCGGCGCAGGCTTCGCCGGTTCGGTGCTTGCCGAGCGGCTGGCCGCTGCCGGCAAGCGGGTCTTTCTCTGCGACCGCCGCCCCCACATCGCCGGCAATACATTCGATATGCGCGATGACGCCGGAATCCTGATCCACAAATACGGACCGCACATCTTCCACACCAACAGCGAGCAGATCTTCGCCTATCTTTCCCGCTTCACACGCTGGCGGCCCTACGAGCATCGCGTGCTGGCGGCCGTGGCGAGGGACAAGCTCCTGCCCGTCCCGATCAACCGCACGACGCTGAACGGGCTCTACGGACTCGAGTTGAAGGATGACGCATCCGCCGCCGCGTTCCTTGCCAGCCGTGCGGAACCGGTCGCGGATATCCGCACGTCGCGCGACGTGGTCGTGAGCCAGGTCGGGACGGATCTCTACCGGACATTCTTCGAAGGCTATACGCGCAAGCAATGGGGGCTCGATCCCTCGCAGCTCGACAAGTCGGTGACGGCGCGCGTGCCGACCCGCAACTCGACCGACGACCGCTATTTCCTCGACACCTATCAGGCGATGCCGGCGGACGGCTTCACCCGTCTGTTCGAGAACATGCTCGACCATGAGAACATCCGTATCGAGACGGGCGTCGATCATCGGGATCTCGAAGGCGAAAGACTGGCGCTACGCACGATCTTCACAGGGCCGATCGATGCCTATTTCGACCACCGGTTTGGACCATTGCCCTATCGCAGCCTCGAATTCCGCCACGAAACGCTGGACCAGGAGCAGTTCCAGCCGGTCGCCGTCGTCAACTATCCCTCCGAGGAGGTACCCCATACCCGCATAACCGAGTACAAGCATCTGACCGGCCAGCGTCACCCGAAAACGAGCATCTCCTACGAGTTCGCCAGGGCGGACGGCGAACCCTACTATCCGATCCCCCGGCCCGAGAACCAGGCGCTCTACAAGCAATACGAGGCCCTGGCGCGCACGCAGGACGACGTGATCTTCGTCGGCCGCCTCGGCACCTACAGATATTACAACATGGACCAGGTCGTCGGACAGGCGCTCAGCACGTTCCGCCGTCTGGAAGGCGCGGAGGCGACGTCCGCCGAAAGCCGGACGGCGGCCGAATGACCGGCGGCCGCCCCCTGATCGTACTGGCCACCGACAGCGCGGTGCCGTCGGGGGTGGGCGAACATATGCTGACGCTCGCACGCGCCCTTTCATGCGCGCATGAAGTGGCGCTCGTCTTTCCTTCCCGCGACGACGGCGGTCGCTTCATGAGCCGCGGCAGGGAGGCGGGCTTCGAAACCGCCGCGCTGGACGAGGCCTTTGCCGGATGGCTGACGAAGCGCCGTCCGATCATCCTTCACGTCCATGCCGGCATCGGCTGGGAGGGTCATGAACTGGTGGAGGCCGGCTGGAGCGCGGGAATCCCTGTGGCCCGCACCGAACACCTGCCCTATCTGCTCACCGATCCGGACCAGAAATCGCGCCATCACATCGCGACAGGGCTGGCGGAAACGCTCGTTGTCGTCTCGGACGCCGCCGCGAAGAGTTACCAGGCCCAGGGCTTCACCCGCATCGTGACGATCCGCAACGGGATAGATACGCCGATCGTGCGCTCGCCCCGCGAGCGGACCCGGGCGGCGCTGTGCGTTCCGGAAGGATCGCCGATCGTGCTCACAGTGGCGCGCTTTACCCCCCAAAAGGGCCACGATTGCCTGTTGCGCGCGGCAAAGGAGGTGGCGCGGCGGATGCCCCATGTCGTTTTCCTTCTGGTGGGAGATGGCCCTGAACTGAAGGCGACGCGGATGCTTGCAGCGTCCCTGGAACTGTCCAACGTCGCCTTCCTCGGCATGCGCGCCGACGTTCCGGACCTGCTCGGCGCCGCCGACCTGCTCGTGCTGCCATCCTTGTTCGAAGGCTTGCCTCTGGTCGTGCTGGAGGCGATGGCGCTCGCCCTTCCCGTCGTCGCGACGCGCATCGGCGGCACCGTCGAGGCATTGGGTGAGCGCCATCCCTTCCTCGTGCCTGCCGGAGAGCCGTTGCCGCTGGCCGCCGCGATCATAGCCGCCCTTGCCGATGAAAAAGCCACCAAGGCCGTCGGCATCGAAGAACGGGAGCGCTTCGAGGCGCGGTTCACGGCGGCCCGCATGGGCCAGGAGATGGCGTCGCTCTACCGCGCCATGACCAACGGGATTTGCATCGCATGAACGTCGAAAGGAAACGCATCAGGATAGGGTTTGTCGGCGCCGGCGGCATTGCCGCGCGCCATGTCGGTGTGCTGACCGGTATGGAGGACGTCGCCATCGTCGGCATCGCCGATCCCGAGTTCGCGCGGGCAACCGGACTTGCCCAAGGGCTCGGTGCCCGAGCCTACAATTCCCATGCCGAACTCCTCGCCGAGGAAAGCCTCGACGCGGTCTATATCTGCGTGCCCCCTTTCGCCCACGGTGAGCTCGAGTCTGCCGCCCTTGCCGCAGGCCTGCCCTTCTTCGTCGAAAAACCGCTCTCGCTCGATATGGCCTCGGCGGAACGCATCGCCCGAAAGGTGGAAGAACGCGGCATCGTCACCGCGGTCGGCTACCACTGGCGCTATCTCGATACGGTGGAGGAAGCGCGCGGCCTGCTTGCCGGAAATCCGGCAGCGCTGGTCAACGGCTACTGGCTCGACCGGACGCCGCCGCCGCAATGGTGGTGGCGTCAGGACCGTTCAGGCGGTCAGATCGTCGAACAGGCGACGCATGTCGTCGACCTGGCGCGCCACCTCGTCTGCGAGGTGACGGAAGTCTATGCGCAAGGCGCCCATACGGCCGAACGCCAGGATTTCGCGGGGCTCGACATCGCGACCGCCACGGCCGTCTCGCTGCGCTTCGCCTCGGGTGCGGTCGGCACGCTGTCGGCGACCTGCCTGCTCGGCTGGGCTCATCGCACTGGCCTGCATCTCTATTGCGATCGCCTGGCGATCGAGTTGTCCGATCGCGAGATCATGGTCGACGTCGGGCGCGGGCGTCCCGTGCGGCATGCCGAAGGTGATCCGGTAGAGCGCGAGGACCGCGATTTTCTGGACGCCGTGCGTGGGCTGCCCAACCGCATCCGCTGTCCCTATGGCGAGGCATTGAGGACGCACCGTGTCGCGCTGGCGATCGCCCGGTCCGCGATGACAGGGCAGCCGGTCGCGATCGAACCCGCGACGGAGATGGCCGATGCCTGACCGTCGCACCATCCGCTCGCTCGGCGTGGAGGCACCGGGAAAGCCCTATTTCTTCTCCTATGAGGAAGGGCCGCCCGCCGAAGGGCAGGTCCGTCTCGATGCGCTATACAGCGGCTTTTCCGCCGGCACGGAACTGACTTTCCTGAAGGACACCAATCCCTATCTGCGGTCGCGCTGGGATGGCGAGCGCAGCGTCTTTGTCGGTGGCGAGCCAAGCGCGCGATTTCCCGTGCCTTTCCTCGGCTACATGGAAGTCGGGCGCGTATGCGACAGCCGCGCGGAGGGCTTCGCGAACGGCGAGGTCCTCGCCGCAACCTATGGCCACAAATCAGGCCATACCGCCGATCCCTTCCACGAACTGCTGACGAAGCTGCCGGATGGGATCGATCCCATCCTGGGCATCTTCGTCGCGCAGATGGGTCCAATCGCCGCCAACGGCATCCTGCATGCCGACGCGGATGTCTTCGGGCCGAATGTGAGGCATCTGGGCGAGAGCCTCGCGCATCGGCCCGTCATCGTGTTCGGCGGAGGCACGGTCGGGCTGCTGACCGCGCTCTTCGCCCGGGCCGCGGGCGCGGAGGTCGTTCTCGCCGAACCGTCCGCCTGGCGTCGCGACAAGGCCGGGGAACTGGGACTGGTCGCCATGGCAGAGGATAGGGCCTGGCAGCACGCCAAGGCGCGCTGGCATCACGGCGGGCAGGATCGCGGAGCAGACTTCGTCTTTCAGACCCGCGCCCGGTCGGAAAGCTTGCATGACGCGTTACGCGCTCTGCGCCCGCAGGGGACGGTCATAGACCTCGCCTTCTACCAGGGCGGCGCGGACATGACCCGGCTCGGCGAGGAATTCCATCACAACGGGCTGTCCATTCGCTGCGCTCAGATCGGCCGGGTGCCGCGTGGACTGGCGCATCGGTGGGACCGCTGCCGGCTTTGCGCCGAGACGCTGGCACTGCTCGGGCGGCACGGCGAAGCGATCCGGCGCGCGATGATCACACATGTCGTTCCGATCGATGAGGCGCCGTCTTTCCTCTCGCATCTCGTGTCCGAACGTCCTGAATTCCTTCAGATCGTATTCAGCTTCGAATGATGGATGACAATCCGATCCGCATCCTGTTCGTGTTCGCCTGGCTGGTGGTCGGCGGCGAGGAAACCGAAGTGCGGCTGCTTGCCCGCAAGCTCGATCCACGGCGCTATCGCATCGACGTCGTCGCATGCTTCCGCAAGCCCGGAATGCCGGACCAGACCCTACGTCAACTGGAAGCGCTCGGCATCGATGTCGATTGCCTGCCCTACGAGCTCTCCTTCGAGGATACGGTCGACTACCTCGCCGACAAGATACCCTGCTACGACATCGTGGTTTCGTGCCAGAACGTCGCCGACATCTATCCGGCGCTCGACAAGCTGCGCTGGCGTCCGCCGCTGATCGAGCACGGCGGCCTGGTTGACGAGGCCCTGGCCGGCCCCAAGCATTTCACGAGCCGCTATGTCGGCGTCTGCCGTTCGATCCGCGATGCCGCCGCGTCGCGGATGCCGGGACGTGAACAAGATGCCTTGGAAATCCCGTCCATGGTCGATCTTGCAGAATTCCGGCCGGGCGCACGTACGAGGATGCGAGCCGAGCTCGGCCTCAGCGCCGACGGCTTGCTGGTCGGCTGGGTCGGCAGGCTCGACGCAAAGAAACGCGTCGAGGATTTCGTCGAGGCCGCCGCGTTGGTGCATGTCCGGATGCCCGCCGTCCGCTTCGTCGTCGTGGGCGGGCCGGATGCCTTCATGCCCGACTACGCCGTGACGCTCCGGCGGCTCGCCGCGGAGCGCGGGCTCTCCGGCGCACTGACATTTCTCGGCGATCGCGCCGATGTGCCGGCCCTGCTTTCCGCTATGGACATCTTCGTCTGGCTCTCGCGCGGCGAAGGCATGCCGCATGTGATCGCCGAGGCGGGGGCTGCCGGCCTGCCGGTGATCGCGACGGCCGACAACGGCGCGATGCAGCAGATCGAGCATGGCGTCTCCGGCATATTCGTGGCCCATGAATCTCCCGTTGAGGTCGCCGCGGCGATCGAACGCCTGGCCGGCGATCCGATGCTGCGCGCCAGGCTCGGACGCGCGCTGCGTGACAAGGTCCAGGCCACCTACGCCGCCGGGGTCGTGGCGCCGCAATGGCAGGCGCTGTTCGAGGATGTTCTGCGCGAACGCAGGGCTGCTTCTTCTCCCTCGCTCTTCGCCAGCTTCCTCCAGGGCGGCTTCGAATGCTCCACCCACAAGCGGCGGACCGGGCAGCGCCTCGACCTGCTGGCGGCGACCGGGCATGACGAACATGCCGGAGCCGACTTCGCACAGCTCGCCGCGCTCGGCATCCGCACGGTTCGCAACGGCATGCGCTGGCATCTGATCGAAGGGAGCCCGGGCCGGTATGCCTGGTCGAGCCTGCTGCCGATGCTGCGCGCGGCGCAGGCGCATCGCGTCCAGGTGATCTGGGACCTGATGCATTATGGCTGGCCGAACGACCTCGACATATGGTCGCCGGCTTTCGTCGATCGGTTCGCCCGCTTCGCCCGCGCCTCCGCGAAAATGGTTCGCGACGGGACGGATGATCCTTCCTTCTATTGCCCCGTCAACGAGATCTCCTTCCACGCCTGGGCCGGCGGCGATGTCGCCTATTTCAATCCATTCGCGCGCGGGCGGGGCCTGGAGCTGAAGGTTCAGCTCGCCCGTGCGGCCATCGCGGCGATGCACGAGATACTGGCTGTCGATCCGCGCGCGCGTTTCGTGCATTGCGAGCCGGCCATCAACATCGTCGCCGACGCGCAGCGGCAGCACCGACGCGCCGAGGCCGAGGGCGCAAGGCTGGCGCAATTCCAGGCGTTCGACATGATCGCCGGGCGCATCTGGCCCCAGCTCGGAGGCGAGGAAAAGCTGCTGGATATCGTCGGGCTCAACTATTACGTCGATAATCAATGGCTGTTCGAGGGCCCGAAAATCGCCAGCCAGCATGCGCGGTACAAGCCGTTTCGTTCCTTTCTCACCGAAGCATACGCGCGCTACGGTCGTCCTCTGCTCGTCTCGGAGACCGGAACTGAAGGCGACGCCCGCGCTGCCTGGTTCTCCATGATCGTCGCCGAGGTCGAAGCCGCCCGCACGGCCGGCGTGCCGGTCGAAGGCGTCTGCCTCTATCCCATCATCGACCATGTCGGCTGGGATGACGGTCGCGACTGTCCGAGCGGTCTCTTGTCCCGCCAATGGGCGAACGGCCGGCGCGAATTGCACGCGCCGCTCGCAGCAGCAATCGAACGCTGGCGGCAGAGCCATGACCGCAGTTCCCGCAATGCGACCGGTGCGGCGTGACGTCGATGAATTCCAGCATGAAGCCGCCCGTGCGATCCGGCAAAGTCGTCAGGCAACTCCCTTGCCGCCGGTCACGCCGTAGACTTCGCCGTTGATGAAGCTCGCCTCCTGCGAAGCGAGCAGCACGAAGACGGGCGCCAGCTCCACCGGCTGACCCGGCCGGCCGAAGTCGCTGTCCTTGCCGAAATTCTCGACCTTCTCGTCCGGTTGCCCGCCGCTCGGCTGCAAGACGGTCCACACCGGTCCCGGCGCCACGACGTTGGCGCGGATGCCCCGCTCGATGAGCTGCTTCGCGAGTGCCTTGGTGTAGGCGACGATCCCGGCCTTGGTGGTGGCGTAGTCGAGCAGGATCGGCGAAGGCTGATAGGCCTGGATGGAGGCGGTCGTGATGACGGCGGCGCCGGCCGGCAGGTGCGCAACCGCCGCCTGGGCGATCCAATGGAGCGCGTAGAGGTTGGTCTTCATCGTCCGGTCGAAATCGTCGGTCGACAGATCCTCGATCTTTTCCCGGTACTGTTGCCGGCCGGCGTTGATGACCAGAATGTCGAGACCGTCCAGCCCCGAAACCGCCTTCGCGACCAATTCCCGGCACCACGCTTCGTTCCGGATGTCACCGGGCAGCGCGACCGCCTTGCGCCCTTCCGCTTCGATGAGATCGATGACTTGCCTGGCGTCCGCCTCCTCCTCCGGCAGATAGGAGATGGCGACATCGGCGCCCTCGCGGGCAAAGGCGATCGCCGCGGCGCGGCCTATCCCCGAATCCCCGCCAGTCACAAGCGCCTTGCGTCCGCTCAGTCGACCGGAGCCGCGATAGCTCTCCTCGCCGTGGTCGGGCACGGGGTCCATTTTTCGGGCAAGGCCCGGCATCGCCTGTGGCTGCCTCGGAAAGGGCGGCGCCGGATATTGCTTGCGGGGATCCTGAAGAGGCGGGCGATCTGTCATGACTGTCTTCCATCGACTGTGAGTGCCGGAGATCAGCCGCAACGATGGAAGTCGGCATTCGTTCCAGCGCGCCGATAGCCGCGGAGCCCAACTCGTCGGAATGTCTAGTGCACCGTGGGGAATTCCGCCGTCAGGGTGATCGTCTCGCCGGGCATCTTGCGTAGCATCACGCGATTTCTACCGGCGCCCTTTGCATCATACAGTTGCCTGTCGGCAGCCCTGAAAAGCGCCTCGTAGGAAGCCGGCTTCCTGAACGTCACCCCGCCGACACTGACGGAGATCGGCCGTGCATTGCCGGAGGCGAACACCGTGTCGGCAACAGAAGACCTGATGCGCTCGGCGATGGCTCGTGCCTGGCCCGGATCGGCGCCGGCAAGAAGCACGCCGAATTCCTCGCCGCCCAGCCGTCCGACCATGTCGCCATTCCGAACGGCGTTCCGGATCGAGGCTGCGATCGCCTTCAGCGCCCGGTCGCCATAGTCATGTCCATAGGTGTCGTTGATCGATTTGAAATGGTCGACGTCGACGACAAGCAAGGCGCCCGATCGCAACCGCGCCTCGTCTTCGGCCTTCCGAAGATATGCCTCCACCAGCATCGTGAAGGCTCCCCGGTTGAGCACTGCCGTCAGGCTGTCCGTCGAGGCAATGATCTCAAGCTCGCGATGCGCCAACGCCAACTGCCTGATCTTCAAGCCCAGGCAGTGGGCGATCTCCTAAAGGCCGCAGTGGGGTCGAATTAGGCGGCGTTCGCCGCATAGCGTCTCTCCGGCAGTCGTTCCATCGCGGCCAACGCCAACGTGAGTCCCAGGCCGAACTCATCGGCGATTTGCCGCAGGTGCTCCACATGAAGCGAGCCGTGCCGCTCCACATACAGGGACGGCCTGCCCATTTCGTCCGGCGGCCCCATCTTGTGGAATGAGACGACCGTTGTCGAAGTCGGTGCATAGAGAGGATAGCGGGCTCGGGCCGCCGCCTCATCTCGGTGTCGCACGACGACGAAACCGGGTGCGTGTCCGAATTCCTCTTCCAGATCGTCGGCGCGATAATGCGCAGGCTCCTCCTTCGCTCCGGTCAGGTGGTGCGATCGATTGGCGGATGTGATGTACAGCTTGGTGTCGCCGGCCGCTTCAAGAGCCCGCTTGAGGAACTGATTGCAGGGGCAGGCATAGCCCGGCCCGATGATCTGCGTGGTCCTGACCCCTTCGTCTTCCAGCGCCACCACATCCGGGACATGTGGCGCCGCCGGCCCGCGAAATCCCAGCGGACCCCGTGCATAGGTCGCATCCATCAGGTCTAGGACCAGTTCCCTGGTCAGGCCGGAGGGCAGCTTCGACCAATCGAACATGTCCTCAAAATATGGCCGGATGGTCACGATGCTGCCGACCTGGTTTGGCGGCCGTCCCTTCAGTTCGTTGACCTTGCGGACCATCGTCGGCTCGGCGAGCGTCACGATCCCATAGAAGTTTGCGAAAGCCTGGGCCACGATCGCGCCGTTCGCGATCTCCCTGGCTATCTCATCGGCGTCGTCTATCCACCAAATCTGCTTGACCATGGCCAATCCCCGCGGAAAGGCCCCCCAGGCAGGCACCTTACCGACCACTTGCGGGTGCGATCAGTTGGCAAATGCGGACGGAACTGCCGTTTTTCCGGGAGGCCAAACACAGTGGGCCTGCAACCGCCTCCACTAAAGCGTCGAAACGTCTGCATATGCCAACTTTACCTGCCGACCGCACGCCATCAGATTTCCGCCCGACGTGGCGCGAGCCGCGCGAGACAGATGCGGATTTCCAATGGAAGGCACAGGAACTCCCTTTGACGGGATGACAGCGTTCGTCCTGACATATGGACTGCTGGTCATGCTGCCAGGCCCGAATACGGCTCTGGTTACGCGTGCCGGCCTGACGTTGCCGGCCTTTGAAAGGGGCTCCACCGTCGTCGGCATCGCATTGGGCGCAGCGATGCTGGTTGCTGTCACGTCGCTGCCGAGCGCGGCAATGCCGATCCAGTCGGACTATCGGACAATGGCCACAGCTGCGGCCGGAGCGGTGCTGCTGGCGCTTGGCCTGCGAATGCTGCTGAGGTCGACGGCACGCCAGCCTGGAGACCTGCCGACCAGGGGATGCGGCTTCAGGATCGCCTTCCTTACGGCGTTCTGCAATCCGACCTCGGCGCTCTACTTCACCTCTTCCGGCATTTCCGCGACAGCATTGCCTTCCCCTGTCCGGGTGATGCTGATGGCATTCAGTGTGTTCACGATCGCGACGGCCTGGTTCACCTTCGTGTGCTGGATGCTTTCGCGCGAGCCGTTGCGAAATCGCTCATCTCGATACATGCGCGAGATCGATACCGGAGCAGCGCTGTTCCTCGTGGCCTTCGGCCTGTTCACCATACTGCAGGCAGGCTGAGCGAGATATGCAAAGAATCCGCCAACTGAGGGAACGGCAGCCGCCTGAACGAGAGAGGATTGACCCGCCGGTCGATGTGCGTGAGAACTGCGTCTTCAACTTGTGGTCTGCCCCCTGAAAAGTGGTCCTCCCTGAAGTAGGCTATTGAGCCGTTGGAGAGGACGTTTGAATGCCCCAGAAGAAGCATAAGCCCGAAGAGATCGTCGCGAAGCTGCGCCAGGTCGA
>Ga0182737_1002240_pt1 | contig 16203 bp, 10 predicted proteins | sample eDN5th30CBELigOP_FD_128878 | JGI IMG/M metagenome (GOLD analysis project Ga0182737, IMG submission 128878) | Enriched Organic Plus compost microbial communities from Emeryville, California, USA - eDNA 5th pass 30_C BE-Lig OP (version 2) (version 2) ...
CGTGATGCCGCTGGACATGCCCGAATCGGTGCTGGTGCGCTTCAAGGGCAAGATGCAGCCCGGCGTCACGCTGCGCGACCTGGTCAACGCCATTCCGCTGTACGCCATCAAGCAGGGCCTGCTGACCGTGGCCAAGCAAGGCAAGAAGAACATCTTCTCGGGCCGCATCCTGGAAATCGAAGGCCTGCCCGACCTGAAGGTGGAACAGGCGTTCGAATTGTCCGACGCCTCGGCCGAACGCTCGGCCGCCGGCTGCACCGTGCGCCTGAACAAAGAGCCGATCATCGAGTACATCAACAGCAACATCGTGATGCTGAAGTGGATGATCGCCAACGGCTACGAAGACGAACGCTCGCTGGGCCGCCGCATCAAGGCGATGGAAGCCTGGCTGGCCGACCCCAGGCTGCTGGAACCCGATGCCGACGCCGAATATGCGGCCGTCATCGAGATCGACCTGGCCGACGTGCACGAGCCCATCGTGGCCTGCCCGAACGACCCCGACGACGTCAAGACGCTGGCCGAGGTGGCCGGCGCCAAGATCGACGAAGTGTTCATCGGCAGCTGCATGACCAACATCGGCCACTTCCGCGCGGCGTCGAAGCTGCTGGAAGGCAAGCGCGACATCCCGGTCAAGCTGTGGGTGGCCCCGCCCACCAAGATGGACGCCCAGCAGCTCACCGAAGAAGGCCACTACGGCGTGTTCGGCACGGCTGGCGCGCGCACGGAAATGCCGGGCTGCTCGCTGTGCATGGGCAACCAGGCGCAGGTGCGCGAAGGCGCCACGGTCATGTCGACCAGCACGCGCAACTTCCCGAACCGCCTGGGCAAGAACACCAACGTGTACCTGGGTTCGGCCGAGCTGGCCGCCATCTGCTCGCGCCTGGGCCGTATCCCGACCAAGGACGAGTACATGGCCGACATGGGCGTCATCAACAAGAGCGGCGACCAGATCTACCAGTACCTGAACTTCGACAAGATCGCCGACTACAAGGACGTGGCCGACGTCATCGAAGTCTGAGCCAGGCCGCGCGCGGCGGGCGCCATGCCGGCCGCGCGGGCTTGCCGAATCCCCGGGCGCGCCCGCGCCTGGGGATTTTTTTTGCTCTACCATGCAGCATCGTCGCCCGGCGCGCGCCGCCGGGCAGGAGATCGCGCATGAACACCGAATACCTGGAAAGCTTCGCCAAAGTGGTCGAATGCCGTTCGCTGGCCGAGGCGGCCCGCCGCCTGCACCTGACGCCGGGCGCGGTCGCCGCGCGCATCCGCATCCTGGAAGGCGAACTGGCCACGTCGCTGGTGCGGCGTTCCGGCCAGACGATCACGCCCACCGAGGCCGGCATGCGCATCTACGACCATGCCAAGGAACTGATCCAGTCCGCGCGCGACCTGCAGGCCATTGCCAGCTCGGGCACGTTCGAAGGCGAATTGCGGCTGGGCGCGTTTCCGTCGGCGCTGACCACCCACCTGCCCGTCCTGCTGGAAGGCTTTTGCGCCCGCTACCCCGAGCTGTCGATCTACATTGCCTACGATGCGTCGGCGGGCCTGTGCCGCAGCGTGCACATGGGGCAGCTCGACGTGGCCGTGGTCATCGAGCCGTCGTTTGCCATCCACAAGAACTGCGGCTGGCACACCTTGCAGGAAGAGCCGCTGATCGTGATCGCGCCCGCGCATATGGCCGGACGCGACGCGCACGACCTGCTGCTGCACGAGCCCTTCATCCGCTACGACCGGCTGGCCCACAGCGGCAAGCTGGTCGACCGCTACCTGAAAGACAACGCCCTGGTGCCCCGGCAATGCATCGAGGTCGACAGCCTGCTGAGCATCGTCTCGCTGGTCGAGCGGGGCGTGGGCGTCTCGCTGGTGCCCGACTCGTTCTCGATCTGGTACAAGGCCGACGGCCTGGTGAAGGTGCCGCTGCCCGAGCGCACGCCGATCCGCCGCATCGGCATGATCTGGGGCCGCCACGGCCCGCGCCTGAGCGTGGCGCAGGCCCTGGTCGAGCACGCCAAGCAGACGCTCTGAGCCCTGCCCCATCCTGCCCGGCCCGGGCGCCGAGGAATACCTTTGCGTTGAAAACGCAAAAATTTTGCGAACCCGCCCGGCCCCGGCCTCGTAGACTTCCAGGCTTGATCGACAAGCAGGAAGGACTGACAGCATGGCCAAGCAAGTGGTGCGGCTCAATCTCTGGACCGACCCGAGTTTCGACCGGATCGTCGGCGGCAGCCCCGCGACGACGCTGACGGTCGTGGACCTGGCCGCCCCGCCGGACGCGATCCGGGCGCAACTGGGCCAGGCGGATGTGTACCACGTGTCGGCCGCCAAGGACGAAGTGCCCGCGCCATGGCAGGTGACGCGCGAACTTATCGCGCATTGCCCGCGCCTGGTCTGCGCCTCGACCTCCGGCGCGGGGTACGACACGGTGGACGTCGACGCCTGCACCGAGCACGGCATCCTGGTGGTCAACCAGGCGGGCGGCAACGCGGCCTCGGTGGCCGAACATGCTTTCGGGCTGATGCTGGCGGTGGCGCGGCGCATCGTCGAATCCGACCACCTGCTCAAGACCCGCAGCGGCTTCACGCGGGAAGACCTGATGGGCCGCGAACTCAATGGCCAGACCCTGGGCCTGGTGGGCATCGGCCATATCGGCCGCTACGCCGCGCGGCTGGGGCAGGCCTTCGGCATGCAGGTGCTGGCGGCCGATCCCTACCTGGACGCGGCCGAAATCCAGGCGCGCGGCGCGACGCCGGTGCAGCTGGACGAACTGCTGGCCAGCAGCGATATCGTGTCGCTGCACTGCCCGCGCACGGCGCAAACCCGGAACCTGTTCGGGGCCAGGGAATTCCGCAGCATGAAGCGCGGCGCCCTGTTCATTTCCACCGCGCGCGGCGGAATCCACGACGAGACCGCCCTGTACGACGCCCTGGCCGCCGGCCACCTGGGCGGCGCCGGGCTGGATGTCTGGAACGTCGAGCCGCCGCCGCGGGACCACCCCCTGCTGACGCTGGCCAACGTCGTGTCCACCTACCACACGGCCGGCGTCACCCATGAAGGCCGCCGCAAAGTGGCGACCATGGCGGCCGAGCAGATTGTCGCGCTGTGCGCCGGCACCCTGCCCAGCCGCATTGTCAACCCCGAGGTCCTGCCGGCATTCCAGCGACGGCTGGGCGCCTGACCGCCGGATAACCAACTAGACAAGGAGACAATCCCCGTGCAACCCAAGACCCGAATCCCGCGCAAGCTCGCCACGCTGGCCGCGGCCGCGCTGGCCTGGTCGGCCGCCCTGGCCAGCCCGGCCGCCCTGGCCGAGTATCCCGAGCATCCGATCAACATGGTGGTGTCGTACGGACCGGGCGGCGGCACCGACCTGATTGCCCGCGCGCTGGCGCCGTTCATCGAAAAATACCTGGGCAACGGCGCCAATATCGTGGTGCTGAACCGTCCCGGCGCGGGCGGCGCGATCGGCTTTGCCGAGGTGGCGCGCGCCAAGCCCGACGGCTATACCATCGGCTTCCTGAATACGCCCAACCTGATCACCATCCCCATCGAACGCAAGACCCCGTACCACTGGACCGATTTCGACCTGATCGGCAACCTGATCGACGACCCGGACAGCTTCGCCGTCAACACCAGCAGCCCCATCAAGAACCTGGCCGACCTGGCCTCGTATGCCAAGGCCAACCCCGGCAAGGTCACGGTGGGCACCACCGGCATCGGCTCGGACGACCACCTGGCCATGCTGCTGTTCGAGAAATCCACCGGCACGAAGATGACCCACGTGCCCTACAAGGGCGCCGGCGAAGTGCGCAGCGCGATCTCCAGCGGCGAAATCGCCATGGCCGCCATGAATATCGGCGAGGCCATGGCCTATATCAAGGCCGGCTCGCCGATGCGGGACCTGGGCGTCATGAGCCAGGAACGCTCGCCCATCGCGCCGGACCTGCCCACCTTCAAAGAGCAGGGCCACGACATGACGATGTCGTCGCTGCGCGGCATCGGCGCGCCCAAGGGCTTGCCGCCGCAGGTGCGGGCCAAGCTGGTCCAGGCGGTGCAGCAAGCCGTGCAGGACCCGGCATTCCGCGCAAAGGCCGAAGCCATGTACGCGCCGCTGCGCTACCTGGACCCGGACGCCTATCGGGCGGAACTGCAAGCCACGGAAACGCTGTTCAAGGGCTTCTGGCAAGAAACGCCCTGGGCGGAAAAATAACCAGCCCGCCGGCGGCGCGCCCCGGCCCGGCCGCGGCATGCCGCCGATCGCGCGGCGCGTTCAGTCGCGCCGCGCCAGCGCATCGAGTTGCGCGTCGCTCATCTCCAGGGCCATGGCGCCCATGGCGCAGGTCACGGCCAGCGCGCGGCGCAATTCGGATGCTTGGATGATGTCGGGTGTGTCCTGCGCCGACAGGATGCGATTGACGCGCGAATCGGGGCGGTCGAATCCCGCCACCAGCCGCAGGGCCGGAATGCCATGGCGCGCGAAGTTGGCGTGGTCGGAATTAGGCATCAGCGGCAGCCAGCTGCCCACCGCCACGCCGGCGGCCTGCGCCGACCTGGCCACGTACTGCGCCAACTCGGGAAAGTCGCTGATCAAGGCCGTCAAGGTATCGTCGCCCGCGACCGTGTCCAGGTTGATGTCCAGCTTCAGGCGCGCCCGCTCGTGCGCCGGCAAGTCGGCCAGGTAGCGCGCCGAACCGCTCAGCGCCCATTCTTCGGCGCAGAACAGGCACACGCGCAGGCCGGGCGTGCGCCCGTCGATTCGGGGCGCCAGCAGCCGCGCGGCGGCCAGGGCCACGGCCACGCCGGTGGCGTTGTCCAGCGCGCTGTTTCCCAGGTCGTGGCCATCCAGGTGGGCGCTGATGACGATGCGGCTGTTGCGGCCGCCCGGGATGTCCAGCACCGCCACGCCGGCGCGGGCATCGGGAATTTCCTCGCCCAGGATCAGCAGGCGCGCCTGGCCGCCGGCTTGCGCCAGCCGCGCGGCGCCCGCGTCGTCGATGTAGGCGGCCGGAATGCCGGCGCCGTCGCGCGGCCGGCCCGACGAGCCCGACAACACGCCGCCGCCCGCCCGGGGATTGGCGATCAGAAAGCCCGCGGCGCCGGCCTGCACCGCCATGTCGTACTTGCGGCGGCGATGCACATGGTGCGGCGTGAACGGGTATTCGTGGCGCACCAGTACCAGCTTGCCCCGCACCTGGCTGCCGGCCCGCGCGAAATCTTCGGCGCGGCCCTGCCCCAGGTCCAGCACCGGGGCCGTCAGCCCCTCGGGCCCGGTAGAGGCCGAGCGCAGCAACGGCTTGCAGGGCAGCGCGGTTGCCTGGCCCTGGCCGTCCAGCCATTGCAGGCTGGCCTGCTGGCAGCGCCAGCCGTCGTACGGAACATCCAGCCGCCGCGCGTCGGGAGCCACGGCGCGCATGCGCTGCAGCGCCCAATCCAGCGCGGCGTCATCCTGGCCGCTGCCCGACAGCCGCCCGCCGAATCCGCACAGCGCGTGAAAATCTTCCATCAGCCGCGCATCCTGCGCGGCCGCCTGCAACCACTGGCTCATGAGGGTCCTTCAATCCTGTCTGTCTCGCGCCGGTCCGGGCGCGTCGGGGTCATTCCAGATGGATGCCGGCGCGGCTGACGACATCCTGCCAGCGCTGGAAGTCGGCCGACAGCATGGCCTGCAGCGCCTTCGCATCGGACGACTCGGGCAGGCTGGCGCCGATGCCGGCATAGCGCTTGCCGATGGCGGGCGACTGCATCACCTTGGCCATGGCGGCTTCCAGCCGGTCCAGAACCGCTTGCGGCGTGCCGGCCGGCGCCAGCAGGCCCCACCAGCTTTGCACGGTCAGGTTCGACAGGCCGCCTTCCTGGAAGGTGGGCACGTCCGGCGTGTCGGCCTGGCGCCGCGGCGACGACACCGCCAGGGGCCGGATCTTGCCGGCCTGGAACAAGGCGGCGGCGCTGGGCATGCTGCTGAAGCTGATGTCGATCTGCCCGCCGGCCAGGTCGCTGACCGAGGCCGCCGCGCTCTTGTAGGGGACATGCACCAGCTTGGTCCGGGTGTTCAGCATGAACAGTTCGGCCAGCAGGTGCGTCAGCGAACCGTTGCCGCCAGAGCCGATGGACACCACGCCGGGCCGGGCCTTGGCGTCGGCCACCAGGTCGGCCACAGTCTTGCCCGGGTAGCCCGGGCCGGCGAACAGGTACATGGGCGACAGGCCCACCAGCGCGATGGGCGCGAACCCCTTGCGCGCGTCGTACTTGACCCGGTCGCCGTACAGCGCCGGCACGATGGTGAAAGGCACGTCGGCCAGCAGCAGCGTGTAGCCGTCCGGCGCCTCGCCGGAAACATACGCCGTGCCGATCATCGAGCCGGCGCCGGCGCGGTTCTCGACCACCACGGGCTGGCCCAGTTCGGCCCCCAGCTGTTCGCCGATGGCGCGCGCGATCAGGTCGGAACTGCCGCCCGCCGAATAAGGCACGACGATCTTGACCGGTTTATCGGGGTAGGCGGCGGCCAGCGTGGGCGCCGCGATGCAGGCGACCGCCACCAGGCCGCGCCAGAGATTTTTCCACTTGTACATTTGTTATCGAGCCATTCTGGTTGAAACCGGCGTCCATTCTGGGCCGGCCGCCCCGCAGGCGACAAGGGATGTATGCGCATGCGCTATTCCGTTATGGAATGGCCCCGCCCCCCGGCGGCCCGCCTCGACGAGGAGCCGCGCAAATAGGCCTGCACGGCCTGGTTCAAGGCCTGGGCACGCTCGCCTACCCAGGCGCAGAAGGCATCGGTGTACGGGCCGCCGACGTTGGGCCGGGGCTGCATCAGGTAATAGCCGAAGCGGCCTTCGACCATCTCGCCCAGCGGGCGGCACAACGTGCCCTCGCGCAGCGGCTGCAGCACCATGCACAGCGGCACGATGGCCGCGCCCAGCCCGTGCATTACCGCCGGCAGCAGCACCGAGAAGCCTTCGTACTCGGGCGCGGTGACCGACGGCCCGGGCCACAGGGGCGCCACCTCGGCGCGCCACTCGTCCCACCCGTAGCCGCGCTGCGCGCGCTTGAGCAGCGGCAGGCCGTCCAGATCGTCGACGCGGCGCACGGGGTGCCGCCGCAACAGGCCGGGCGCCGCCACCAGGGCCATTTCGCGGCCGCACAGATAGTGCGCCGACATGCCCGACACATAGCCGGCATGCAGCTGGATCTCGGCATCGAAGCGCTCGCCTTCGCCGCGGCCGTACAGCAGGCGCGGCCTGACATTGACCCGGATGCCCGGATGGCGCTCGAAGAACTCGGCCAGCCCCGGCAGCAGGCAGAACTGCGCGAACGAGGGCGACACCGCCACATTGAGCGCCACGCGCGAACCCGGCTGCGCCACCAGGGCGTCGGCCTCGTCGATCAGCCGCAGGGCGGCGCCAATACGTTCGAAGTACAGGGCGCCGGCATACGTCAGGCGCAGGCCGGTAGGCGAGCGCTGGAACAGGGCCACGCCCAGGCGCGCCTCCAGCGCGCCGATGTGCTTGCTGACCGCGCTCTGGGTCAGGCTGAGTTCTTCGGCGCTGCGGCTGAAGTTCAGGCTGCGGGCGGCGGCCAGGAAGATGCGCAGCGAGGTGACGGAATTTCGGGAGCCTTTCATGGCGGCGTCGGGCGTAAACAGCGGGAAGCCGCCATTATCTGCCGTGAGCTTGCCTTGCCGGAATGCTCCCTATCCCTAAACCAGGAACCAGTCCGTCCGTCAGAACTCGACCGACGCCGACAGCGAGAACGCGCGCGGCCCGCCTAACACCAAGTAGCCGTTGCCCGGGTATCCGCCAACCGACGACCAGTAATCGCGATTGGCGATGTTCTCGACGCGGGCACGCAGCGTGACCAGGTGGCCCTGCACGTCCATCATGTAGCGCAGACCCGCGTCGAAGCGCGTCCACGCGGGCACCTTCAGCGAATTGGCGTCGTCTGCATAAGATGAGCCGGTATAAACCACGCGGCCGTCCACCGTCAGGCCGTCGACGCCGGGAATGTCCCATTCCACGCCCAGGTTGGCCTGGAAGCGCGGCACGCCGATCACGCGGTTGCCGTCGATGGCATCGTCGCCCGTGTCCAGTTGCTTGGCGTCCAGCCAGGTCAGGCCACCCAGCACGCGTACGCTGCGGGTGACTTCGCCGAAGACATTCAATTCCGCGCCACGGTGGCGGTCTTTGCCGGAACTGGAAAACACCTGGTCCGAGCCGACCAGGCCGCGCGGCTTGTCGGTGGTGAACAGCGCCAACGTGGCACCCAAGCCGTCGCCATCGTATTTGATGCCCAGTTCCTTCTGGCGCGACACATACGGAGCCAGGTTCTCGCCGGCGTTTTCTACCGGCTTGCCGTTGGCGTTCTGCGGCGCCGTCTCGCCCTGCACCAGGGCCTCGATATAGTTGCCGTACAGTGACACACTGGGGGTGAGCTTGAACACGACGCCGGCCGCAGGCGAATTGTTGCTGGCATCGTAGGCGGAATTCTCGGCGCCGGTGTTGTAGTCGTAGCCGCGCGTGGATATGCGCTGGTGCCGGATGCCCAACGTCAGCAGCAGGCGGTCGTCGGCGAACGACAGGGTATCGCCCAAGGCGTAGCTGCTCATCTGCGTGCGGCCCTGCAGCAGCGGGTCGTCCAGGTCGCCGCCGCGGAAAGCCGTGCCGCTGATCGGCGGCTTGTCGTACGAGATCGGGTCGTAGATGTTGGTGGGGAACGTGTTGAAGAAATCCATCACGTAGGCGTTCTTCTTCTTCAGTTGGAAGAATGATGCCGACGCCACGAACTCGTGGCCCACCGGGCCGGTGCGCGCCTTGGCCCGAATCCCGAATTCGCCCGTGTCGACCGTGTCCTCGCGGGTGTTGTCGAAGCGATAGAACGTAGCGTCGCCGGTGCGGCCGTTCGTAACCGTGACATTGCCCAGCGAGTTCTCTTCGTCGCTGCGGCGCAGGCCGTAGGCCGCCCAGGCGGTGACCTTGTCGTTGAAATCGTGCTCGGCGCGCAAGGTACCGAACACGTCGCGCTCGTTCGAAAACGTCCAGGGTTGCGCGAAATTCGAACCGGCCTTCGGCGCATCCGGCACCTCGGTCACCCCCGCGGCCAAGGTCACGTTGGGGCGCGCGCGCTTGAGCTTGTTCTCTTGCCAGCCGATGTCGGCCGACAACCGCGTGTCAGCCGAACGCCAGTCCAGGCCCAGCGACACCACACTGGTACGCGAATGTTCGTCGTCGACCGCCGTATCGCCGCTGCGCTGCCCCACGTTGAGGCGGATGCCGGTGCTGCCGTCAGGGCCGAAGCGACGCGCGATGTCGGCGGAAGCCTGGAACTGGCCGCCGCTGGACACCCCGGTGGTCACACGCGTCAACGGCTCGTTAGGCGCGCGCTTGGGCACCAGGTTGATGACTCCGCCTATCCCGCCGCCGCCGGGTGCGGCGCCGGTCAGGAAGGTGCTGGCCCCCCGCAATACTTCCACTCGCTCGAAGAGCTCGGTGGCGATGTACTGGCGCGGCAGCAGGCTGTACAGGCCGTTGTAGGCGACGTCATCAGAACCGAGAATGAAGCCGCGGATGAAATACGATTCCTGGAAGTTGCCGAATCCGCGCGCCACGCGCACGCCGGCATCGTTCTGCAGCACGTCGCCCACGCTGCGAGCCTGCTTGTCCTGGATCAATTCGTTGGTATAGCTGGTGACGCTGAAGGGCGTGCTCATGAAGTCTTCTGTGCCCAGGATCCCGACACGACCGCCGCGCGCCACCTGGCCACCGGCAAAGGGCTGCGACAATCCCTCGGCCGACGCATCGGCGCTGGCCTCGACGGTAACGGTATCCAGTGTCACCGTGCCGGCGGTGCCCTCTTGGGCCTGGGCAACGCCCAGGCAACCGAGCAGCGAGATCGCCAGCCCGGCGGAAGTATGCAATTTCATGAAAATTCCCCTGTGTGCCGGCATCTACCGGAGCCGGAGGTGCAATATTGAGAATCGAATCATATCAAAACGAAAATGATTCTCATTAGAATCATTTCTGCAAAGCGCACAATGTTGCCTCACGGCAACAGACATATCCCTTGCCCCGGGAACACGCCCAGGCGGACTGCGCTCGCACGATCACGGCGATGATCCGGCAGTTAATTATTTAGAATGCCGCCATCGTCCAATAAGGAATTCGGCAATGAGACTAGGGCCGCCGCTGCTGACCCTGCTGATCGTATTGACGAGCGGCTGCGCCACCACGCCGCCGTCCGACCCCGACAATCTCTGCGCCATCTTCCGCGAAAAGCCCGACTGGCATGATGCCGCCCTGGACGTGCGCGACAAATGGGGCGTGCCGGTGCAGGTGCCGTTCGCCATGATGTACCAGGAATCGAGCTTCCGGCACGACGCCCTGCCGCCCCGCTATTACTTCCTGGGCTTCATCCCGTGGGGCCGCGTCAGTTCGGCCTACGGCTACGCGCAGGCCAAGGACGAGACCTGGGCCGACTACAAGCGCGAGGCCGGCCGCTGGATGGCCAGCCGCGACGATCTGGCCGACGCGCTGGATTTCATGGGTTGGTACATCAGCAAGACCCAGCGCATCAACGGCGTGTCCAAGTGGGACGCCTACGGCCAGTACCTGAATTACCACGAAGGCTGGACAGGCTATCGCAATCGCAGCTACGACCGCAAGGCGTGGCTCAAGCGCGTGGCCCAGCAGGTGCAGGCGCGCGCCGAACGCTTCGGCGCGCAGTACCGCGGCTGCGAAAAAGAACTGAACCGCGGCGGGCTGTTCGGGCTGTTCTGATCGGCGTCTGCGCGCTGCGCTATCCTGTCGGCTACCGGAGAGGGACACCATGTATTTTGATTCGACGCTCTGGGCGATGACGCGCGGCGTGCGGCTGCGCATGCTGTGGTGCGGCCTGCTGGGATTGCTGGGGCTGGCCGCCGGCATCGCGCGGTTCGCCTTGCTGGGGCAGTTCCTGGCGCGGCTGTTCGCCGGCGCGGGCGGCGCGGCGCTGTGGTGGCCGCTGGCCGGCGCGGCCGCCGCGATCCTGCTGCGCGGCGGTTTCGAGCACGCGCTGAACCTGCTGGCCAACCGCAACGCGGCCCGCATCCAGAACAACCTGCGCGCCCAGCTGTACGACAAGATCGTCGAGCTGGGGCCGGCCTGGTTCGGCGGCCAGCGCACCGGCGGCGTGATGCTGGCCGTGATCGACGGGGTGGAGCAGCTGCAAAGCTTTTTCGGGCGCTATCTGCCGCAGCTGTTCATCGCCGCCTGCGCGCCGGTGGTGATCTTCGCCTTCATCGCCTGGTGGGACTGGCCGGTCGCGCTGGTCTTGCTGGTGGCGGCACTGATCACGCTGATCCTGCCGCTGGCCGCGCACCGCAGCCACCAGGACGCCTCGCGCCGGCGCGCCCAGGCCTTCAAGGCGTTCGGCGAAGAATTCCTGGACGCCATGCAGGGCCTGCCCACGCTGAAGGCGTTCGGCCAGAGCCGCGCCTGGGGCGAACGCCTGGCGCAACGGGCCCGGGCCCTGTCGGACAACACCTTCAAGGTGCTGGGCCGCGAAGTCTCGGCACGGTTCGCCACCGACATCGGCATCACCGTGGGCGCGGCGGCCGCGCTGGCGCTGGGCGCCTGGCGCGTGGCCGAGGGGCAGATGACCCTGGCCGCGCTGCTGGTGGTGCTGATGGCCGGCACCGAGATTTTCCGGCCGCTGCGCGACATGCGGTCGGTGCTGCACCAGGGGCTGATGGGGCAATCCGCGGCGGCCAGCGTGCGCGCCCTGCTCGATGCCACCTCGTCCGCGCCGCAAGGCCGGGGCGCAGCGGCGCCCGCCGAGGCGGCGGGCGGCCTGTCGATCGCCTTTCGCAATGTGGCGTTCTCGTACCCCGGCGGCCGCCAGATCACGCACCAGGGCATGGATTTCGAGATCCGGCCCGGCGAACGCGTCGGCATCGTGGGGCCCAGCGGCTCGGGCAAGTCCACCCTGGTGCGCCTGTTGCTGCGCCTGCACGATCCGCAGGCCGGCGTGATCGAACTCGACGGCCACGACCTGCGCACGCTGGATCCGGACGCCGTGCGGGCGCGCATCTCGCTGGTGGCCCAGGACAGCGTGCTGTTCCACGGCACGGTCGAAGAAAACCTGCTGCTGGCGCGGCCCGACGCCACGCCGGCACAGATGCGCGCGGCCGCGGTCGCCGCCAATGCGCACGCCTTCATCGCGGCCTTGCCGCAGGGTTACCAGACCGTGCTGGGCGAACGCGGCACGCAGCTGTCGGGCGGGCAGCGCCAGCGCCTGGCCATCGCCCGCGCCCTGCTGCGCGATACGCCGGTGCTGGTGCTGGACGAAGCCCTGTCGTCGGTGGACGCCGAGAACGAAGCCGAGATCCAGCAGGCGCTGGACCGGCTGAGCCGCGGCCGCACCACGCTGGTGCTGGCGCACCGGCTTTCCAGTGTCATCAATGCCGACCGCATCCTGGTGCTGGATGGCGGGCGCATCGTCGAAACCGGCACGCACAATACGCTGATGGCCGGCGACACCTTGTACCGGCGCCTGATGGGCGCCCAGCAGGGCCCCGGCCAGACCCTGTCGGCGGCGTCGCCGGCCGGCGACGCCGCGCGGCCCGAGGCGGACGACCCGGGCGACGGCCGCCCCGCCGCCGCCCCGCTCGAGGCCGAAGCGCGCCAGGTCGGCACCCGGCAGGTCATGCAGACGCTGATGCAGATCATCCGCCCGTGGAAGCGGCAGTTCGCGATCACCGTGGCCAGCGGCATCAGCCGGGTGGCGGCCTTCATCGGGGTATCGGTGCTGGGCGCGCTGGTGATCGCGCGCCTGAAGAACGGCGAGCCCTTCGACGCGTTGCTGGCCGGCCTGTTCGTGGCCGCCGTGGCCGCGGCCGCGCTGCACTGGATCGAATCCTGGCTGGCGCACGCCATTGCCTACCAGCTGCTGGCCGAAATGCGCATCGCGCTGTACCGGAAGCTGGAAGCGCTGGCGCCGGCCTACCTGCTGCGGCGCCGGTCCGGCGACCTGGTGGGCCTGGCCACGCAGGACGTGGAAACCGTCGAGTATTTCTACGCGCACACGGTGGCGCCCGCCTTCGTGGCGGTGCTGGTGCCGGCGGTGGTGCTGGTCATCCTGGGCATGACCGCATGGCCGCTGATGCTGGCGCTGCTGCCGTTCCTGCTGTGGGCCGGCGCGTCGCCCTGGCTGAGCCGGGCCCGCGTCGACGCCCAGGGCAGCCGCGCGCGGCAGGCGCTGGGCCTGCTCAGCGCGCATCTGTCGGAAACCATCCAGGGCCTGTCCGACCTGGTGGCTTTTTCGGCGACCGGACGCCGGCGCGCCGCCTTCCTGGCCATGGCGCACGATTATCAGCGCGTGCGGCTGGCGCTGCTGGCCGATCTGTCGCGGCAAGGCGCACTGCTGGAAATCGCCACCGGCCTGGGCGGGCTGGCGGTGGCCGCGGTGGGCGCCTGGTGGGTGGCCCAGGGCGCGCTGGCTGCCGGCCTGCTGCCCCTGCTGATCCTGCTGTCGGTGGCCGCCTTCCTGCCCGTATCGGAAATCGCCCAGGTCAGCCGGCAATTGGCCGACACGCTGGCGGCCACGCGGCGCCTGCGCGCCATTCACGACGAGCCGGTGCGCATCGTCGACGGCCCGCTCCAGCCGCCCCTGGCCGCGGCCGGCCTGCCGCTGGCCTTCGAGAATGTCACCTTCACGTATCCCGGCCGCCAGCAGCCCGCGCTGCGCGAGGTCAGCCTGGACCTGCCCGCCGGCGCCACGCTGGCGCTGGTGGGCCCGTCGGGGGCGGGCAAGAGCACGCTGGCCAGCCTGCTGCTGCGTTTCTGGGACCCGCAGCAAGGCTCGGTGCGCATCGACGGCGCCCGCCTGCCGGAGCTGTCGCTGGATGCCCTGTACCGCCGCATTGCGCTGGTGGCGCAAGACACCTGGCTGCTCAACGGCACCCTGGAAGACAACATCCGCCTGGCGCGGCCCGACGCCAGCGCGGCCGACGTACAACAGGCCGTGGCGCGCGCCGCGCTGTCCGACTTCGTGGCCGGCCTGCCCGACGGGCTGCGGACCCCGGTAGGCGAGCGCGGCGTGGCGCTGTCGGGCGGGCAGCGCCAGCGCATCGCCATCGCGCGCGCGTTCCTGCGCGACGCGCCCATCCTGATCCTGGACGAGGCCACCTCGCACCTGGACGCCATCAGCGAGGCCCAGGTGCACCAGGCGCTGGCCGAGCTGATGCGCCATCGCACCACGCTGATCATCGCGCACCGCCTGTCCACCATCCGCCAGGCCGACACGATCGCGGTGGTGGACGGCGGCCGGATCGTCGAGGCCGGCACCCACGACGCCCTGATCCGGCGCGGCGGCGCCTATGCCCACCTGGTGAACCGGCAGATGATGGCGGCGCGGCAAGTGGCCTGACGGCCGCGGCGACAGACACTGCCGGACGGGCGCCAGCCCGGGCCCGGCGGCGGCCGCGGGAATACACTGGGGGCTGGCCCCCAACCGTGTCGCGCCGCCCATGCCAGATTCCATCGACCTGCCCGCCTACCTGTCCCGCATCGGCCTGCCGGCCGCGCCGGCCGCGCCCACCCGCGCGGCGCTGCAGGCGCTGGTGCTGCACCACGTGCAGGCCATCGCGTTCGAGAACCTGAATCCGTTCGCCGGGCTGCCCGTCAGCCTGGCGCCGGAAGACGTACAGCGCAAGCTGGTGCAGGACCGGCGCGGCGGCTATTGCTACGAGCACAACCAGTTGTTCGGCGCGGCCCTGCGCGCGCTGGGCTTCCGGGTCGACGACCTGTCGGCGCGCGTCCTGTGGAACCGGCCCGACGACGCCATCACGCCGCGCTCGCACATGCTGCTGGCGGTGCATCTGGACGAAGGCCCTTGCGTGGTGGACGTGGGCTTCGGCGGGCAGACCCCCACCGGCGTGCTGCGATTGCAGGCCGATACACCGCAGGACACGCCGCACGGCCCCTTCCGCCTGCGCCACGACGCCGGCGACTGGCGCCTGCAGAGCCGCGTGCAGGGCGACTGGCGCACCCTGTACCGCTTCGACCTGCAGCCGGCCTACCCGGTGGACTACGAGGTCAGCAACTATTACCTGTCGACCCACCCCGCCTCGCATTTCGTGACGAGCCTGGTGGCGGCCCGGCCCACGCCGCAAGGCCGGCTGGCCTTGCTGAACCGCGACTTCACCGTATACCGGCTGGACGGCACCAGCACCCGGCGCCGGCTGGCCACGACCGCGGAGATCCGCGCCGTGCTGCAGGGCGAGTTCGGCCTGGCGCTGCCCGACGCGCCAGCGCTGGACCGCAGGCTGGACGCCCTGCCCCAGGGCTGACCATCCGGGCCGCCAGGGAACTTTGACGAGCCATTCAAGTCTTATATAAGATATAAGACATAGGGACCGAAGCGCGCGTGTCTCACATACAATGACAAGCGCGCCAAAACGCCAGAAAATGGCAGCTTTACGCGGTCCCAAACCCACGGAGTCCCATCATGCCGCACAACACGTTCAATACCCTCCAGAATTTCAAGCTCGGCAACAAATCCTGTCAGTTTTATTCCCTGCCTGCCCTGGGCAAGGCGCTGGGGGTGGACGTGCAGCGCCTGCCGGTGTCGATCCGCATCGTGCTCGAGTCGGTGCTGCGCAATTGCGACGGCCAGAAGGTCACCGAAGACCACATCAAGCAGCTGGCCAACTGGCAGGCCAACGCCAAGCGCGAAGACGAAATCCCCTTCGTGGTGGCGCGCGTGGTGCTGCAAGACTTCACCGGCGTGCCGCTGCTGGCCGATATCGCGGCCATGCGCTCGGTGGCCGACAAGATGGGCAAGGACCCCAAGCGCATCGAACCCCTGGTGCCGGTCGACCTGGTGGTCGACCACTCGGTCATGATCGACTACTTCGGCACCAAGAACGCGCTGGACCTGAACATGAAGCTGGAATTCAAGCGCAACCAAGAGCGCTACCAGTTCATGAAGTGGGGCATGCAGGCCTTCGATACCTTCGGCGTGGTGCCGCCGGGCTTCGGCATCGTGCACCAGGTCAACCTGGAATACCTGGCGCGCGGCGTGCACCAGAAAAACAACGTGTACTACCCCGATTCGCTGGTGGGCACCGACAGCCACACCACCATGATCAACGGCATCGGCGTGGTGGGCTGGGGCGTGGGCGGCATCGAGGCCGAGGCCGGCATGCTGGGCCAGCCGGTGTATTTCCTGACGCCCGAC